>OJJT01000132.1_pt1 | contig 55986 bp, 40 predicted proteins | sample 1596281 | NCBI WGS metagenome assembly OJJT01 (sample SAMEA4350145, study PRJEB24818) | metagenome | biome: human; feature: gut; material: faeces | place: Denmark | collected 2013-09
AAGCACTCTGGCTTGCTGATACTGAAGCGCTTGTACTTTGACTAGCACTTACTGAAGCTGATTCTGATGCAGAAGCACTTTGACTTGCTGATGTACTTGCTGACTCAGATGCAGATGCTGATTCACTAGCTGAAGTTGAAGCACTTAATGATTGGCTTACGCTTGTTGAAGCACTCTGGCTTGCTGATACTGAAGCGCTTGTACTTTGACTAGCACTTACTGAAGCTGATTCTGATGCAGAAGCACTTTGACTTGCTGATGTACTTGCTGACTCAGATGCAGATGCTGATTCACTTGCGCTTACTGATGCAGATGCTGATTTAATATATGAATTAGATTCACTTACAACTTTTGAATTTGTTTCTGAATATGAAGTTTTATCAGCACGCATATCATCAATTGCGCGTTTCTTATTATCCTTATCATAAGTAACTTCCCCGACAAAGCTTCTATTCAAAATTGTGTTGAAACCTCTCCATTTAGCTGCATAAAAATTTTTACCGTAAACCTCTGCACCATCCAAATAGTAAAATTTGGTCCCAATTTTTATTTGAACATTTCCATTTTTATGATATACTGAATCATAAACTTTACCTATATATTCAACATAATTATCTTCAACCTTAACCGGAACCCAATATTCCGTACCATTAATGTTATTTTTTACTACATATACATTTTTTTCTACATTGTTCTCAGTAATTGTCATGAATGTTTTATCACCGGAATTCTCATTAACATCTTTGATTTTTGAAGTTAATTCAATAGTTCCATCATCCTTAATGTAATATCCATCCCACTTGATTTCTACATTCCCTGTTTTTTTATCTATCGTTACATTCTTTCCATAAATTTGTGCCTGCTTTTCTGTGCCATTATAATAATAAGTAAACAGATAATCATCACCGTTCTTAACTAAAACACCTTCTTTGATTAAATGATCATTACTCTTCACAACATAAGCTTTATCACTTAATACTGCACCCGCAAGACTATTTCCATATGTTGAAGTTAATGAATTAGAAAGAGATTCAGATTCACTGAAATACTTACTCATACTTGTTGAAGGATCAACGCTTCCACTTTCTGCGATAGGCATTGTAGAATTTCCAACTGCATTCGTTGTATAATTTGCAGCCGATACGTTTTTATCTTTGAATAAACCATTAATTAAATTTCCAAATTTATTTGATGAAACCTCATCATTATTTACTGTTTCAGAATTTACTAATGATTCACTATCACTAACAGATACAGAAGTAGATTCACTTTCTGAAGTACTTGCTAATTGAGATTCACTAAGACTTACAGAATCAGAAACTGAATTACTTTCAACAATTGAATTCTTTTCTGATTCAACTGTAGAATCAGATGCACTTGCTAGTACAGAAGCATTTGTACTATTTTCAATACTTGTGTAATCTTCAGTAGTCGAATCACTTTGAGATAATGATTCAGACATATATGAAGATGTAGAAGCTTGAGATTCACTAAGGTCACTAACTTGTGACTCATTATCTAATTCAGCAGCATAAACAGCGTTGTTACCCGCAAAGATAGTTCCGCCACCTACAACAGCACCAGCAGCTGCTACACCCTTTAAAAGATTGTTCGATTTTTTTCTTCTAACATTTTTCTTTTTCGACATATACACTCATTCCTTCCTTAAACTTTTTAATTTATACGAAGCCCTTCAAATTAAAAATAAAAAAATCAAGCAGAGTACATAAAAAGAATGCACTCTTCCCTTACTAGGTTTAATAGTAAACGGAAAGCTTGATTTATTCAAGTAAAATAATTGATTTCTTACCACTTTTTAATCAAAAATATACATTTGTTAATCATCAATTAGAAGCAAAGAAAAATCTATTAAATTAATATAACCGCTTTTATAACTATAGTTATAATCTTAGTAACTAATCATTCTAACTCCATAATCGCATCAACAAACAATTTCTTAGTGAAATAGCCATTGTTGATTAAATATTGAACTTGTTTTAAATTAGAAACCATTCGATTATATTCTTCTTCAGAACAACTCTGAACGGCTTGACTAGCTTCTTCTAAACTCGATACCACAAATCCTATACCTTTTTCTTTAATGAAATCTGCATTGGATAAATAATTTGGAATTATAACCGGTATACCTGCAGACAAATAAGAAGCCAACTTATACGAACAATTCATCTTGTAGTAATCCCTTTCATCCTCAGGATTTTCTGAATTTCCCCAAACAAGGCCAAAACCACCTTTAGATAGTTGTAATAATAATTCATATTTATTTAACCAACCACCAAAATTAACATTTGTAGAATCCGTAATATCTTCTTTCCCAAACACATATAAAGGTGTTTCTTGATGCCAATTCTTTACAAAAGGAAATCTAGACGCTTCTCCTGTGAAATATAGTTTTCTTTCAAATTTAGGATTATGTAGACGAATATCATTTTTAAAATCCCACATCTTTTGAACTACATATTTCTCATTCTTAACACCATGTTCCACTAAACACCTATACATTTTTTCTGAAGGAACAACTAAAACATCACACTTATTACATATATTCACAAACTTATCCATCAAATAATAATTGGATTCAAACTGAAGTGGCACAATATCATGAATAAACAAAATAATTTTAGCTTGATACAACTTCATTCGATCAATTAATGAATCATCCCATTCCATCGCATTCCACGTTGGAAACTGAAAAATGACAATATCCCCTTCTGTAATTCCAGAAATTAATCCATCAAAACGAGCACTCATTTCATTCCAAGGCTCCTTTGAACTATCATATAAATATATTGGAAGTTCTACTGCATCCAATGGACTTAATATTTTCACCACTTCATTTTGAGCCATTTTCGCAACACTCCAATATACCTGATTTGTAATATTTGTTACATGTACTTTCAACTTCATCCCATCCTTACATTAAACATGTCTCTAAATACATAAAAAATGGACATGTCCTTAAACACATCCATTCTATCACACTATTCAATTAAGGTGACTCCCACTTTCCAAATCTGATTCAAGAAATTTAGATTCAATGTAGCCAAACGATTATGCTTATCATACTTAATAATATAATCATCCATATTCACAAGTGGACCTCTTGTCACATGAATCTTATTATTAAGCAATACACCATAAGACATACGAAGAATCTTCTTGTCATCCATCAACATCGTAAGAATACGAATCTCTTCATCTGTTAATGCAGAAATATCCTCTTGATATTTTAATTCATGAATAAAAACACTCTCCAAAGGAAACTTTCTAAAAATACGATCCACTTCTACCTGTGACAATTTACTCACCACAAATACATAGCCACCGAATAAAGTTCGCAATTGAATCTGTTTAGAAACCCTATGATAAAATTCCATCTTAGGACTAAACGCAAAAATACCCTCGTTTTCATTCAAGTATTTACATACTTCCTCTTCCTTAGAACGTATGGTCAATAATACATACCAATGTTCATTCAAATGCATATATAAAACCCTTTCATTTCCTATACTAAAAGTATAAAGTGGTTAGTTAGCTATGTCAAATCGATTAAAACGGTAAATCAATCTCTGGTTCTTCCTCTTCTTCAAAAGTCGGTAAATTCTTTAAATCCAAATCATCCAATCGATTAAAGTCAAAAAATGGTTCTTCCATGAATGGATCCCAATTCATACAATGATTATATACATACTCCTTTTGTTTGTCTGTCAAACCACGTAGTAGTTCATCAAGTTCTTCTTCCTCACGCAATTCATACAACCACTGTAAATCATACGCACTATGACCAGATTCCACCCACATTTCAACTAGCTCTTTCTCTTTCTTTGTGAGCTTATGCTTTTTTTTAAATCTCTTTAATTCATCCATACGGATTCTATATTTACTCTTCTTTTTCATACACCAAAAAATAAGGGTACACACTAAGTATACCCTAATATCTACTATAAACTTTTCAATTCTTCTGTGATAGCATTGATAGCTTCATCAACCTTAGAAGCATCCTTACCACCGGCTTGAGCCATATCTGGCTTTCCACCACCATTACCAGAACAGATTTGAGCCGCTTTCTTAACCAATTGACCCGCATGTACGCCAGCCTTAACAGCCTCTTTACCTGCACCAGATACAAAGACAACCTTTTCTCCATTTGTGTTAACGAAGAATACAACCATCTTGTCATCACTAGCCTTTAAGTTAGAAACAATATCCTTCAATGCCCCTGCATCCATTCCAGAAACAGATTTAATCAATACATTGACTTTTCCAAAATCTTTAGCCTCTGTAGCCCACTCTTTAGATTTCAATGTAAAGATTTGGTTTTTCAAGTTATCGATTTCTTTCTGCATATCATGCATAGTCTTATAAGCAGCTTCAACCTTAGTATCAATATTCTTAATACCCTTTTGTTTAGCACTATCCGCAATATTTTCTAACATATTGTGTTCTTGTGCAAAATCTTGGTAAGCCGCAAACTTAGTCTTAGCCGTAATACGACGAGAATCCGAACCAATACTTTCCTCACTAATGATCTTACATAGACCAATCTGAGCTGTGTTTTCTACATGACATCCAGCACAGAATTCCTTAGATACATCCCCCATTGTTACAACACGAACTGTATCTCCATACTTCTCATCAAACAATGCAGTGGCACCAGACTTCTTAGCCTCTTCAATAGGCATTACTTCTTTTGTTACTGGATATGCCGCACTAATATATTCATTCACAATACGTTCTACTTCAGCCAATTGTTCAGCCGTAACCTTTTCATAGTGATTGAAGTCAAAACGCAAATATTCAGGACAATTATAAGAACCAGCCTGGTGAATATGATCACCCAATACCTTAACTAAAGCCGACTGCAACAAGTGTGTACAAGAGTGGTTCGCTGTAGTTGCCAAACGATCCTTCACATTCACTTCACCATGTAAAGACATACCCTTTTCTAATACACCACTATTGATTTTAACTGTGTGAATATGCTGTTTATTACGAGTCTTTTGAACATCTAATACTTCTACTTCTACACCATCCGCAGTAAATGTTCCCTTATCGGCAACCTGTCCACCACTTTCGGCATAGAAACAAGTTTCATCTAAAATGATCATACCTTCATCTTCTAAAGAATCAACCATTTTACCTTCAGCATTAAATAACGCAATGATCTTACCATCACAAGATAAGTGATCATAACCAATAAATTCACTAGGCTCATTGAAGTTCATCAATTCTTCATTTTGAGACGCAAAAGAATCCTTTACATTACGCGCATTACGAGCACGCTCTTTTTGTTTGTTCATTTCTGCATCAAACTCATCATGACTTACACTAATTCCACTTTCCTCGGCAATTTCTTGTGTTAATTCAAATGGGAATCCATATGTATCATACAATTTGAAGACAACTTCACCACTAAGCTTTCCATCCTTAGCTTTGCTGATTTCTTCGTCTAGTAATGCCTGACCAACCTTTAAAGTCTTCTTGAAAGTTTCTTCTTCCACCTTAATTAACTTCTGGTTAAACGCAACATGCTCCTGTAAGTATGGATAGAAATCCTTCATTAAATCCGCAACAACAGGAACTAGTTTATATAAGAATGGTTCATCCAAGCCTAATTTTAAACCATAACGAACTGCACGACGAAGTACACGACGAAGCACATATCCACGACCACTATTTGAGAAGTTAGCACCATCACTCAACGCAAAAGTCACTGTACGAACGTGGTCCGCAATAACACGGTAAGCCATCTTATATTCACCTTCATAAGGATGTTTCGCCATAGCTTCTGTTGCACGAATAATAGGCAAGAATAAATCCGTATCAAAGTTTGTTTCTCCATCCTGAACTAAGGCAACCAAACGCTCAAGACCCATACCTGTATCAATATTCTTCTGAGGAAGTTCCTTATAATCTTTACGATCAATACTTGGATCACAATCATATTGAGAGAATACAACATTCCATACTTCTACATAACGATCATTTTCCATTTCATCAAAGAATAATTTTTCTCCCAATCCCTCAGGATCATATTTTTCTCCACGATCAAAGAAAATTTCACTGTCAGGTCCACCAGGTCCCTTACCAATTTCCCAGAAGTTATCATCTGTCTTTAAAATATGACTAGGGTCTACACCACAAATTGTAGTCCATACTTCATAAGCACGCGCATCATCTGTATATACAGACACATACAATCTGTCCTTATCAATACCCATCCATTCTTCACTTGTTAAAAATTCCCACGCAAACTGAATCGCTTCATCCTTGAAATAATCTCCAATTGAGAAGTTTCCTAACATTTCAAAGAATGTGTGGTGACGGGCCGTACGACCCACATTTTCAATATCATTTGTACGAATTGATTTCTGCGCATTCGCAATACGATTTGAAGCCGGTTTTTCACTACCATCAAAATATTTCTTCAAAGCCGCAACACCCGCATTGATCCATAATAATGTTGGGTCATTGTGCGGAATCAAACTTGCGCCCGGCTCAATCATATGCCCTTTAGATTTAAAATAATCCAAGAACATCTGACGAATCTGATTACCAGTTAATTGTTTCATCTTTTCTTTCCTCCAATAAAAAAACGCTCCTATTTCTAGGAACGTATAATTACGCGGTACCATCCTAGTTCATTTTCCAAAATCGAAAAATGCCCTCAATTCACTCGTTAACGCCGACTACGTTTCAACTCCAAAGTAGCTTCAAACTAAAAGACTCGAAGAGCTTTCACCAAACGCCCTCTCTCTATATACAAGAACTTTTAATCCTACTTATCTTCTTCACTGTCGAATCGATAAAATTTTAACACTCTTTCAATATTTCTGCAAGACGAATCACACCATCTAACATCAATTCTTTACTCATACTCGCAAAAGACAATCCAATACGCCCATTTAAAATACTAATTGCGACACTATTCGATTCACACAAATCCCTAAAACGTGATACATCCACATCTAAATGTAACCAATACGCCATATACGTCTCATCCAAAATATACGAACAACCAATATGCGTATCAATCAACTTCTTTAAATACAAATGCTTCTCCTTATACTCACGAACAAGCTTTCTTAAATGCTTCTGCAAATATCCATCCACAATATACTGCGTAAAAGCCACCTGCTCTATTTTACTCGTCGTTGGACCAAAATAAGAAGCACTATACTTACGCATATACTCCTCATTTAAAATCATATACCCAATACGAAGACTCGGTAATAATAGTCTTGAAAACGAAGAAAAATAAATCACATTCTTACTTTTCGAACACAACGAAGTCTTGATCTTAGAAGCATACACAAGCTCCCCATTATAATCATCCTCAAGAATCAAAACATTCTCTAAAGAAACCAATTCTTCACGAACCCTTTCACTCATAGACTGCCTATCATATGTAAAACAAGTTGTATTCACATAGACAACATCCACATTCAACCTTTGAATATCCTTCACAAAAGAATTTGGATTTAAATATTCAACATGAAAACCATACGACAAAAACACCTGCTTCGCCTGATCATCCACTAAAGTACTTAAACCAATCACCTTTGACTTATCCAACATTCCACAAAATATATACAACAAAGACTGATAGTTTGAACCAATCACCATCTGCTCAGGAAAACACAAAATATTCCGATTCTGATACACATACTTACATAGAGCCTGTCTTAATCCATACTCACCCTGTGCTAAACCATAACTTGACATCAAACGCTTATCATTCAATACCGACTTCATATATCGTTTCCAAATCGTCGTTTCAAACGAATCAAAAGAAACCGACTGAATCCGAAAATCATAATCATACGATTTTTCTTTGTGACTCGAAGAATAATCCAAGATTTCCTGATGCAGTAAGATACGCTCCGGATTCATACTCACCACATACCCCACTTTTTCTTGACTCGAAATAAACCCATCCAACACCAACTTATTATATGCATTTTCCACCGTAGTCTTAGACACATTCATCTTCTTTACACATTCACGAATCGAATCCACACGATCCCCATACTTTAAAATTCCAGAAAGAATCGACTCCCTATACATGTCATATATTACCTGATATTTCTTCATGCAACTGTCCCCTATTTATTTTTTATAATTGTATATTTTTTTATATACAGAAACAAGTATAATAGTCACTAAGTTACAGAAAGAAGGAAAGATTATGAAAAACAAACAAACATACGAAATCGTACTAACCGGACTAGGTATGGCACTTGTATTTGTCGCAACCATGTTCATCAAAGTACCAAACGCATTAGACGGATACTTCAATCTAGGAGACGGATTCATCCTATTATTCGCAAGCTTTTTAAATCCATTTGAAAGCTTCTTGATTGGAGGCTTAGGAAGCGCACTAGCCGATGTAGCCGGAGGATACGGCCACTACTTCTTCTTTACCCTAATCATCAAAGGACTAGAAGGAATCGTAGTATCCCTACTTATGAAAAACTACTCTAAACCGAAACAAATCTCAAGCTACGTATTAGGATCTGTCATTATGGTATTTGGATACTTCATTGCCAAATACATATTAAAAGGAAGCTGGATCGTAGCCGCAAGTGAAATCCCAGCCAACGTAGTCCAAGGAGCTGCAGGAATTGTGATTGCACTTATTGCTTATCCAATGGTAAAGAAAATCGTACAAGATAAATTAAATTAAAAAAATTAGGACGTATATCATACGTCCCTTTTTCTATAATTCAATTGTAAGGTATTTTAATCCACCATATTTAACTTGATAACGATAAATATTATACATAAGTTCTAACCACTCTGTATCTGTAATCTGCTTTTTGCCAATACAATCAATCATCATGTTTTCAGACTTTTTTAAACACTCCATATTCTGAACCCACTTTTTATAATTCTTACTATTCGGCTCCAGTGCCATGTCTATGAGATCATCATACTTCTCATTTACAGCCTTATATATAACTCGAATATTCTCAATTGTAGGCTTTTCGATAGTATCAATGTAATCAAAAAATCTCATATATATTACCACTCCTTTGCATCGAACTACCCACATTATAAACCGCAAATATATACCTTGTATAGAAAAAAGTGTCAATTAAGACACTTTTTTGAATATGTTTATGATCTGCTTTTCCAATACATTCACATCAATTGGCTTAGAAATATGCCCATTCATACCTGCTTCCATTGCCATTTTCTTATCTTCCTCAAACGCATTGGCCGTCATAGCTAGAATTGGAATACTTGCCTTTTTTACATTCGCAAATTGACGAATTCTTCTAGTCGCCTCATACCCATTCATATTTGGCATTTGAATATCCATCAAAATCAAATCATACAAATCTGCATCCACTTCAGACAACCGATTTACACAAGCTAAACCATCCTCAACACGATCCAATATTAAACCACTCTGTTCAAGTATGGCCATCGCAATCTCGGCATTTAATTCATTATCTTCCACAAGTAAAACACGCTTGCCTTGTAAGATAGATTTTCCATCAAGAACATCCAATTCTTGATTCAATTCTATAGAATTCACATCCGCTATTCTATGCTCAAAAGTAAGAGTGAAACAAGTCCCCTCACCCAGCTTACTCTTTACACAAATATCTCCATCCATCATATCCACAAGATTTTTGACAATCGCCATACCTAGACCTGTACCCGACACTTTTCCAATCGTTGTATTGTATTCTCTAGAAAAAGAATCAAATAAAGTTGGAAGATAATCTTCACTCATGCCAATACCCGTATCTTTGATTTGCGTTTGAATTCTGACATAACCCGATCTTGTACAATTCAGTTCCTTCACATCAATCGCAATATGACCACCCTCAGGCGTATACTTAAACGCATTGCCCACTAGATTCATTAAAATTTCACGAATCTTAAAACCATCCCACAACACATGTGTATGATCAACATCCACACTCGTTGTAAATACGATATTCTTTTCTTGTGCACTCGACTCGAATACGTTCTCGATTTCTTCAACTACAATCCCAATTTGCTCGGCTCTTTCTTCGACAACCATCTTACCACTCTCAATACGCGCCATATCCAGCACATTATTAATGATTGAAAGTAATAACTTACCACTCTGTTCTATCTTATTTTGATAATCCACCAGGATTGGATCTGTCAAGTACTGCTTCATCAACTCATTGTAGCCAAGAATCACATTCATAGGCGTACGAATATCATGCGACATATTGTTTAAGAAATCCGTTTTCGCCTTATTCGCCTCTTCCGCCACAATATATGCCTCTTTTAATTTTGCCTCCTGCATACGTTCCTTCTTGATCAAATCATCAATGTTTCTTGTACCAATCACCGCCACACGACTACGATCCTTTTTATAAACATACGCAATACGTGTCTGATGATAAAGAATACGATCACCCATTTTAAATTCATAGGTCATTGAAAAATCATCTTGATTTGAACATAACGCATCTAACGAAAGCTGATCTAAGAAATTCTCACGACTTTCATCCGTCACAATCTCATTGGCATAAGCTGGCAATAATGCACACCACTGATTTTCATATTTACGACAAAAATCCGCAATACGCTTACCATTCTCACCCACTTCACGATATGAAAAGATTTGACCACTATCCAACTCCAACAATAATACGGAAAAATATTCTTTACCAAGACCCTCAATAATCTCTCTTTGAAGTTCTAATACTTTTTCCCTCTTTACAATTTCATCAATCGGACGAAAACCCATTATAATCTTAAAATGATTCAAATCCTCATATAGAAATACTGCCCTTGCCCCCAAATTCGAAATTCCATTCTCATCCGGAACAATTTGAAAATGCCATTCTAAAGAACTCTGTTCCTTTAATGTACGCATTAAAGACTCATTTGGTAAAATATCCATATAATTTGGACAAGAATCCTTCATCAGTACATTATCATAGAAATAATTTAAACTTTCACTATAACTATGCCAATTCATTTCAGCACAACTCGCATCCTGCTTAATCACTTCCACGGTATCTTGTTTCAAGTCACAAAGCACTAAAGAAGTATAATCCATAGTCAAAGCCGATAAGATATTATTCTGTTCCTTTTCCCGAATAAACTCTGTCACATCCGAAATATGTCCATGCAGTATAGAATTTCCCTCTTTCTCTACACTCTCACTTACATAGTGATATCCATCTTTTCCTAACAAACGAAAAACAGAATTGAATAAATCCATCTCTCTATCCTCTGGATGCACCATATTCATTAATTTATTATCAAATCGAGTTTCAATCTCTTCTTTTGACCAACCAAAAATCTCTTGAAATTTTAAACTCACATATAAAAAGGGATATCCATCCTCCAATGAACACCGATGATATCCACCGATACGCCCACACACTTCTTGAATTGTCAAATCATTATCTATTATCTTCATAGCCATTCCCCTAATAGTACTAACTCTATCAAACTCTCAATCCTATTTCAATCCACTAAAAACTATGGTTATATTCCCATTAAATAAAAGTAAACTAATTTGACTATATAGTAACATAAATTACGTTTAAGTTAGATGTATGCGTTTACACTCAATTAAAAAGTACAAATTGTACTAAAAAGTGCAAATAAAAAAGGTACATAAAGTACCTTAATTGCTTCTACGCTTTTTACGACTATGAATATTCTTAGACACACTACGAATATTTAATAATGGAGCTAAGAAGATGATAATTGGATAGATTTCCAAACGACCAATCAACATCGCAAAAGATAAGACGATCTTCGAAAAATCCGAGAACATGGAAAAGTTTCCCATTGGACCACAAAGGCCATATCCTGGACCTACATTGCCAATACAAGTCATAACGGATGTAACCGTTGTCTCAAAATCAAAGTTATTAAATGAAACCAAGAACAACAAGACACCGACAATAATAATGAAACTACAAAAATACGCCATGATCTGATTGACTACTTCTGTATCCACTACTTTACCATCCATTGTGATGGCCTCTACTTTTTGTGGATGTAGTAACTTTTGAATATCCAATTTGATTTTCTTTACAATAATCAAAAGACGACTGACCTTAACACCACCACCAGTCGAACCAGCACTCGCACCACAGACTGTTAATAAGAAGAGGATCATCTTACTAAATTGTGGCCAGACACTATAATCACAACTCGAATATCCGGTTGTCGTTATAATTGAACCCACTTGAAAACTTGCCAAACGAATGGATTTGAATACATCAAAATTATACATGGATAAAATATTCAATGTGATACAAATAATTGAGAATAGAATAATACCTAAATATGTACGCAACTCTTCATTTTTAAAGACCTGTTTGAAATCTTTGATTAATAAAAAGTAATACATATTAAAGTTCACACCAAATAAAATCATGAAAATCGTTATGATCACTTCATAATACGCATTGTTGTAGGCACCAATACTCGTGTTTTTAATTGCAAAACCACCGGTACCCGCCGTACCAAACGTATTACATAACGCATCAAACAATGGCATCTTGCCAATCAAAAGTAAAATGACCTGAATGATAGTCAATCCCATATACATGGTATATAAAATCATAGCGGACTGACGCATACGAGGTACTAATTTACCAATGGTAGGACCAGGCGCTTCCGCACGCATGATATGCATATCACGATCATTTGACTTTGGAAGTAAGGCCAAAATGAAAACCAAGATACCCATACCACCAATCCAGTGCGTAAAGCTACGCCAGAAGAGTGTGGCATGCTTCAAATTCTCAACTTCCGTTAAAATACTTGAACCTGTCGTTGTAAATCCAGACACCGCTTCAAAGAAGCAATCCACAAAAGAAGGAATTTCACCCGACAAATAGAATGGTAATCCACCAAAGAAAGAAACAACAATCCAGGCAAGACCTACCGCAAGCATTCCGTCTTTGGCAAAATAAGAATTCGTTCTCGCCTTTTTACGCATTAAACCATAGCCTAAAACCAAACAAATCCCAATTACGATCAAGTAAGAATCATATAATCCTTCTTGATAAATCAAATCCACAATGACCGGCAACACCATTAAACAGGCTTGCGCAATAAGCACCATACCCAATACGTTACCAATCATAGTCCAGTTGAGTTTATGTATATTATGCTTAAGATAGTAAATCATTGATATCCCTCAACCCTGCAACCTTACTAATAATAATAACCGTATCCGATAGTTGAATACGCATATCACCCGTTGCTACTTTAGAAACACCTTTATGTGTTACATACGCAATGATAATACCCTTACGAATATTTAAATCCTTAATTGGCACATCAATAAAACGACAATTGTCACGCACTCTAAATTCTAAAGCCTCTACCTTGTCATCCACGAGCTTGATCAAAGATTCAACGTTTGATCCAACCGTATTCTGCATAGCACGAACATACTGCACGATTTGGTTTGCGGTAATAAACTTAGGCGTAATTGAATTTTCAAGACCCAACTTTTCCAACAAGAAACCTAAAGAAACACGATTTACCTTAGGAAGCACATGCGTAACACCATGACTTTGCGCAAACATGGAAATAATGACATTCTCCTCATCATTATCTGTAAGAGCGATAAAGGCATCCATTTCCTCTAAGGATTCACTCAATAATAATTCGTGATCCGTTCCATCTCCATGAATCACTGTTGCCTGTGGGAATTTTTCAACCAAGTTGATACACTTCTCTTTATTCAACTCAATAATTTTAACGGCCATACCCAATTCAAGTAACATGCTCGTCAAATAATATGTGATACGACCACCACCAACAATCATAACCTCATTGACTGTACGATCACTTAAAATACCAATCTTAATAAAGAAACGCTCTAATTGCGTTGTTGAACCCGTTAATGTAAGACGGTCATTTTCATAAATCACCGTATTTCCATTTGGAATGATGACTTCACCATCACGCAAAATCGTCACAAACAAGACTTCTGTCTTAAAACGACGATTGATATCAACCACACGCATATTTATAAGTGGGGAATTTTCTGTTACCTTAACTTCAGCAAGCTCAATTCTTCCCTTCGCAAAAGACGATACTTTAATGGAATTTGAGAAACGAATCGCACGCAAAATTTCACGAGCCGCCGCCTGCTCTGGATTGATACTCATACTCAATCCCAATTCATCTTTAATCAAACGAACTGTGTTATTGTATTCTGGATTACGAATACGAGCAATGGTATGTCTAGCTCCCAATTTTTTTGCCAATAAACAACAAATAATATTCACTTCATCCGTTGATGTAGCCGCAATCAACAAATCACTCGAAGGTACACGTGCTTCTAATAATGTGTCTAAACTAGCCCCATTCCCTTGCACACCAACAATATCTAGTTGATTCATTGTACTCGATAATACATTCGCTTTATTTTCAACCACTGTAATATCATGACCCTCTTGATTCAATTGTTTCGCAATCGCAAAGCCAACTTTCCCATCGCCAACTACAATAATTTTCATATTTCCTCCAAAAAAAATAAATTCCGATACGGAATCTATCTCAAGTATAATACAAATCAATATTAAAAACTAGTGATACAGAAAATATGTTCAATCTCCTTGCATTTTCAATTCATAGTGATATACTAGGCTATGCTGGATAATCAAATTACCCTTTTACCGCTTATCCAGCGTTTCCTATTTCTTGAGCTGGTTTACCCGATCAGCTCTTTTTTTCGTTTTAACAATCGAGTATAATGCCCTTAGAAAGGTGCATAATTATATTATGAATTGCACAATCTTACCAGCGTCTTTCTTTAGACGCCTTTTTTTAAAGGGAGGGTTATCATGAATCCAAAACTACTCGAAGCTTTATGCACAGATTTTACAGCCATCTATCAATGCGACCTCATCCAAGATACTATCGATATCGTACGCTTCGACAAAGGAACCCATACCGATATGGCCATACAAACCATGGATCCCTATACACTTCACTCCTTTCATAAAATGATTCAATATTTTGAAAATCTTTATATTCAAGATTCCGCACAAGAAAGCTTATGGAAAGAATTTGAACCCCAGGCATTAATGGAAAAACTAAAACATAATCCCATCTATCGCTACCATTGTCGTTTAAAGCCAAATCAAAATGGTAATGAATACCATTCTTTTCGAGCCATTAAAATCAACGAATCCACATCTAGCTTTGAAGTTGTGATTGGCGTCAAAGTCATGGATGATCTCATGGAAAAACAATATAAGAATGAAAAACGTCTTCAACAACTCCTTGAAGAAAAGAAACACCAAAAAGAAGAATTAGAAATTGCGTATAAACAAGCTTCTGAAGAAGACTCCATCTTGTTGGCATTATGCAATGACTATAGTGTTGTCTATGTATGTGATTTAGAAAAAGACGATTTAAAAGTCATCAAAGATACCAATCCACATATTGCGGCGGGTTCTGAATTTAAATATTCTACGACCCTAGACATATATAGTAAGATACAAACGATTTATAAAGGCAATGAATCCTATGTTGAAAAGTTAGAGCGAACCAATCTAATACAAGCCATGAAAGATAGGGATGAACTTTCTTTACAATTTTGTATCAATAAAGACCAAGCCAATCCATCCTATATGGAGACGCGTATTGTGAAAATCAAGTCTGGTACTGGCTTTAAAGTCATTCTAGGCTCACGTCATATTGATGATATTGTCAAAGAACGTGAAGAACAAAATAAACAATTAAATGAAGCCCTAAAAAAAGAACGCACATATAACGAAATCATTCATGCGATTGGTTCAATTTATAAAAGTATCGCCACCATTGATCTAAAGAAACAAACCTATACCGTACTATCCTATAAGAGTTCCGACAAGAAAATTACGGAAACCGATTTTAAAGGAAGCATGGAACAATTAAAACAATATTATATAGCTAAGAATAGTTCTTCACCTTTTCAAGATGAAGTCTTAGAATTTATTGATCTAGACACAATCCCTGAGCGTATGAAAGGCAAAAACATTCTTACTCTAGAAATGAAAGGCCAAGATGGAAAATGGCATGCCTGCTCCATCATCCCACAAACCTATGATAAGAATCATCATTTGACAAATGTATTGATGACTCTATCTGATATTGATGATTTCAAGAAAAGAGAGCTAGAAGCCAAAGAAAAATTAAAAGAAGCTGCCATTGAAGCTAAGCGTGCAAATCTTGCCAAGACAAACTTCTTACGAAGAATGTCCCACGACATACGTACACCATTAAATGGCATCGTAGGTATGATCAACCTATCTGAAAGATATTCAAATGACACAGATAAGCTCTATGATTGTAAAGAAAAAGTATTGACTTCACTCGACTATTTGTTGTCTTTGATCAATGATATTCTAGACATGAATAAAGTTGAATCTGGGACACTTGTTTTAGAAAACAAACCATTCAACCTCATTGATATTCTTAATAAAATCATTGCGATTGTTGAAACAAACTGCGAACAGCACGACATACAATTCTTTGGCGGAAAAGATATGAGCAAAATTATCCATCGTAATTTTGTAGGTAGCGGCGAATATTTAAACCGCCTATTGATGAATATCGCAAGCAACGCCATAAAATACAACCGTGAAGGTGGCTCTGTTACATTATATTGCACCGAATTATCGAGTGATGATACACATGCCCTATATGAATTTGTATGTAAAGATACAGGACTTGGTATGAGTGAAGATTTCCAGAAACATGCCTTTGAACCATTTGCCTGCGAAGGTAAACCAACCACGACCGGATATAATGGTACAGGATTAGGTCTATCCATTGTCAAAGACATTGTAGAAATGATGCATGGTACGATTCAAATGGAAAGTAAAGAAAATGTGGGTACGACTTTTAGGATAATTCTTCCTTTACAGATAGATCCAAACCCACAAACTGTAAAACCCATTCAAGCTAAGCCATTAAATCTTACAAATAAAAAAGCACTCCTTGTTGAAGACAATGATATCAACCTAGAAATCGCAACCATTCTGTTACAAGATTTAGGACTTGATGTATCGACTGCTCGAAATGGACAAGAAGCCATTGATCAATTCAAAGAATCTAAGCTTTACACTTTTGATTATATTTTTATGGATATTATGATGCCAGTTAAAGATGGATTACAGGCCACAAGAGAAATACGTGCCTTACCAAGAAACGATGCGAAAAGCGTACATATTCTTGCGATGAGTGCCAATGCATTTGAAAGTGATATTCAAGAATGCCTAAAAGCAGGTATGGATGGACATATCGCAAAACCAATCACTATGGAACTATTAAAAGAAAAATTAGCGAAATGAAAAGGGTGAGATATCACCCTTTTAGTCTGCATATGGCTTTAAATAATCTGCATTCAAAATTAAAATCTTATTATCGACTATACGAATTACATTCTCTTCTCTTAATCCACGCAAAATACGGTTGACACTGTTTCTTGTAGAAATACCACAGAATCCTGCAATATCATCATTTGTGACCTGCATATCAATCAATATACCTTCCTCGTTTTCTTTTCCAAACAAAGAAATCAAATTATAAAGAAAGGCATAGATAGCGCCACTCTTTCCATTCATTGTCATACATTTTTGGCGGTATAGAGCTCTTTGTAGATTCTCACGATAGTATGCCTCAACATACTCTTTTAATTTTTCATCTCGCTTTACAGCCCTTGAAAAATCTTCTCGACTTACCAAGCAAAAAGATGCCTCTTCACTTTCAACACGAATTCTTATACGATACGCAACATCTTCACGAAGTGTGTCACACATTAACGAAAGAAGATCGGGTCCTTTGGCATAAGTTATATTATATTCACGTCCATCCTCTAAAATGGAACTCACCTTTACGACACCTTCCTTTAAGAAAATCATCTTTTCTAAACCGCACATTATAATATCATGGTTCTTTTTTGAAACAATTGGGACTTCCATCTTTTCCAGATATTGAAGCACATAGTCACAATTCATCTTCGTCACCTCTATCATTATTTCCATTGTATCATACTTCAGTAGAATCTTGTTAGCAATTGATATTTATTATATTACGTATTCCTTATATATACAATTTTGGACAATTGTTTTTGTATAATACACAACAAGATGATATACTTATTTTTGCTGGATAGCGTGTCCATAAAGTAATTTGCATATCCAGTTTCCTATGAATAGAGCTGAATTATTTGCCACATCATCTAATTCAGCTCTTTTTTCATTTCAAAATCCATGATATAGTAAACAAAACTGGTTGTAACCAACTCATGATAGTCTTTCTTATAATGACCAGTTTTAAGAGTCGACATCCCACATTTTAAGTCGGCTCTTTTTATTTTGCATGAAAAAAGGCGGATTATGCATCCACCTTAACATCTACAAATTGTTTTAAATACTCGACATCCAAGACCATGATTTTATTATACAATGTGCGAATAACATGTTCTTCTCTTAAGCCACGCAAAATACGATTCACGCTATGTCTTGTAGAAATTCCACAGAAACCCGCAATATCATCATTTGTGATCTTTAGGTCGATCAAAATTCCATCACGCGCTTCTTTTCCAAACATTGTAACCAAATAGTATATAAATGCACATACAGCACCATTCTTGCCATTCATCGTCATTAATTCTTGTCTTGAAATTGTTTCCGATAATTTCTTACGATAATACGTATTCACGTATTCCACCAATTCAGAATGTTCATTTAATAATTGATTAAATAATTCTTTAGAAACACAATAAAAACTAGCTTCATCACTCTCAACACGAATCATCAATGAAGAGAATTTACAATCAACAACTGCATCTTTAAACATAGATAAAATATCAAAGCCTTTTAAATACGCAATATTAAATTCACGTCCATCACGCATTAAAACACTGACCTTCACAACACCTTCTTTTAAAACATATACATTCTCATCATCCATATTTAAAAATGTATGTCTTCTTTTACGAATAACAGGCACTTCGTGCTCTGTAAAAAAGTCTAAAAATAATTCACGCCCCATAATTTAAATCACCCTTTGTCAATATGATTTATTATAACACACTCCATCTTTTGATACGTTAACAAATCGCACAGTAAGAAAAAGAGAATAGACCTAAGCCTATTCTTCTACAAGTTCAAATCGATATTCCTGCTTCACATCCGGATACTTGTCATGATCTACTTTTGACACAAACATTTCATATGGACGAACAAAATACTTATAATCCCCATATAATGCTTGATAAACCACCATCTTCTCTTGCGTTTCCGTATGCATCGCAACACACAACACTTTATAAGTGTTTCCTTTAAAATGTCGATATATTCTATTTTCTAATACTTTCATAAATTCTTTCCTGCAACGTTGTTTGGCGAATACGCTTTAATTTTAAGCGTACCTGCGTTTCAAATAAGCTATTTTTTAGCACGCGAGATTGCCGTATATAAAAGACGTTTTTCTAACATATTCTTCGCAATACAGAATACCATTTGATATTCATTACCAATTAAAAAATTGTGATAACGCTATGGAAGTGCTTTTAATAATTGGGTATAAAAGTATAGATCATCCTCATTTTTGTCGATGACATCCTTTAGGAGCTTCTGCTTAACCCGTGATAGGTGCATATATGATCAAATATCCAACTTTTTAAGAATTGCATCCATATTCCGTTTGCCATATACAATACGTAGAATGTAAATTATTTTTTCTCCCATATCTGGAAGATAGTACATGATATAATTTCCAACAAGTTTCCTTCGCACATTTTCTACCTGTAAAAATTCATTATGTACAAGAGAACCACTTTCAGGAAAAGCTCTTGTTTCTTCAATATTATCCTGCAGCTTATCTACAAAATCAGATGCAGCCTGTGGATTTGCGAGTACAACTGAGATATACGAGACAATCCCATCTAAATCAGATTCTGCTCTTTTGGTCAGCCGATATCCAAATTTAGATGCCATACTTGCTCCTTACATTAGAAATTGCAGTGTCTCCGTCTACAGTATTTCCGAATTTTGCATCTTCCAAACCTTCCAAAATAGTTTTTGCTTCATACATCTTTCTCATAGTTTTTTCATAATAATCGATGTCCATAACAACCAATCTGCCATATCCATTCTTGGTTACGAATACTGGACCATTTTCTTCTGCACAGAGGCGTTCTACTTCAACTGTATTTTTCAAATCCCGCATTGGAATAATCTGCATAGAATCAGCTCCTTTCTTGTGACTATATTATAGCCTATATTTAGCCACACTCCAAGCAACTATAAACTTTTCTTGAGCTCTCATAACTAGAAACCTTTAGACTTCTATAGTTTAAAAGTAAAAAAAGTATGTCTAAATTTAGAATCATACTTCTTTTTTGTCCATGAAACAACAAAATCACTAAATAGTCAGATATTCTTTATTCATCGTTTAAAATGAGTTTCGTACACTGTTTATCAAGAGTTCTTTAATAGAACCTTTCTATATCCAAAATTAATGGCATATTTCTTTTTGCTGAACATGAGTGCTCAAAAGTGAAATTAAGCTCTCATAATCTTCTGGAGTTAAATTGCTTTTTTTCACCAATACTATTTTTTTAGTAGAGGTTTGTAAATAAATATAATTTTTAAACACACACCACCATTGAAATGCGTCCCATTTATATTTACTTGTAACATACTCAGGTTCAAATATTGTTGTAACTCCATCTGAATCAAATATATACTCAATTGTTCCATTTTTTACATTATCAAAGGTTTTATTTTGAATTACTTTAAAAACTAAATCCTGTTCTAAATATATACCCACTTTTGCGAACCATATAAAGAATATGGCAAATGCTAGAAAAATTAATGTATATTCAATAAAACAGTCTAAAATAAAACGGTCTAAAAAAGTTCCTAGTGCAAAAAGCACCATAAGAAATGCTGCAATAACACAAGCCATTTGACCTATCTTTCTTTTTTTTTTGCAATCTTGGATGAGCCAAAATGATTTCTCTTATCACTTTAAATTCATCTGGACCAAAATCCGATTTAGTTTTGATCATTATGATCATCTCTCTTTCCATCAAACTAATTATAGTATAAATCAAAAACAGAAAAACATAGATTTAAAATATAAAAAATATTGTTACAGATTTAGTCGCAAATATTTAATCAGCGTCAACATGTGGGTAGAGAAACACATTCGTGGAATGACTTCCTGTACATACTGCAGCGGTCTAAGAATGCGTGAAACCCTTGTTCTGTTGTAAGCAAAAAAAAGAGTATGAATTCTTCTTGAACTCATACTTTTTTTGTGGGTTTTGTTCATTTTAACAATTTTTGCCTGTATTTTAAACTTAAGTTATCATGGGGGTTTTGTTCATTTTTTCCAAAATTCCCCATTTTTTTGATTTGAGTTTACATGGGGGTTTTGTTCAAATTTTGTACAAAACCGCCTAAAATTTTTTTCACACTTTTTTTGGTTTCATCGGAATTCGACAAAGCACTCATGTATTCTTTCCTGCAACGTTGTTTGACGAATACGCTTTAATTTTAAGCGCACCTGCGTTTCAAATAAGCTCCTATTGCCAATAATAAAAAGCTGTTTTTTAGCACGCGAAATCGCTGTATATAAAAGACGCTTTTCTAACATGTTTTTCGCATTCACATCCACAATACAGAATACCGTCTGATATTCATTACCTTGGGATTTATGAACACTGATACACCATGCGTGTTTTAAGTAATATAGAAAGTCTGTTGAAAAATCAACAATCGCATTTGTGAAATCCACTGAAATCACATTCTGTTTTGAATCAATTTCAACAATCGTACCAATATCCCCATTGTAAACATCTTCATCCGGCAAATTCTTCAACAACATGACCTTATCATTTTCACGAAAGATTGTTGTTCCTACCTTCATCTGATTCTTTTGCGGACTTTTTGGATTGAACAACACCTGCATCTGACGATTGATCTCATCAATGCCCGCAGCACCCTTATACATTGGTGCCAAGATCTGCATGGAATCTAGATCCATATCTTTGACATAATCGATTAGGGCATCCATAATTTTTGGCGTTGTTCTTTCAATAAACTCAACACCATCCTCATAATGACACGTAGTTTCTTCACGAATTTCTTTTGCCAAAGTCACGATTCCAGAACCACTTGACTGTCTAAAAATCTTCTTTAAATGGACCGTATCAATCACATCCGATTTAATTAGATCTTCTAATACCTTTCCAGGACCCACACTCTCTAACTGATCTTCATCACCAATTAAAAGAATGCGACAACGCTGTGGAAGTGCCTTTAATAATTGAGCAAATAAGTGGGTATCCACCATACTAAACTCATCCACAATAATAAAATCGATATCTAATGGATCCTCCTCATTTTTGCCAAAGGAATTATCTTCTAAGTTCCACTGCAGCAAGGAATGAATGGTTCTTGAATCACAATTTGAAAGTTGTGCAAGTCGCTTTGAAGCTCTTCCTGTTGGTGCACAAAGCTGAATCTTACTATCTGGATATACATCCTTACAAATTTCCAAGATTCCTTTTACCGTTGTTGTCTTACCAGTACCTGGACCACCCGTTAAAATCATGAACGAACGATCGAAGAACAATTGAATCGCATCCTTTTGTTCCTGATCATATGTAATGGCTAAACTAAACTCCACTTGTTTGATTTTTGATTCAACATCCACACTTTCCACTTCAAACAAATGATTTTTCAACTCTTTGGCAATCGTGACCTCATCTTCATGCAAGGTAAAAGGATAGATTCGAGTATTTTCAACATACAAATATTGAAGTGAAACCAAACGATCAATACTTTCCTGAATCAAGGATTCATTTACGCCACGTACATTTTGAAAGATTGTCGCAAATGTAATATATGTATTTCCAGTTGCCATAGATAGTTGTCTAGCCAACTCATAGATATAGGCATCTAATCTTCTTGGATCCTCATTGGATAAGCCTATGGCACTTGCCATCTTACAAGCGGTTTTATATCCAAAACCATACACTTCATAATAAGGTTTGAAACAATCCTCTTCAATCACATCCAACACATTATCATATGTGTCCAACAACATCTGAATCTGTCTTGGACTCAAGCCATACTTTAATAGCTTTGCGTATGTCTCATTAAATCCTGTAAATTCTTGAATGCCCTTTTGAATAATCAACATCTTTTTGGCAGTCAAATTGGGCACTTCATGTAAAAGTTCTGGATTATTATGAATCTTCTCTAAACAATTCTCGCCAAGAGTCTCATAAATACTTTCGGCTGTTTTTTTACCAATCGTAGGAAAATTCTCACCACAAAGAAAATGAATAATCGCATCCGAATTGTCTGGCAATTTCTTTTTGGCCATATCCACACGAAACTGCTCCCCATACTTAGGGTGTTTTACATATTCCCCCTGCAAAACATATTCCTGATCTTCGATTGGATCTTCAATTCTTCCAGCCGCTGTAAAATTATGATATGTCTTTAATTCCGAAAAACCAGCAACGACATAATGATTGGCTTTATTTTCAAATATGATATATTCAAGCCTAGCCTCGATGTCCATTGGCTATCTCCATAATCAATTGATTTAAATTCTTGCCATCCTTGAAGACTTCTTCAATGACACCCCCACCAATGCACTTGTCACCATCGTAGAATACAGCTTCCTGTCCTTCTGTAACAGACGCAATCGTTTGTGGATATTTTACTAACACACTTGTATCATCCAATCTTTCGATTTCAATATCCTGATCCTTTTGACGATATCTAAATTTACAAGTGCACTTTGTTGGAATCTCATCCAAACTTGGCAAGATCCAGTTGATTCCTTTTACAACACACGAATCTGAATACAATAAATCTCTTTGGTCTGTACGACATACATAAAGAATGTTCTTCACAACATCTTTTCCAACCACAAACCAAGGACCCTTTTCATGATCTATATTTAAACCTTTTCTTTGTCCAATCGTGTAATATAAAACGCCCACATGTCGTGCAATGACTTTGCCAGTATTCACATCTACAATGTCACCATCTTTACTAGGAAGATAGTTCGATAAGAATTGTCTAAAGTTTCTTTCTCCAATGAAACAAATACCCGTACTATCTTTCTTTGTCGCAACCGATTCTAAGTTTAATTCAGAAGCAATCTGACGAATTTCTGGTTTTTCTAAATTCGCCAAAGGAAAAATCGTTTTAGCCACCTTACTCTTTTCAACCTGACACAAGAAATATGTCTGGTCTTTATTCTGATCTTTAGCACGTGTTAAATATGTAAAGCCATTCTCTTCCTCTTTGTTTGAAGCATAATGCCCTGTAGCCACCTTATCAAAACCTTGTTTCATGGCATATTCAAAAAATGAATCAAACTTAATATATTTATTACATAAAATATCTGGATTTGGCGTACGCCCCTTTTCATATTCACTTAAAAACGTTTTAAATACGTTATCCCAATATTCTTCAATAAAATCAACACGCTGTAAAGGCAAATCCAAATGATTGGCAACCGCTAACGCATCTAAATAATCCTGTTCCTGAGGACAAGTATCATCTTTGATTGTAGGATTTCCTGCAATATCATTATTCGCAAAACTATCCCAGTTACGCATAAAACAACAAGTCACATCATATCCTTGTTTCTTTAATAAATAAGCTGCAACAGCAGAATCTACACCACCACTTAATCCAACTAATACTTTCATATGTAATCCTCCAACTATCAAAAATTATATCATATAAAAAGGACCAAGCCCGAAAAACTTGATCCAACAATTCAAAATGGTGCCCAGGGCCGGACTCGAACCGGCACGGTATCGCTACCGGTGGATTTTGAGTCCACTGCGTCTACCAATTTCACCACCCGGGCAAAAAACAAATATTTAATTTTAAAAATGGTGCCCAGGGCCGGACTCGAACCGGCACGGTATCGCTACCGGTGGATTTTGAGTCCACTGCGTCTACCAATTTCACCACCCGGGCATTGCTTGACTATTATATCAAAAGATAGAATGCCATGCAAGGATTTTTTTAAAAAAGCCACTAGAAATTCTATCAACAAAAAAATGCATCCTAAACAGATGCATCAAATGATATTACTTAAGTTTAATATATATTTGTTAATGTTTTCTTCTTTTGAAATATCATATTCATTTATTAATTCATGAAAATATTCTTTAATCGTTTCCTTCGAAATTATTTCGTTGGAAGGTACATTTTCACCAAAACCATTACGTGCAAGTAACCAAGGACTTTCTTTATGCGTTGTTTTTTCTAAAACTTTACCACCATATTGACCAAATGTATTCACCACTAAATCTATAATATATTTATCTTTATCATCTAAATACTTTTTGTACCCTTCAAACATTACAAACTTCGGATCATCAATCACATTATACCTAAAATGTTTAAAAATATTATATACATCTTTATATACAGGTCCATGCACCCATGCCTCACAATTTTCTATAAACATTTCTCTATCATTTAACGCAAACGAAAATCCCTGTATATAATACAACAGCTTTTGAAGCATTAACGGTGTCACTTCATCCATACTTTCAAAAATATAGGATATAACACCAATCATTTTATTCGAAACAGTAAATATATTTTTTAACTCGTTTACTTTCGTCATAGACTTTTTGAAGGCACTCATCGCAATTTTATCTTTATTTTCGAGCATTTTTTGTTCCATATATTCAGGAGAAAACAATGCATTACGAATCACATCTGAATATTCTTTAGATGGAACCTGCCCTAACAAATAACGAGTAATTGTTATTTCACCAAATCCTAATACGATTGATAAAGGTGCCTTGCCTATATTATAGAGTTTCATTAAAGTATAAATATCCTCAATGGTCACTAAATCCTTTAATTTCCTATATTGTTCATCGACTTCACGTACATTTAAATCAATAATACCAGGAACACTCATGAATTCACCACATCGATCACAAATAGCACAAGTAATTTCAAAAGTTAATTCTTCACCGCGAATCATCTTTTTCACGAACTTCTTCTGTAATGTATAAGATGTGACATCCCTGCACTCTACACAAAATCCTGTTTCTCTTTGCATACAATACTGCCTCCTTTTTATCTGTTATCGAAAATAATAAACTAGTGGATACTTTTGTTTATGAAATGATATAACAATCACAAATTTGTTTTCAATCATATTAAACTTGATATATAAAGACCACTTCGCTTTTTTCTTCATACCTCTTCATTAAAGAAATCTCTTTTCCAAAGATATACAACCACTCATGTTGAAATTGAACATGCTTATTTTGGAGCTTTGATTGCATCTTATGTTAAATCTAATAATATGATCTTAATCCGCTCTTCATCAATTAAATACTCATCAAACAACGATAAATTTGTCATTCTGTTTGAATTTAAAGCGATACTAAATTTATTCTGAACTATCAATTTCTTTGCTTTAGTAAGATAATCAGCAATTTCTGATTTATCAATCAAGATTTTCACCCCCAAGAAAATGATGGCATTTCCGCTTATTCCTATCACAATCATATCATATGATAGTATTTTGTCAATATTCTATCATCACAATGTAAACACAAAAAAAATGCATCCTTAAACAGATGCATTATAATATGTCGCAATATCACTTTCTGAAATATAGCCACACTCAGCCATCGCCTTTAATACGGCATATTGTTTTTGTTTGGCTTGGGCAAAATGATAAACTAATTCATAATTGTTTGGCGATTGAGGAATTCCTGCAAGTAAAGAAGCCTGAGCTATGGTCAGATCTTCTGGATCTGTATCAAAATATCCATAACTTGCTTCATAGATACCTGTATAGTCATTTCCATAATTGATCACATTCACATATAGGGCAATGATTTCATTTTTAGAATAATGTTTCTCCAAATAACGAGCTACAAATAATTCTGTACTTTTACGATCCCACGTACCATCAAACATACCATATAAATTTTTAGCCAATTGCTGCGTAATCGTAGAACCACCACTCTTTAATAGATCATCATCAAATTGGGATACAAGTGCACGCATAAGCCCAATATAATCAACGCCTCCATGATCATAAAAACGGCGATCCTCTATTGCCACCGTTGCTCGTACAAGTTCAGGTGATAAATCATCATATCCGACAAAAGTAGATCTAGATGTGACTTCACTTACCACATCATCCACAGATTGAGATTGTGTTAATTCTAAATAACCCCAATATCCTTTACCAAAAAAGATGCCTACAAAGGCAATAATCAAGATTAATAATAATTTAAATATAAACTTAACAAACTTTTTCATACCTACACATTAACACAAGAAAAAGAACTTGTAAAATTACAAGTTCGTAAGATTAATCCTTTAAAGTCACGTGTGAAGCATCTTTAAAGATTGAATTTGCCGCAATCTGACCACGCACACGAGATAGTGGATATACATTTGTGTGTGGACCAATAATCGTTCCTGGACAAAGTACAGAGTTACATCCAACTTCTACATAGTCACCCATAAAGGCACCGATTTTTCTTAATCCTGTTTCAAATTCTTCAACCACATTATAATTTTCATCTTTTCTTCTTAAGATGATATTGTCACGAGCACTCTTTAAATTACTTGTGATACCCCCAGCACCCAAGTGAGAATGATATCCAAGAATACTATCTCCTACATAGTTGTAGTGAGGTGTTTCTACATTGTCAAATAAAATACAGTTCTTTAATTCCACACTATTTCCAACCACGCAGTTTGCGCCCACTAAAGCACTTCCACGCACAAAGGCACAATGACGAACCTCTGTTTCAGGACCAATGATGCATGGAGCTCCTAGATATGCACTTTCAAAGATATTGGCACTCTTGTGTACCCATACGTGTTCTTTGACTTCCACATAATCTTCTCCTAAGTTTTTACCTAGTTCTAAAATCAAGTCTTTGATTCCCGACAAAGCTTGCCAAGGATATTCAAACTTTGCTAAATAATCCTTTGCCAAAGTATGATCTAAATCATATAATTCGCTTATTTTGTACATAAAACTTCCCTCTTTCTTACCACTCAGGCTCAAATTTGAATTCAACCTGAACGTCATCTTCATTTATATCTAAAATCGCATAGCTACATGGCTTTCCATCTCTAGAATGCGATAAAGATCCTGGATTTACTAATGTAACACCATCGACACGATCTAAAAAGGATACGTGTGTATGTCCAAAGCATACAATGTCACAATTCAATTCTTTAGCACGATTCACCAATTGTTCACTTCTTAAAAAATAAGAGAACCGATGAGAATGTGTTACATAAATTTGATGTTTACCAATCGGTATGATTCTTTCATTTTCAAAACGACCAAAATAATCATTGTTTCCACGCACAATGATATAGCCCGGATAATTCATCGGATCATCCTCTAAATCACCACAATGAATAAACAATTTCGCATTCGGATGTTTTTCCTGGATCGTTTTTAATATATCGTTTCTTCCATGAGAATCACTCACAACAACTATTTTCATAAAGTCTTTTACTCCAATTCATCCGGAAATGACATTTGTTCCATGCCCTTACCGCTATCATGCATGACTTTTGCGGTTTTTACCCCCACATAACGAAGCATAAAAGGCTGATACCAATGTCCCGTCTTCTTTTCTTGTTCTTGTTGGTAACGAACTACAAAACCATAGCGATATGCATTTTCTTCAATCCATTCCATACGCTTTTTACTTTCTTCAGACAATTCTTCTTCGACTTTTGAATAATCATATTCATCATCGACATATTGCCTACATAGATTGATCCATTCATCCTGACCCTCTAATACGATCGTATACCCGAGTTGCTGCTCATTTTTACCGGCACTAAACATATAGTGGTCAACACCCTCATATTCTTTGGATGCGTTGACATATTGATCTAGAATTTGTTCATAATTCAAATAACCACTGACCAAATTCAAATGATCCTGCCCATCCATAACAGACGCATACGAATCTAACATATTCGTTAGATCTTCGACCATACATGTTTGAACTAAGATAGTATTAAATGTCGTAATCTTTTCTGGTATATACTTATATACCGTATTCTCCTGATTTAATACGACATACGGATTGGTTGGATCGGCAATCAATCTTAAATCCGAATACAACACAGCTTCGTTTTCATAGAACGTCGTTAAATCAATATATGAATAGTGCATCAACAATTGTTTTAAAGAATCATACGAAAAATTCTTTCGAAAACGATTCACAAAATTGACGATATATTCATTATCTGCATCCTGCGTTTCCTTGGCTTCTTTATAATATAACGTATTTTTTAAATTGAAATCTTTCAACTCTATAAAATCCATAAATTTATCCGGTGAAATATGTTGATTTACCAAATAATCAATATCATCACTATCTAGATATTTTAATAAAACATCACGATTTTCATCGGTTGTATAAGGATATCGAGCTAAAGGATCATACGATTTATCCATGCTATATAGACAATATAAGCCCACCGCTAGACAAACCACAATCAATAAAATACGTGCTCGCAATTCTTTTTTACTAATCAAAATAAGCACCTCACGCACCCCATTATACTAGACTATTAATTCTCATGCAAACGAGCATATAGAATCTTAGCTACATCTTCAGGAATCACTTCACTCAATTGTTCTACACTCGCAAGACGCATCTGCTTCATGCTTTTAAAATGCTTCAACAATTCCTTTTTACGCTTAGGCCCAATACCGCTCACCGTATCCAATACAGATTTTGTCATAGACTGATCTCGAAGTTTTCTATGATACGAAATCGCAAAGCGATGCACTTCATCCTGCATACGTGTTAATAAGAAGAATAAGCTCGACTTGGAATCAATTGGAATTTCATTTAAATTCACATCCATCAATGCTCTTGTCGCATGCTTATCATCCTTTACGAGTCCTGCCACCCTTAAATCAAGCTGCAACATATCTATAATTTCTTTGGCCGCCGCAATCTGTGCAGCACCACCATCCACCAACAATAAATCTGGCATCGGTAGATGTTCTTTCAACAATCGAAAGTATCTTCGATAAATGACTTCTTTCATACTGTCCACATCACTGCGATACCCATCTAATTTATAATGACGATATGAATTCTTATCGGGTAAGCCATCCTTAAAGACAACCAAACCACTCACATTAAACGTACCTTGGATGTGGGAGTTATCAAACATTTCAACCGTATGAATATCCGCATTGAATATTTTTGACAACATTTCATTGGCCTGACGCAACTCATTATCCTTACGAAATACCAGTTTAAACTTCTGTTCATGTGCTTCCTTGGCATTTTTATAAACCAAATCTATCAGTTTCTTTTTTTCACCACGAACCGGAATATGCACATTCGTATTTAAAGCTTCCTTTAAAACATCCACAGGCGTTCCAGACGGCACCAAAATTTCTTTTGGCACCACATTTTTTTCATAATACTGCATGATAAAGCTAGTAAAGGCATCCATCTCATCTTCATACAACGGTGTAATTGACATATTTCTTTCCAATAATTTTCCTTGACGAATAAAGAAACCTTGAAAAGAAATGTATCCAGAATCCACATAATATCCAAATACATCACGATTTGCACGATCTTTAAAGTCAATCGTCTGTTTTTCAATGACATGCTCTAAGGCTTGGATCGTATTATAGATTTCCTGCGCCTTTTCAAACTGCAAGTTTTCACTGGCCTCCATCATTTTAGCCTGCAAAGAATCCATCACCTCTTTGGTGTCTCCCTGCAAAAACTTCTTAATTTTTTTACGCGTCTTTTCATTTTCCTTAGGATCAATCTCATGAATACAAGGCCCTAGACATTGGTGCATGTGATAGTACAAACACGGAGAATCTGGAATATGACGACATTTACGCACGCAAAAGATCTGATTGATCAATTTCACGATTTCATAAGCCGACTGACTACTTGGATACGGCCCAAAATATTCACTCTTTTTATTTTTGATATTTCGTGTTGTACGCACCACAAAATTATTCTCTTTTGTGATTTCAATATATGGATATGTCTTATCATCCATAAACATGATGTTGTAAGGTGGCGTATGTTTTTTTATTAAATTAATTTCTAATAATAAAGCCTCTTTTTCACTGCCCGTCACGATAAATTCAAAATCACGAATGTGCGACACTAAACGCGTCGTCTTATTGTTGTGGGTACCATGAAAATAAGAACGCACACGATTCTTTAATACTTTGGCCTTTCCCACATACAATATATTTTGATTTTCATCTTTCATGATGTAACAACCAGGAGAATCTGGAAGTAAGGCTAATTTATCTTGTAGATGTTTAGAAACACTCATTTTATCCCCTACTTTAATATAACGATAGTTGCACCAAGTCCACCTTCACTTGGACCGGCACTGTTAAACTTAGAAACATTTGGCTGTTTCTTTAAATCCTTCCATACGGCTGTACGCAAAGCACCCGTACCCATACCATGAATGATACGTACTTGTTTAATGTGTTTAACGACAGCTTGATCTAAATATTTATCTAAAGCAGCAATGCCTTCTTCAACACGCATTCCAATTAGATTCAACTCCAAAGGAAAACGACTAGATACCGATTCTACATGCGCTTTATAAGTTGCTTTCTTGATTTGTGGCTTATGCATAGGCTCCAACTTTGAAATTTTCACCTTCATCTTCATGCCATTCGTTAAAACGGTAGCTTCATTTCTTCGAATATCCACAATTTCACCATGCGAATTCAAGCCTGTGATTTTTACATAATCACCAACCTTAAATTCTTTCTTATCGTCTTCAACTTCTTCAACATGCTCATTTAAAAGATCCAGTTCATGCATCTTTTCAATCTGCTTATGCTGCTTACCCGTCTTTTCTTTACGAAGCACAGTTAAGATTGCTTTGGCCTCTGCCTTTTTCTTTTCGAGCATCTCATTCAATTGTTCCTGATACGATGCATCCAATTGGGCCTTACGCTTTTCGATTTCTTTTTCTTTTTCGTAAGCCTCCTTTTGAACGCGGTGCGCATCTTCAATCAATTGATTAAAACGCTCCTTTTGTTTCAAGACATCATTTTGAAGTTTTTCTAATTTCTCCAATTCTTTTTCTGTCTGCTTTTCATTTTCATTCTTTAAAAAATCCGCTCTTTCTAAAATGGACTCTTCTAAATTGTATTCTCTGGCAATATGAAAGGCATAACTTGCTCCAGATACACCAGGAATATATTTATAGGTTGGCTTTAATGTTTCTGGATTAAACTCAACACTCGATACTAATACAGAATCATTCGCTTTTCCATATGTTTTTACTTGCGAATAGTGTGTTGAAGTAATAATCGTACTTCTTTTTGAAATCAAATACTCCAAAATCGCAACCGCAAGACTGGCTCCTTCTAATGGATCGGTACCATTTCCAATTTCATCCAATAAGATAAAACTATTCTCATCACTCTTCTGACAAATATGAGACAGACGAGAAATATGACTTGAGAAAGTCGATAAGTTGTTTTCAATGGACTGATGATCTCCAATGTCAAAATACATCGATTGATAGAATGGTAGAATGGCTTTATGACATAATACGGGAAATGCTGCATGGGCCAAAGCTACAAAGAGTCCAATTGTCTTTAATGTGACAGTCTTACCTCCCATGTTTGGTCCTGAAATCATAAGGCAAGCTTGTTTATCATTTAATTCATATGTGTTACAAACCACTTTCTTTTCATCAATCAAAGGATGTTTGGCATGTTCTAAATACATAGAGTGATCTCTTGATTGTAAAGATGGAATGCAACCATCATAGCGTACTGCCCATTTTGCCTTTGTGAAAGCTACATCAATTACAGTTAATGTTTCTAATGCCGAAGTTAAAGACAACGCGTTTTTCTTAACTTGCATCGACAATTCCTTACAAATTCGTTTCTTTTCTTCTTCAATACGAATCATCAAAGAAGAAATCTCATTATTATCAGCTACAAAGCTGGATGGTTCAACATAATAGGCAAGTCCTGAACTGGATTGTCCATGAATCATACCGCCAAAGGCATTCTTGTCTTGGGCACGAACCAAGACAACAACACGTCCAGATACAGTTGTCGTCATATTTTCCATAAGTTTTGAACTGTTCTTCTTTAAAAACTGTCTTGATTTCGATTGTAATGCTAAGCGCGTATCTACCAACGCCTTATGCATACTTTTTAATGCAGGTGTCGCATCTTCTTTAACCGATCCTGTTAAATCAATCTTTGAAATGATTGAATCCATCAAACGTGTACATCCATCCATAGATTGAGCTAAATTTGTCAGTTCTGGATAATCCGATGAATCCAAGCTTTGTTTGGCTTGTTTAACAGCCGTTAAAAAATGGTAGATGGAAATCAATTCTTTACTTGTTAGTGTCATCTGTTTCAAAGCTTTTGAGACTGGTAAAGAAATATCATTCGCTCCTGATAAAGAAAGTAAGCCTCCGGCTTGTTCAAACTGAATGGCTTCTTTGGCATAGTTTAATTGTTCTTGTATTTCTAATTTATCAAATACAGGCAACGCATTTAAAATTTTTTCTTTGGCGCAAGAAAAGCTAGAAAATGCAGAAATCTGTGTTAATACACTTGAAAAATCAATGGCCTGGTTTAATTCATTTCTAAAATTTTGTTCCATAAAATACTCCGTTCTCACCTATTTTAACACAAAATTTATGGTAAACTAAATAAGGTGATTAAAATGGCAACATTGACAAAGAATATGACAAAAGAAGAGATCTTTCAATTAAAAAATCGATTATCTCCATTTATATTAAAAGAAAGTACACCACAGTATACGTACTATCAAATCAAAACGAAAGAATGTTCGATTACGGCATATACAAGTGGTAAAGTTGTATTTCAGGGAGCTGATCTTTCTTGGTTAGAACCGAAACCAACGCATAGTGAAGCACAAGATCAAGCGGGCAGCGATGAAGTGGGTACTGGTGATTATTTTGGTCCAGTTGTAGTGGCTAGCTGTATTGTCACAAACAAGGCTCGCAAAAAACTTGCGCATCTTGGCATTCAAGATTCAAAGCAGGTGGATGATGTTAAGATTCGTAAGCTTGCACCTATCATCAAGGAAGTGTGTCCACATAGTATTTTGATTGTTCCCAATTCAAAATATAATGACATGCATGATACTTGTAATATGGTAGATATGAAGTGTCGTCTGCATAACCAGGCTTATGTAAATTTGGTACATAAAGGATATACGCTTCCTAAGCAGATTGTTATTGATCAGTTTGTGCAAGAAAAAAGTTACTATCGCTACTTACAAGGCTTTCCTGAAGTCATTCGGGGTATCACATTTGAGACCAAGGCCGAAAACAAATACCTGGCAGTAGCTTGTGCGAGTATCCTGGCAAGAAATGCCTTTCTAGAAACGTGGGATCTTATGGAAGAAAAATATGATTTCAAATTTGAGAAGGGTGCCGGAAGCAAGGTGGATGTGTGCGGTAAGAAATTCGTACAAAAATTTGGAAAAGAAAAGCTTTACCAAGTGGCAAAGCTTCATTTCAAAAACACACAGAAGATTGGAGTTTAATTTCCAATCTTTTTTATCGGCTTCTTCGATCATTTTCAGCTAAAGAATAATAACGCTTTTTATCTTCATACATCTTTTGATCGGCTTCTTGTAAAGTTTCAGATAGATTTGAACAAGTTTCTTTCCATACACAACCTGTCGCAACACTGATTTCTAATTCTTTCATTCGTTTGAGTAATTTTGCATATTGATCAAAGAATAAGAGTTCGGATACATCTTGTTCAATGACCACAAATTCATCTCCACCTACACGATAGGAATTATCTAAGAAGATTTCTTGTAGAGCATATGATGCAGTAATAATGAGTGTATCTCCTGCGATATGTCCCATTTTATCATTGATTTCTTTAAGTCCATTTAAATCTAAGTAAATAACACCTAAAGAATGGAGTTCTTTGTTTCTATTTTGTTCTATATATTCATTAAAGTGATTGCGATTTTGTGCATAGGTTAAAGAATCTACATAACTTAAATTTTTTAGTTTTGTCTTCTCTTTTTCTCTTTCCATAGCCGTTTTAATAAAGAAACATAAAGATTCTAAGAAATCTTTTTGGTAGTAATTCTGTTTTGGATTGTCTACCGCAAAAACACCTTTGATTTTTTTATTATCCATAAACGGTACAACTATAATACTATGAATCTTTTGTTGCATAAAAGTCGCATAAATTGGACTTGTAGAAGGTATTTCATGAGTCACATCTTCTATATAATAAGATTTTTGATTTTCAAAGAATTGATTCACTAAATCCATATGTTCTAAACACAAACGAACCATGTTCTCAATATGAATATCATCATGTCGTTTTCCATATTCAAAGATACCATTTGCCTTTTTATTGTCCATATCCAAATCTAATACATAACACCTTTCAGCTTGATAAAACTCACAAATGATCTGAAGAATTTCATCAATGGTACTTTCTTTATATAAATCATTCGATAATTTTCGAACACATTGAATTAATGTATTGGATACATTTAAATCTTCATTAAGTTCATTAGATTTTTTAGATATTCTGCGAACTTTTGTGATATAGAATCCACAATACAATAAGAGAATCAATATTTCACAGATGACCATGACCATATAATTGTTCTTTAATGTCAATACATTCGCAAAGGCATCCTCTTCATTTACCATAACTAAAAGTTCCCAATTGCATACTCCAACTGGTTTATAAACGAAATATTTCTTTTCGCCATTTTTTTCAGAAGCGAAAGCACCAGATTTTAAAGAATGAATTTGTTTCAAAACATTCTTCTTTGGCGACAATAATTTAAAATCCGTATCTGAAGCAATATTATCAATATTCAAATCTTGATTATCCATCACGACCTGTCCATCGGTTGTATCAATAATTGAGTTGTGTGTCTTTCCATTCAATATTTTTGTATAAAACTGATCATCCATTGTGTCACATTGAAATACACCTACTAAATAAGCGATTACCGTTTCATTTTGTTGAATAGGCACATAATAATTCACACTTCGCTTATTTGTCAAAGTATCTGTATGAACTCGATCCATATATTCTGCAGTTGAATTCAATACTAAAAATTCATTAGTATAAATTTGTTGCACCTCATCATGCATTGTATATAACGTATTGTTTTTCATCAATAAATCAACACGTTCAAACAAAGATACATCTTCAAAAGTACTAAGTCGATCTTTATATTCTTCATACGTAGGTAAATGGTCTTCATTTGAGAAATCTTTTCCAATCAAGCGTAAATAATTCAAATCATCAGTCACACGATTTTTAATACTTTGAACCATGGTTTCACTCGCATTTTCTAACCGGTTAAAACATTCCTCTTCTTCTTGTCTTAAACTAATATTGTATGTTGCGACAGTCAATGCCAGTATCAAGACCATAACTACAAGCGTAGGCATTAACTGCGTTAATTGTTTTTTCATAACTGTTTCCTTTACATTCACTATTAATTATAAACCTTGTGAACGAATGTTTACAACAAGAAAAATAACCATGAACATTAAAAAAAAGCACCAAATCACTTGAAATGACTTGGTACTCTCGTTAACGGGAATTAATTAAACTTATTTTTCTTTTTTAATACACTAACAATGGCCATGCCTGTAAATGCTAGAGCACTAACCCCTACAAATAACGAACTATTTGTTCTTGTACTTGTTTTTACACTCTTGTTTTCTTTAGATCCCGTCTTTTTTGAATCTGTTTTAGTTGATTCTAGTTTATTTGTTGATTTATTAGAATCCTCTTTTTTAACTACAGTGACGTCTTCTTTTTTATTTTCTGTATTCGTATCTTCTTTTTTGTCTTCAGTTACATCTTCTTTTTTATTTTCTGTTTCAGAGTCCACTTTTTTGTCTTCATAAACCAACATGTATACAGAGAACTTATCTGTAGAGAAATATCCATCTTCATCGATATTTAATTTTTCTACTTTACCGTCGTGATAACGCAATACATAGAATGTTCTTCCTACTTTCTTTAGCTCCTCAGGAACAACAACTTTAAATCTTAATTTACTACTTGTTTCAGTAATGGCGACAGGTTTTTGACCTTCAATATCCATCAACAAAGTAATATCAAATGCTTTAACAGTAGTATATCCTAATCTTGACGCTTCATCGTAAATAGCCTTTTCACTAGTTGGATCTAATGATGACGTTGTAACAGATGAAGTAAATTCAATATCTTTGCCTTTCTTAAGTGCAGATTCATAATTTGATTTATCCTGACCTTGCAGACTATCAACAATAGTATTTAAAGCTTGATTACGATCTAAAACAACAGTTTCTAAATCAGAATCATTTTCTTCCTTTAAAATAGGCTTATTATTCTCTGAATATATAGAATGTGTGTGCATCGTATAGTTTAAATCATCAATTTTTTCAATTTTAGCATCTTTTAGACATATATAAGGATAAGAATAAAAAATCTCATTTTTTATAGTCTTAATTTTCGAATCTTCGCTTGCAGCTTTTTCAACTTGCACTGCTTTTATAAATGGTTTTCTCCAATCATCATCCATCACAACTTTTACTTCTACCCACAATTCTTCGCATAAATAAACTTTATAATGCGTATCATCTATTTTCTCTATCACTTCTTCGCCTTTGATATTTTTAAAACTATAATTTTCCGGGATTAATTTCTCTTTAACCAAAGCGTCTACTATGCCATTATTAATATACATAAAATTACTAACATGGCAATTAACAGTTCCTAAATTCTTCTTATCTTCATATCTTATGAGTTGGATTGTCATTTCAGTTTCATCAACGAGAATTCTTTTTAACATAAGAGTAAAAGTACCATCTGCATTCTTAACAACATCTCTAACAGATTCACTGTATCCAGGTGGAAAATTAATTCTTTTATTTGAAAATACCGCAGACTTTTCTTCCTCATCCGTTAATCCTTCTGGAATTGTAACTTGGTACTGCTCTTTAAAATCTTTGTTAGTATCCTTGAGAATATATAGTGTTACTGTTTTTAATTTGTCTAATAAAACACTATATGTATCGTTTCCACAATCAATAATATTAGAATATTTATCATAAGGTCCTTTAGTAGAAATTATATATTCTGGATATTGTTGAGGAAGTATATTTTCCAACGCATAAATTATAGCTGCTTTTTCCATATCAGCATCCAAATTATTCTCCACTGTAACATTAACTGTTCCTAAAACACTATTATCTGTTCTCTTTTTAAGAGTTACAGCTATAATTTTGGTTTTAGCTTCATACTCATTCTCTTGAACATCCATATCACTTGTTGTTTGAAGCTGAGTTGTTGGTTCCGTCGTATTTGGAGTAGTTACATCCTCCATAGTTTCTTGAGCACCCATATCACTCGTTGTTTGAAGTTGAATTGTTGGTTCTGTCGTAGTTGAAGTAGTTACATCCTCCACACTTTCTTGAGCACCCATACCACTCGTAGTTTGAAGTTGAGTTGTTGGTTCTGCCGTATTTGGAGCAGTCAAATCTTCTGCAAATACAGGTGAAACCATACCAGTCACAGTTACAACACTCAACCCTAATGATAGTAACCGTCTTGTAAGTTTATTCATCTCAAAACCCTCCTATTTATATAAATATTCTACTATTTTTAGTCCTTTAATTAAAGTGTTCTCATTGATATTCTGCACAAAAAGCATCTTTTGTTAATATCAATTTTGTAGCCCACCAAACAGGACTCGGACAACTAAATATTGTCCGAGCCCAATATCATCTATAAACCATTTTGGGGTATATGCCGCCCCTTAAATTCTTGTAGAGCAAATTCACCTAACCCATCCAAATTTATTGCGTCCAAAAAGGAGTAGCACTAGGCTACCCCTTTGTGTGATTATCGACTTTCATTAAGCTTGTTGTGCTTCTTCTTCATCATCGTCGTTATCAACGTTTTTCCATTTACGTCCTACGAAGAATACTACGATTTGTACGAATCCAATAACAACCATCCAAATTGTCCATTGATCTGTCCAAGTCCAACGAAGACTCATGTCTTCAGTTACTAGGAAGAATACAACAGATAGGATTGCGATTAGAACTGCAAGTACGCGAGTGAATGCTCCACGTTTCTTTTCTTGTTCTTTTTCTTCATCTTCATTTGTAGTTATTTGATCTTTAGTTTCATCTTCTTCGTCATCTTTATTCTTATGACGTTTAGAAATCAATAACAACAATCCGAATAATACCGTTACAATAGCACAAATCAAGTTGATTAATGCCCAGAATTTCTCTGGTCTAGCCTTAGGTGTCTTTTCCTTTTCAACCTTTTCAACCTTTTCTTCCTTAGGCTCAGCCTTAGGAGTCTTTTCCTTCTTCACTTCCTCTTGTGGAGTTGGAGCAGGAACTACTTGTTGAATGTATCGAGGTGTTACTGGAGGAGGACTTACTGGAGTTGGTGAAGTTGGTGGAGTTACAGGAGCCGGAGCTGCTGTAATTGTTAATGTACCAACAACCTTAGTAATGTCGTAGTTAGAAGCTAATGTCTTTTCATTTAATTTGTATTCGAATGCGTTAGCACTATTTCCAACACTTGTTTGAGTTCCAGTTACCTCATAAGAAGCACCTTCACCTTCTACGAATCCATCACCACTGACTGTGATAGAAGTATTCGTCAATGCTTGACCATCATAAGTCTTACTTACAGTTGCACTTGTCAATGTTACTAAACGCTTAGTAATCTTGTACGTCTTAGTGAATGATCCACTGTAGTTACCTAATCCAGAAACCTTAATAGTTACTGTACCAGCATTTACTAAATCATCACTATATACTACTGTGTAATCTTTATTTGCGATTAAATCTTTACCAGTCTTAGTATCTTTAACCGTTAATACTTCTCGATGTTCTTGACCATCATACTTAGAATCTTTTGGATTACTTACCGTAATACCTGTCTTCTTATCATCTGGAGTATTAGGCTCATCAGGAATAATTGACTTAGGCGTTACTGTTAAATCACCGATAGATTCTTTGGCAAGCTTGTAGTTTGTCTGAATAGCTGATCCATTCCACTTCAAGCTATACGTATTCTTTGAAGTACCTTCATCCGTTCGACTACCCGTTGTAGTAAATTCTACTGTTTCACCAGAAACAATACCCTCAATCTTACCACCAGCTGTTAATGCAGTTCCATCATAAACCTTCTTTGCAGATTCAGTTGTTACTGTATAAGCCTTAGGTGTGATTTCGTATGTTCTTGTTACTGTTCCCGTGTAGTTTCCAATACCTGTAATTGTTACTGTGATTGTTCCAGTTACATTTCTGAAATCAGATGTTGAATATTCTACTGTGTAATCAGTACCTTCAACCAATGCATTTCCTTCTTTATCTGTAACTGCAGGAGACCACTTGTGTTCCTTACCATCATATACAGAGTTACTTGGGTTATTGATTGTAACACCACTGTAGTTAGGATTTGGTTTGTCTGGATCTTTACCTGGATCGATTGTCTGTTCAGTTACTGTTAATGTTCCAATAGAATCTTCTTTTAACTTGTAGTTTTTACTTGAAGCTTTCTTCCACTCTAATTTATAAGTATTAGGAGTTGAACCAACTTCCGTCTGACTACCCGTTGTATGAACAACAACAACTTCACCATCCACGATACCTTCAATCTTACCACCAGCTGTTAATGCAGTTCCATCATAAACCTTCTTTGCAGAATCTGTTGTTACTGTATATTCTCTTGGCGTAATCTTGTAAGATTTCTTGAATTCACCAGCGTAGTTACCAATACCATTTACTGTTACATCCACTGTACCTACATTGATTACATCACTACTATATGTCAATGTGTAATCTTTGTTTTCTTCTAAATCAGTCTTAGTCTTGGTATCTGTTACTGTTAATGGATTTACATGTGGTAAACCATCATAGATTGAATCTTCAGGATTTGTGACTTCAATACCAGTCTTCTTTTCATCTGGAGTATTCGGCCCATCAGGAATGATTGACTTAGGTTTAATTACTAATAATCCATCATTTACTACAAACGTTACAGAACTGTAGTTCGTATTGTTATTTGTGAAATCACTTGCCTTTAATCCCATTGGATACGTATTGGCTTCAGTCGCTTTCACTTCAGCATTTCCATTGAATGTGAAATCTGTTTCTGCATACGTACTACCTTCAGTAATGGATACATCATATCCGTCCACTGTCTTTTCAGTTCCATCATAATCGTATGTTTTTTTATGACCCGTAATGACTATGATAACTTGTCCATCTTGAGTTGTGATATATAATTTACCAAACTTAACTTCGATGTTGTAGTTAGAATCCTTCGTATCATCGTTCAACTTGTAAGTAAATTCATTGTTACTATCACCAACATTTGTCTGAGAACCAGTTACATGGTAAGATGCACCCTCTAATTTAGCGAATCCATCACCACCAATTGTTATATTGCTGTTTGTTAATGGAGTCTTATCATAAACCTTAGAATCGGTTGCACTTGTCAATGTTACATTACGCTTAGTGATTTGATATTCTACATTATGACTACCTGTGTAGTTTCCAGCACCTGTAATCGTTACTGTTACTGTACCAGCATTTGTAGTATCACCTTTATAAGATAATGTGTAATCTGTACCTTCAACTAACGTTGCGCCCGTCTTAGTATCTTTGACTACCGGTTTATTTTCATGAACATTACCATCATACTTAGAATCAGCAGGTTTTGTTACTTCAATACCAGTCTTCTTTTCATCTGGAGTATCTGGACCATCAGGAATGATTGACTTAGGATCAATCTTTAACCAACCATCATGAACTACGAACGTTACATTTGTGAAGTTAGCACTTGTATTACTGAACTGAGCAGCTGTTAATCCCATATAAGACGTTCCAGCAACTATTCTACTTACTACTGCAGTACCTGTGAAACTAATAGCTGTATCAGAATATAGTTTATTCGAAATATTTGTGACATCATAACCACTAACTGAATGAACTTGTCCATCATAAGTGACTGTATCTGTATGTCCAGTAATTTCTACTTTAACTTCTGTCTTCACAGCTTCTACTGTTAATGTACCGTTTGCAGTTGTAATTTCATAGTTAGAAGCTAACGTTCCTTCTTTCAATGCATAAGTGAATGTATTTTCACTTGAACCAGCATCTGTCTGAGTGCCAGTATAACTATAAGTTGCACCTTCACCATCCGCAAATCCATCTTCACTTACTGTTACATCATGTTTAACTAATGGAGTTCCATCATAAGTTTTAGAATCAGATCCACTCGTTAATTTAACTGTACGTGGAGTAATTTGATAATCAACTGTAGTTTCTTGTGAATAGTTACCCTTACCAGTAATAGTTACTGTAACTTTACCAACATTGATAACATCTTCACTGTAAGATAATGTGTAATCCGTATCTTCTACTAATACTTTTTCACCATCTTTAACAGTTGGTTTATTCCTGTGTTCATTACCATCATACTTTGAATCAGCAGGTTTAGTTACTGTAATTTCTTGCGTATTGATTGACTTAGGAGTAACTGTTAATAATCCAATTGAATCTGTTCCATGAGTATAGTTACTTACTGTTGCAGAACCATCCCAAGTTAAACTATAAGTATTGTTAGAAGAACCAACCTCAGTCTGACTACCAGTCATCTTCAATGTAACTGTTTCGCCATCTGCTAAGTTGTTAACTCTACCACCAGCTGTTAATGCAGTTCCATCATAAGGCTTTTCAGCACTGTCTGTTGTCACTGTATATTCTCTTGGCGTAATCTGATAACTCTTAGTAAATTCACCTGTATAGTTTCCTTTACCCTTAACTGTAACTGTCACTGTTCCAACATTGATTACATCTTTACTGTAAGATAATGTGTAATCTGTATCTTTAACTAATGTTGCACCAGTCTTAGTATCTGTTACTGTTAATGGATTTACATGTGGTAAACCATCATAGATTGAACCTTCAGGATCTGTGACTTCAATACCAGTCTTCTTTTCATCTGGAGTATCCGGTCCATCAGGAATGATTGACTTAGGATTAATTACTAATGATCCATCATTTACTACGAACGTTACAGAACTGTAGTTCGTATTGTTATTTGTGAAATCACTTACCTTTAATCCCATTGGATATGTATTAGCCTCAGTACCCTTAACTTCAGCATTTCCATTGAATGTGAAATCTGCTTCTGTATAAGTACTACCCTGAGTAATCGATACATCATAACCTTTGACACTCTTTTCAGTTCCATCATATGGGAACGTTCCATTACGACCAGTAATGACTACTGTAACTTCACTCGCTTCGGCTGTCACTTTCAACTTACCATTGTAAGTAGTAATATTGTAGTTTTTAGCCTTTGTATTTGACTTCAATGTATAAGTAAATTCATTATCACTTTCACCAACACTTGTCTGACTACCAGTTACATTGTAAGTAGCACCTTCTTCTTTAACGAATCCATCACCACCAACTGCTACGTTATGGTTTGTTAATGGATCCTTGTCATAAACCTTAGAATCTGTTGCGCTTGTCAATGTTACACTACGCTCTGTAATCTTATAACTTACTTCTGTAGAACCATTATAGTTACCTTTACCCTTAATCGTAATTTTTACTGTACCAACATTTGTTGTGTCACCAGTATATGATAATTTGTAATCTACATTTTCTGTCAATACTTTACCCTGATCTTTTACTACCGGTGTAAGTTTTTGTTCATCACCATTGTACTTAGTATCTGCAGGACCAGTTACTTCCATACCATTTGTTTCACTAGGAACGATTGATTTAGGCGTAATCTTTAATGATCCATCTTCAATAACGAATGTTACATTTGTGAAGTTATGACTGTTATTTGTGAAATCCGATGCTTGTACATTCATTGGATATTCACCAACATTTGTACCCTTAACCTCAGCCTTACCAGTAAATGTGAAATCATCTTTTGTATAATGCTTATTGCTGATTGACTTAACATCATATCCAGTTACAGTCTTTTCAATTCCATCATAGACATGTTCAGCACTATGTTCTTTAATAGTCACTGTTACTTCATCTGTTACTGGGTTAACCGTTAACTTACCTACTTCAGTTGTAATGATATAGTTAGAAGCTAATGTTCCATCTTTTAATGCATAAGTAAATGTATTGTCACTTGTACCAACATTTGTCTGAGATCCAGTAAACTCATAAGTCGCACCATCATCTTTTACGAAACCATCTTCTTTAACTTCATGTTTAGTCAATGGAGTTCCATCATAAGTCTTAGAATCAGATCCACTCGTTAATTTAACTGTTCGTGGAGTAATTTGGTAATCAACTGTAGTTTCTTGTGAATAGTTACCCTTACCTTTGATTGTTACTGTTACTGTACCAGCATTGATAACATCTTCACTGTAAGACAATGTGTAATCCGTATCTTCCACTAATACTTTTTCACCATCTTTAACAGTTGGTTTATTCCTGTGTTCATTACCATCATACTGAGAATCAGCAGGTTTAGTTACCGTAATTTCTTGAGTCTTAATTGATTTAGGCGTAATAACTAACTTACCAGCACGAGTCTTTACAACCACTTTATCCGTTACATCAACGCCATCTTTTTCAACCTTAGCCGTTCCATCAAATACAGTGTTAATATATTCACCAACATTTGTACCCTTAGTTACTGCCGTTAATCCAGATACTGTGTAACCATTCATTGTAGTTGATTCAAAACCATCTATTGACTGTTCAGCACCGTTATAAGTACGTGTACCACTATTCGCAACCAATGTGATTTCAGTCTTTTCAACCCAAACTGCATATAGAACGTTTTCACCATTCGCATCAATATTGATTGTTTGTCCATCTGCATAAGTTGCATTTCCTGTTTTAGAATCAGCCCAACCAGCAAAGTAGTATTCTTTACCTTCTGCTTTTGGAGCAATAAAGCCTAATACATCAGAATCATGAGCTTCAATTTCGACTGCCTCATTATTCATGACATTAACTGTCTTAACTTTACCAATTCCATTACCAGGATTATAAGTCAATGTTGTTGAAGTTTCTGCATTACCCCAAGTTGCCGTTAAGATAATCTGATTATCCTTATTTGCAATGTCCTTGTTTACTTCAAATGATTGTCCAGGTTTATAAACGTTTCCATTTAATTTCCAACCTAAGAACTTCATATCTGAAGTAGTAGTCGCATTACCAGCTACAGTAACTCTTGCACCACCTGCATAAACTCTATCATCCGTAGGAACTGTTGCCTTTGATTCTTCAGTACCAGGATTATAAACAACTCTTAATTCACCTTTGTACAACCATTTACCAACGATACTTGTATCTCTCGTAATTGTACTACCTGTATGGAATACTTCCGAAGTAATATTTCCATTACCATCCGCGTAATACCAACCTGCAAATGAATATTCATTGATTGTTGGAATACTTGGTAATACTGTACTAGCTACTGTACCAGCTTCTACCTTCTTAGTATCCTTATCTACTGTACCTTCAGGATTATTCAAGTTATAAGTGAACTTAACATTGGAAGCCGTCCACTTTGCGTATAACGTAACATTTTGAGCTGGCATCTTCTTACCCGTAAAGTTAAATGCTTCACCTTCACAAAGTTCGTTTTCATACCATCCATCAAATACATAGTATTCTGGAAGTGAACTAGGTCTTGTAGGTGTGTAACTTGCATCTTCGATACTCTGTTCATACTTCTTAGAAACAGTTTTTTCTTGTTTACCATTGTTGATAAACTTTAAGTTATAAGAATTACGTTTGTAGTAGAACTTAGCTCCATTATATGATTCACCTACATCAGGATTACAATATTCAAATGTAAATCCAGAAATCGCATAACAATCTTCCTTACCAATCGTTAAGTAGCTGCTTCCTTTAATCACATCTGTATGGTGTAAATCATAACCATTTCCATCAATCTTTTGCACGTAATAATATGCTGTATAAGTTTTCTTACCACTAGTACTCCATAATGTAGAGTCTTTCATTGGCATTGTACTTGTATAGGCTAAATATTGACTATTTCCATAATACGAATCCGCTCTGATTTGCCAGTTACTATTTCCATCATATGCAGGCCATTCAGCTTTAGAAATACTTTGACCCCATTTTTTAGTGATTGTTGATAAATCTGTACGTGAGTTCTTTTCCTTTTTAAAATGCATTGTATACGTTTTTCTCTTGTAGTATACATTTACAATCGTAGAACCATCGCCTTTGATTGTCTTTTGAGAAATAGTGCTTGCAGTAAAGGCTTTATCAGTTACTGATTCACCATGAATGTTTTTACCATTTGTTGTATAAGACTTAGCTACAGCTGCTGTCGATTCACCAGTCAAGCCTTGTAACTCTTGAGATTCATGAAATGAATATCCATTATCATCGGCATTTTCCCACCAGTGAATAACTGTATAGCTAACTTGTTTTGGTGTCCAATGAGCCTTTAATGTCATCGGTTTAGTGATTTGTGTTCCATCCACTACCTTTGATTCACCATTGTACCAACCATCAAATTTATAACCAGGCTTTGTAGGTGTTGTTTGATCATTTAGAGAGATTTTGTCAAATACGAATTGAGAATCAATTGCGCTTCCACCATCAGAATCAAAAGTTACCCAATACCCTTCTTTAATAATCGCATATACATTTACAGAAGTACTTCCTTCTGGTACTGCAATACTATTTGCGATATTTGTAGTACCGTTCTGATCTGCTGCCCAACCAACTAATTTGTGAGTTGAATCAACATCATAAGATACGTGTGAGTAATCATGACTATTGTGGTCTGCAACTTTTTCTGTACGCATAATTTGTGTACCATCTGGATTATAGAAGTAAACATATAATGCGTCTTCGTATTTCGCAGTAATTGTACGAGCTTCAGTCTTAGTAATAGTCTGTACACCAAAGCCATCAAACTTAGATCCATTTTCTTGCCATTCCACAAATGCTTTTCCAGCAATATCTGGAGCCGTTGGAGTAATCAATGTATCACCCGTTTTAACGATCTGTGTACTTACATTTTGTTCATTTGCAACAAAGTTAAATGTTGTCAACTCGACTTTCTTTTCACCCGTAATAACATAAATTGAGAAGTGATTTGCATCAAAGCTTTGTGTATTTGTAGCAACCTCAGTTACCGTACTTGCATCATCTGTAACATGGTAAACATTGACTTCTTCACCACCAACTGCTACATTTTCAAAGCTAACATTAACAATTCCGTTTGGTTGAATTTCGATACCATCTGCATTCACAATCGTAATATCCAGAGCTATAGCTGAATCAACCTCTTTATCCTTTTCCGTAACTGTTTCTTCAACAGCGTTCAAAATAGCTTTTCTTGTAACACGCTTAACGATTAATTGTGCACCATTAGGTAAAACACCTTCGGCCGCCGTTACATGAACGGTTACGTTTCCAGCTGTAGCACTCATATCAAATGCAGGATACTCTGGTAATTCTTCCTTCGCTTCTGGGTCTGCCTCAGCATCTTCTTCTGTTTTTTCTTCAGTTTTGTTTTCTTCTTGAGCTTCATTTGCTTCTGGGTGCGATTCTGTCATTACCTTCTGGTAAACAAATTTCACACTTGTCAAATCTGAAGTCACATTTAAATTTGCCTGGGCTGCAGCTACGATTTGTGAATCATTCATAACTACATCTTTTAGGGTATAACCATCAAAATTCAACATCACACTTGCATCCGAATTCAAGCTGTAACCCATCTCATACTCATGAGTGGTAGCATCTTGTAATATTGTTCCATCTTCAGCTACATAACTTAATGTTACAGACTTGGTTTCAGGCACTTGTACAAACTCTTCTTTCGCATCTATTGCAGGCGCTTCAGTTTGTTCGACAGCCACTTGTTGCGAACCCTCTTCAACCGTTACCGGTTCTTGTTCTTGGGTTTCTTCTATTATTGGTTCTTCTGATAGCGTATTCGCAAAGTAAGTATCTGCCATTCCGAACTGAACAGCCATCACAAGCGACAACATGATCGCCGATGCTCTCTTCAAGTTCTTCAACATATTCAATTTTCCTCCTTTTCTATTCTTAGATAGTTACCCTTCCCATCTACAACTAAAGTATAGAATTTTAACGGTTATAAAGTGGTTATAAAACATATAACTTTGTCTTTTTTGTTACACAATTTTCATTTATTTACAACGTTTACTTTTAAAATAAAAAGCCATCCAACTGGATGACTTAACGCTCACTGATTTTTGTTTCTACATCAATCTCATAAGGAAGCTGTACAAGCTTTACTCCCGCCTCATGAAACATACGCTTACTGGCAATATTGCCTTCAGTTCCATCATACTTATCACTTTCATATACTACGCAAGAAATGCCAGCCTGAATAATGGCCTTTGCACATTCGTTACAAGGAAATAACGATACATATAAAGTACAACCATGAAGGTCTTGAATACTATTTAAAATCGCATTCAATTCAGCATGCACAACATAAGGATACTTAGTCTCAAGAAATTCACCGTCTCGATCCCAAGGAAACTCCTCATCTTCACAACCATAAGGAAAACCATTGTAGCCAAGTCCAACCACTCTTTTTTGAGGATTGACTATACAAGCTCCTACACGCGTATTTGGATCTTTTGAACGCTTTGCACTCAAATGAGCCATGCCCATAAAATATTGATCCCAACTTAATACATCATCACGCATTATTCTTCCCCTTCTCTAAGTTCATTTAAAACTCTTTCAAAAGTAGGTTCTAAACCAATCTCAAAACGCATCTTTTCCTTTGTCGTAGGATGCACAAATTCCAACGCACACGCATGCAACAACTGACCATTGGCCTGAATTGTTTTTCTAGGACCATACTTAGGATCTCCTGCGATTGGATGTTCAATATACTGCATATGAACACGAATTTGATGTGTTCTACCCGTCTCTAACTGACATTTGATATACGCAAATTTCTTGAAGTTTTCCAATACTGTAAAATGCGTAATCGCATCCTTCGAGTTATTTGCGGTAACCGCCATCTTCTGACGATCCTTTTCATCACGACCAATTGGTGCATGAATCGTACCATGCTCGTGCGTAAAAGGATTATGTACAATAGCTACATATTCACGATGACACGTTTTATCCTGTAATTGCTGACTTAAAGATTCATGGGCCACATCATTCTTGGAAACAACCAATAATCCAGACGTATCCTTATCAATACGATGTACAATACCTGGACGCATCACCCCATTGATACCACTCAAATCTTTACAATGATACAACAACGCATTCACTAAAGTTCCAGAATAATGACCAGGAGCTGGATGCACAACCATACCCTTTGGCTTATTGATCACAATAATATCATGATCCTCATATACAATATCCAAATCAATTGGTTCAGGAAGAACTTCCATAGAATCTAGTTCAGGAATAGAAACCTCGATTTCATCTCCTACACAAACTTTATAACTTGCCTTCATAACCTTTTGATTGACCAAGACATTTCCTTCGTCTAATAAATCCTTAATTCTCTTACGTGAAAAATCCAATTTTTCCGCAAGAACCTTATCCAAACGATCCAATTTAGTATCTTCATCTATCTTTAAGATTCTTGTTTCCATCTTGCTTGCTCCTTCTTATCATCTATAAACATACTTACTAATATTAATGCGATACCTACTGTAATACAGATATCCGCTACATTAAATACGGGAAATGGATAGCCAAAAATATAGAAACTAAAAAAGTCTCTTACAAAGCCTAGCGTCATACGATCGATAAAGTTTCCAATAGCTCCCGAAAAAACTAAAGATAAACAAATCTGATAACGCGAATCATTCGTTTTAAAAAACATATATACCATACCAACTAAGGCAATAATGGTAAGTGCGGCAAAGAAACCCATTCCAGCTTCCGCAAACATACTAAAACCTGCCCCTGTATTTCGAACATATGTCAAATAAAAGAAATGATTGATCATTTCAACCGAATCATTTAATGCGATAGACTTCTCAACAGCCCACTTTGTCCATTGATCCAGTCCCAAAGTGACCAACACAATCAATAGTGAAGCCACTGTAGTTTTACCTTTTTTCATATACTTCCCCTTTAAAAAGACTTGTTTTTTCGATGCAAAAATAACATCTTAAAAAACAACCATACACTCATCCCAATCGCAATGATGTACCCAAAAAATCCAAGTGCTGGTATTCCCATAATCATCGGCTTCATCTTTGTCGTACAAATCAAACTTGAACCCACAACCAAAGCGGCAATCAACACACATACAATCAAACGATTCACCATCTGATCAATCTTGGCAAGTGGAGCTTGAGAACCCATTAGATTCAAATTTACCTTGATCTGTCCTCTTTGAACCATCTTCAACACATCACTTGCCTGCACAGGAATATCCACCGAACGAGAAAGCGCATCAATACTACGCTTAAATCCCGACTTAATTTCTTTCTCCCAATCAATTTTTGTCAAACTTGACTTATGACTCATCGCAATCTTCATCGTATTCATATTTGGATCTAAAGCCGTTAACGTTCCTTCAATCGTCATCATAGAACGAGCTAACATACTAATGCCTTTAGGCAAAGAAATCGAATATACATGACAAATTGAAAACATATCCTGAATCAGTTTGGCAACATCAATTTCTGAATATGGAACACTCAAATATTGATTCACAAAACGATCCATATCCGCACAAAAAGCCGTATAATCAATCTCCTTTTTACAATCCCCTATCATCAAGATACAATCCACTAACTTTTGTGTATCCCTCAAGGCAATGGCACGAACAGCCTCCTTCATCGTTTCACGTTCATTCGCATCTAAAGTGCCCATCATACCAAAATCGATCCATACGATTTGATTATCACGAATTCTTAGATTTCCCGAATGTGGATCCGCATGAAAGAAACCATTTTCAATAATCTGTGAAATATAATTAAATGCCAATTTATCCGCTATCTCACTACGATCATAGCCCAGTTCATCTAATTTTTTTGAATCATTGATCTCAATGCCATCCACATATTCCATCACCAGAATATTCTTTCTTGTATATTCATCATAAATCTTTGGCGCATCAATAAACTTACAATCCTTATAATCATTCTTAAAGCGTTTCGCAAATTGAGCCTCAATCGTAAAATCCATCTCCTGTTTTGCGGTTGTCCAAAATTCATCGATGACCATATCTAGATCCACTACGCTTGATACAATATCTGAAAGATTCAATATCTTAACAGCCTTTCTTAACAAGGCCACATCCCGTTCCATCCACTCATAGATCTTAGGACGCTGAATCTTAAGTACAACTCGTTTTTTAGACTTCAAAGTAGCAGCGTGCACCTGCGCAATAGATGCTGAACCTAGACAAATCTCATCAATACTTTCAAACTCTTCTTGAAATAAATCGCCATACGTCTCTTGAATGATTTGTTCAACCATAGAAAAAGGCATGGGACTTGCCTGCGAGCGAAGCTTCATCAACTCTTTACAATAACGCTCAGAAAATAGATCCTGTCTTGTCGACATAATTTGTCCAATCTTAACGAAAGTAGGACCCAAGTCTTCAAGTATCATACGTAACTTAACGGGATCCATTCCCTTTTGGATATGATGTTTTCTTAATATAGATACAATCTGCGCAAACCTTGCACTCGTTGACATCGTATTCGTATCACTCATCGTTTCACATCCTGCTTTCTACGTAAAGGCGTATTTGTCACTTTACCCCTTTTTAAATTCCTTAGCGAATTTGACTTCTTTTTATCATCCACCAGAATCATTCTCAACAAACGACTCCAGTCTCTATTATTTTTCACCATAACAGTATTTTAACACACTTGTTAAAAATCAAAAAGAAACAGTATAAACTGTTCCTTAATAGTAGTCATCCACCAATGTAATTTTATCCTTTAATGCCTTACCATATCGAAGACTTACATGAATTTCACCATTCTTTGCACAATACTCATCATAACTCTTCGATTTGAACGTATCAAAAATGGTTTGAAGATTCTTTGACATTTCATAATCATCCATCTGTAAATCCAATTGATCCCCATCCTGCACAACATGAAGCATTTTAGGATATGTGATCACCAATGAATTATTCGGTAATTGATTATCTTCCACCATCTCATCCACAACGACACGTACATCGCCAACCGAACTTAAATACGTTTTTGTATACAAACGACAACAATCTGGCATTGTCGTTGTCATAGTCTGCGTTTCTTGAGACAAATCAATTTGATTTGGACTAATTTGACTCAATTCATATACAAAAGTTCCACAGCCAAACACAAATAATAAGATTGAAACAACCAACAATACACCTAACTTACGCATTTGTATCCACCCTCTTAGGCCAAGCACGAACTAACATCAATAGTATTGCCAAACTTCCTAACACAAAGGCAATATCCATACAATATAATCCAGCGCTTGTTGTGGCATACATAGCACTGACATAAATTAACACCACTAAACCAATACCACTACCAATCAAAACACACGCTACAGGAATCATAGCCAAGACTAAGATCACCTTTAAGACATCCGATTCAAGATGTCTTGGCTTTCTTTCATGATACAAAGGACGCTCAGGTGTTGGAGGCAAATCACTCGATTTAATATTATCATTCCAAGTATCTTTGATATCATCCATCACACCCACATTATGTGCATGCAAACGATAACGCTCCACTCTTTTAGCCATGACTTTCACAAAGAAATAAATGGCTAAACATAAATATAGTATGCGACAAAGACTTAACATAAAATCTGTGATCATATAGAATCCGACAAAGAATGAAAAAATCATAGACAATAAAAATTGACATAATATATCAACCACGATGACTTTTCCAATCAACAAAATCAACACTAAAACAATCGCATCAAATAAGATGTGAAAAATTTCATTCATCGAAAAATTACCAAGCTTAGAAAACAATTCCTCAACCTTGGCATACACCTTATCAATCGTTTTATCTGCACGATTAGAGAATGGATCCATTGAGTCCGTATTGATCTTATATGCATCTAGAATATCCTTTACCAATTCATCCACATCACCAAATCCAGCAACAGCCTCTTCTTCTGCAACACCACCAGCAATCTTGTCATCAATATACGTTCCATATTCCAATATGATGTCTTCTCTTTCTTTATCACTAATCAACGATAACTTTTGATTTAAAACATCCAAAAATTCCTTTTTTAACACCCTACTTCACTCCTTTCAAATATGCATTTACACTATCTGAAAAATCCGTCCACTCCGATAATAATGCATCATATCTTTCAAGTCCTAAATTTGTGATATGATAATACTTTCTTGGAGGACCCTCCGTAGATTCTTTTAAATAAGACTCCAACAAACGATCGTTCGACAATCGCTTCAACAAAGGATAAATCGTACCTTCATTTACTTGAATTACCTCGTTGATACGAGACACAAGCTGATACCCATATAGATCATCCGATACAATAGCCTTTAATACAATCAACTCTAAAACACCTTTTTTAAATTGAGTATTCATGCGTTTCACCCCTATTCTTTCCCATTAATGATGGCTGAAACACATCTACATACATCTTTTCCAAAGTTGTCAATGAAAGATTACGAATCGACTGTACATACTTAAAGTTTGAATTCACAATCCCATTCTTATATTTCAACTTCAATTCATATGCCTCATTATATTCAATGGCACCCACACCAATTACCTGAACACACATAAATAATTTCGAAGCTTTATTCAACCCCATGATTTTTCCGTTACGAATCCAACCACAAAAATACACCGGAATATTTTGGAAAGAGTATCCCGAAATATGGTCAATCGAAATCACAGGAAGATTCTTTTTTTTACCTAAACATTGCGCATATTCTTTTGTTGCTCCATGTTTAGAACAATAAATCACCGCTCTTGGCTGCATAATATCACCCCGTTCACTATTATGATATACACACTACCTTGGATTGTCAAGTACTGTGTTATGCGTATTTGATTTAGATGAATTTAACATCGAATATTCACTTTATTTTAAAATATCTATCTAACGAAGATTTTAGTAGAATATAGGTGAAATAATATATAGTGCTAATTGATTCTTTAATGTATTAACACAAACACCTGGAAACATATAGGTATCTGGATAACAAAGGTCAACATACAGTGGATACAGTAGCTCAGATGGAATATGAAAAAATTAAAGAAGGAAAAATAAAATGAAATTTCAAAGATTTAAGTGAGGAAATGTTGTAATGGTGGAATTTTCACCATCTATGGGTAGTGAAATCAAGGGGAAACATTTAGCTATCGTTTTAACGAAAAATGATTCACCTAATAATGGTGTGCTAACGGTAATTCCATTAAGTTCAAAAAATAAGCCTTATTATGTTCCAATCGGTAATTTTTTTCTTAATGAAGCAATCCCTTTCTTAGATAAACAATTAAATGAATTCATAGAGAACATTAAAAATGTTACAGATGAAGAGAAAAAAGCAATGTTAGATAATGCAAATAAGTTTATTTTGGTTGCCAAAATGTATCAAAAAATGGGGGTTGACTCCTATGCAATGGTACAAAATATCTCCACAATCAACAAATTGAGAGTTCTTAAACCAATAAACAAGTATGATCCCATTTTAAAAATTAGAGTTTCAGATGAAATCATGACAATACTTGATAATAAATTAATAGAATTATTTACAAAGTAAATCTTTTGACTTTAGAGTTATGAGATGTTAATATACTTATGAACAACGGCCTTAGCGCCATTGATTATTACACAACGGCCTTAGCGCCATGTAGAAAGTCACTGATTTATTTCAGTGGCTTTTCTTTTATAAAATCTATAAAATACTGAATCTATCCATTCAGAAAGAAAGGAAATAAATTATGGATATCAATGAAATTGCGAAGGATACTTATTATTTTTCGATCAATAATAAACTCAGTGGCTTTATTACTGAAAGAAATGCGATTAAATGCTTTGAACAGTTAGTTACGAAGTTAGAGCCAGGTGAAAGTATTCATTTGCCATTTATTGACAAACCAGGTTCGTGTTACTATGCAACTCAGCATCGTATAATAAAATGTTCTAAAAAACTCTTTGGATTTAAATTTAAAGAGTGGAAATGGGATCAGATCAAAACTATCAACTACTTAAAAAGAGGATTTACAAGAACTTTGATACTGAATACAGTTAATGGCGAGATAAAAATTCAAGTTTGTTCTTATAGAGCAAAATTTATATGTAATCGATTAAACGAAACAAAGGAACTCGCAAAATAAAAAATCCTGGATGCTGCTACCATCGCACAGATGAAAACAAAGGAGAAATTTTGCTAAAGTGATAGATAAGGCAAAGATTGCATGTGAAGAAAGTGGAAATATTATTGATGACCATTTCGCTCGTGTGAGCGAGATGGTTCAAATAGGAAGTTCTGCCAATTGAGAAAGCTGAAAAATGCTGCAAAATAAAAAATTTTGGATGCTATCAACATCCAGGACGATCAACTGCCAAAACAAGATTGACGAAAGGAGTTGACAAACGACATATTGTTTGACAAACGAAATATAATCCTGTCTTTGACAGCTAGAAAAGAAATAAAGTGGTCCAAAGCCCTAGTATAAAGGCATTGAGCCACTTTTTTGCGTTGTTGCGGATTATAGTATTTTTTTCTTATCTTTTGTTTGATGTATGATGTTTCTCATTTTCTGTTTTTTTGTTATTTGGTAATCTGTTCTGAATCCAAACAATTTATGAAGATCATCTGTAATATCTGTTCTTGTATAGGATGGGATGTATCCATATCCTTCTAATAATGTAAGATTCATCTTTTTCATGG
>OJJT01000136.1_pt1 | contig 54016 bp, 52 predicted proteins | sample 1596281 | NCBI WGS metagenome assembly OJJT01 (sample SAMEA4350145, study PRJEB24818) | metagenome | biome: human; feature: gut; material: faeces | place: Denmark | collected 2013-09
TATTATACATAGTTGCTTCGTGTCGCTTATTGCTCTGCTAATTTGTATTGTTTATTATATATTTGTTTTTTGTCTTTTGATCGCAGCCGCTCTTTTTTTTCTCTATTTTTTTTTTTTTTTTTTTCAAGCAGAAGACGGCATACGAGATTTCTGCCTGTCTCGTGGGCTCGGAGATGTGTATAAGAGACAGGTACTATACTGGGAAGAGGGGAGAATGATCTGGGACAGTTTGATCCCGGTATTTTCATAGATGATGATGGGGAAATCTATCTGTATTCCGGCAACGCGCCCATGCATAAGGAGCATATCGGAGGGAAGCAGGGCTCCCAGGTGATGACGCTGGAAAAGGATATGGTTACCCTGAAAACGGAGCCCCGCCTGCTTCTGCCCTCCATTGCGGACAGTGAGGGGACAAGCTTTGTGGGCCATGAGTTTTTTGAGGCCAGCTCCATCCGTAAAATCGGAAGCACCTACTATTTTGTATATTCCTCTGTCCTCAGCCACGAATTGTGCTATGCGGTTAGCAGCAGGCCTGACCGGGATTATATTTATGGCGGGACAATCATAGATATCGGAGATGTGGGACTTGAGGGAAGATGTGCCAAGGATGCCCTGAACTGTCTGGGAAATACCCATGGCGGCATTGAATATATTAACGGGCAGTGGTATGTTTTCTACCACAGGCAGACCAACCGCACCCAGTTTTCCAGACAGGGCTGCGCGGAAAAAATCAGCATAGATGCGGATGGGCATATCAGGCAGGTGCCGGTGACCTCATGCGGTTTGAATGATGGCCCGCTGGCCGGAGAAGGGAAATATCCCGCTTATATCTGCTGCAGGCTGACCGGAAAGGACGGGGCTGTATTTTCTTCCCAGGGGGATATGGAATTCAGGTTCCCTTATCTTACCCAGGATATCCCGGACAGGGCTCCTGATGCGGAAGGCGTGAATACGGAGGAAGGGCTTCCCGTCCAGTATATAGCCAATGTGGGCGACGGTACGGTAATCGGGTATAAATCGTTTTGTTTTAACGGGACAAAAAAGATTACCATGCTTGTAAGAGGCTGCGGTAAGGGAACCGTGACCGTTTCTGCTGAAGCGGAAGGAAAAGCGGCCGGAACGATCCGCGTGGATGTGGATTCAGATTCCTGGCAGGAGGTTTCCGGCGAAGTAAATATGCCGGACGGCGAGCAGGATTTGTATTTCCGCTATGATGGGGAAGGCAGCTTTGATTTTATTGCATTTTCATTGGAAAAATAAAGGGGCGCATATATGAAAATGTGAGGGGCGTATATTATGATAGATTCCGGAGTTTATATAGGAACGGATTTTGAAATGGCAGTTACGCAGAAGTATGTTATTACATTCCGCAGGAATATACCGTCAGATAATCTGGAGGCGAGACTGTTCAGAAGGATGGATGAAGGGTTTTCCTGTATCGGAATCTGTCAGTCCGCGCCTTTGGAAACAGAGCAATACAGGCCGCCTGCCTGCTGGCGTACCGCCTTTGTTTATCAGGATGAAATCCTTGCGGTATGCAGCAGATATCAGAAAGGGCAGGAAAGCAGAATGGACAGGCCGCCTGTTTATCTGAAAGAAGAGGATGAGCAGATAAAGGGGTATATTGGCAGTCCACTCCCCCTGATTTACGGCAGCGGTCAGATTGAAATACGGTTTGAAGACGGAACGGTTTATCCGGCCGCATTGGAAGAAAAATTTACGGAGGAAAGCCTGCGGCCGGCTCTGCCGGAGCTTTGCGATGGCAATATCGGGGAATGTCTGCGGCTGTGGAATATGGGGATCCGCGAGGAATTTTTTGATTACAGAGGAATACCCACATTTATGGGCGTTACAATCAATACGGAAAAACATATGTATATATTTGAACTGACGCCGGATTCCATTTACTGCAGGGCGGCGCGGTTTGTGGCGACGGACAGGGGTGTGGTTTTCAATCAGAATTTCAGGCAGGGCTTTGAGGCGTATATGATAAAGGATAACCGGGAAGCCGCCATGCCGCTGCCTGTTGATGAAAGCCTGTTTTCGGCCGAAGCCTGTGTGTGGAACAGCCGGAGCGTATACTGGTCCGTGTTTGATTATAAGGAAGAAGAAATTGTACTGCACGGCTGTCAGGGAGATGTGTATCACTGGAAAAAGCCGGAACGTGCATAATATGTGTTATTTTGTACCAAAACGGGGCAATCGGGAGGAAATCAGATGAATCAGAACAGGAAACCAATTGATTATGCCAAAGCATCCTGCGAAACGATGATGCGGAAATTTGCGGCGCAGGATCTGCCGCCCAAAGGACATTTCCATTATCACCAGGGTGTTTTCCTTTCAGGGGTATATCAGACATACAGGCTTTGTGGCGATGAGAGATATTTTCAGTATATCAAAGACTGGGTGGATTCCATTATCGATGAGAATGGGGAAATACATACCTTTGACAAGGGGCAGCTGGATGATATCCAGCCGGGGATTCTGCTGTATCCGCTGTTGGATAAAACAGGAGATCAAAGGTATCAGAAGGCGCTGGATACCTTGCTTCCTATCATAAGGGATTTTCCCAGAAACAAGGACGGCGGATTCTGGCATAAGGAAGGATGTCCGGAACAGATGTGGCTGGACGGCCTGTATATGGCCGGACCGATTTGTGCGGAATATGCCGCCAGGTTCCAGCAGCCGGAATATCTGGAACTTGCTGCGAAGCAGGCTCTTCTCATGGAGGAAAAAACAAGGGATGACAAGACCGGCCTGTGGTATCATGCTTGGGACTGTTCCCATCGTGAGGACTGGGCGGATCAGGAAACAGGGCTGTCTCATGAATTCTGGGGGAGAAGCATAGGCTGGGTGCCGGTTGCCATTCTGGACGAACTGGATTTTATGGAGCCTTCCCACCCGCAGTATGAAAAGCTGTGTGCCCTGGTGCGTAATCTGCTGGAGGCTGTCTGCCGTTATCAGTCTGCAGACGGCCGCTGGTATCAGGTAGTGGATAAAGGCGGAAAAGAGGGCAACTGGCTGGAAACCTCGTGCTCCTGTCTGTATACGGCAGCCATTGTAAAAGCGGTGCATAAGGGGATTTTGCCGGAACAGTACCTGGAACAGGCCGTCAAAGGGTATGAGGCGGTCATACATTCTCTGGCCTGGGAGGGAGAGGATCTCCTGGTGGGCGGCGTGTGCATCGGAACCGGCGTGGGGGATTACAGGCATTATTGTGAGCGCCCCACTTCAGTAAATGATCTGCATGGAGTTGGCGCCTTCCTGCTGATGTGCGCGCAGATGGAGACGGTGATGTAATTCAGGATACTGGAAAGTAAACGTATAGGTCCGTATTTTGATTCTGGTAACGGAATGAGAATACGGACTTTTTGTATTGCCATGTTTAAAAAGATATGTTATTATAATTCCGTCACACAGCAGTATCTACGCTGCTGTAATAACAGGCCGTTCAGGCCGGTCTTTCATTTCGGCGCTTCTTTTCGAAGCAAAAATCCGTAAATGACAACAATTGAAGACAGGAGGAGCATTTATGGCAAATAGGCTCAGGAATTATTTCCCGCTCATCAGGGAACGAAAGGAGGTGTTAAAGGAGATTGGCGAAAACAGCGGACTGTATGCGGTATTCACGGGCTGGAAGCCGGAGCAGCAGGAGGAATTCCTTGATTTCTGTACAGGGATGAAGGGGGTTAAGATCCTCTATGATTCTTTTTTTAAAGAGGTCATGAACCCGGAATATACGCCTGGCAGGCTGAACCGGTTTCTGTCGCTGCTGATTGGGAAAAAGGTAACGATCCGACAGGTGATTCCCAACGACGGCAGCAGGATTGCCGATGAGAATACGCTGCTGATCACGGATATTGTGGTGGAGTTTGAAGACGGAAGCCTGGCAAACGTGGAAATCCAGAAAATAGGCTATTCCTTTCCCGGAGAACGCAGCGCCTGTTATTCCGCAGATTTGCTGCTAAGGCAGTACAAAAGGGTACGGGATGAGAAAAACAGGACAAAGCAGAAGTTCAGCTATAAGGATATCAAAAATGTATACATAATCGTTTTGTTTGACAAAAGCGCAAGAGAATTTCATGCTGTTTTGGGAAAACACCTGCATAAATCCTATTGGGGCTTTGATACAGGTCTGGAAGTTGGGCTTCTGCAGAACTTTATCTTCATTACGCTTGACATTTTTCGTAAAAACATGGAAAATAAAAGCATAGAGAATGAACTGGATGCGTGGTTAATGTTTTTCAGTTCCGAGGATCCGGAACGGATAATTGAACTGATAGATAAATACCCGATGTTCAGGGAGATGTATGATGATATTTATGAACTCTGCCGGAATATGGAAAAGGTGATGGGTATGTTTTCAAAGGAATTGCGGGAACTGGATCGTAATACAGTGCAGTATATGATTGACGAGATGCAGGAGACGATTGACGCGCAGGCAGCTGCGCTTGAGGCAAATGAGAAAAAACTGGAAGCAGAAAGAAAACGGCATGAAGAAGAGCTGGAAAGAGAAAAAGCAAAATATGCGGAAGCCCTTAGGTGTATAGAGGAACTGAAAAGAAAATCCAGTTCGGATCCTTTGCAGTAATCTGTTTTTAGGAGGAATTTCTGCCATATAAAGAAATAGTAAACTTTGTATTCGTTAAAATTAGAATCCGGATTGTCACCCGGCTATACGCAGTATATGGCAATCAATAATTTGAGGCGGTATCCAATCAGGGGGAAACAGCGGCTGTCCAACCTGGGTGCCGCCTCTTTTTTAGTATGGCACCTTTGATTCAGGAGTATATCCACAGGAACACAGGAACGTTAAAAACCTTATTGGTTGTTTTGGAAATCAGTCATCAGTTTAAATACAGTAAAATATGGCAGTTGCTTCAGGGGTCAGTCAATTTATGGATATGGAGTTATAAAGGTATGCGGGGAACAGGAAGCTATTCATTATTCAGTAATTTAAAATATATCTTTCATGAGCTGAAAAGCTTTAGTATAAGCGGCATTATAATATCTTTTCTGGAGATTCCGGCGAAAATAATGGTTTCTCTGGTCACGATTTATTCACCCAAAATTGTTTTGGATGCAATTCAGAGGCCGGCAGATATCAAAGAATTTACCATGACCATTATCTTTATTACCTTAATTCTGGCCGCAATGTTTATTATAGAGCTTTATTCACGCAACACAGCAGCGCATTGTGCGAATGCTTTTGTCCTTACCCATATGCAGCGCATATGGCTGAACAAAGCAGCTGATATGGATTATGAAGCTTTTACATCGGAAGAGGGAAAACAAAAGGCCGAGAAGGCGCGCGCAGCTTTGGAAGATGGGAACAGAGGAGGGCTGGGGACATATTTTCCGCGATTTTCCGCAATGCTTATGAATACGGCAGGATTTATTTCATACAGCGCAGTTATCATGAAACTGCATCCGCTTGCCGTTCCCATACTTATTGTTTTCTATCTGATTAATCTTGGGGGAACGCTTTATGTGGAAAAAATAAAGCAGGCGTCAAAGGATGATATTGCAAAGGCAGGCAGAAAGCTTAATTATATTGCCTACAGGACCAGAGGCCTTGATATAGGAAAGGATATCAGGATCTATTCAATGGCGGGCTGGCTGAGGGCTATGGCGCTCAAGGCAAAAGAGGATAATGTCCGGATACAAAAAAGAATCGCAGATCGCCAGTTTATTCTGGACCTGGTTAATATTGTACTGGTATTTATAAGAGACGGCGGGGCTTATGCCTATCTGATATATATGGTATTGGGCGGACACATAACTATCGGTGATTTTGTCCTTTATTTTGCCGCGATTACAGGGCTTGGCGAATGGTTTGCCAAATTGGCTTCGGGTATTGGTGAAATGGCGGAAGCCAATAATTATGTGACCGATTTCAGAAGCTTTATTGATATTCCGGATCACCTGAGATGGGAGGGAAAAGAGCTTCCTCCCGGTCCAAAACAGGCCGTATCGATAGATTTTGAAAATATATCCTATGCCTACGATCCTGCGAAGGGGAATGTGCTGGAGAGCATAAATCTGCATATAAAAGCAGGTGAAAAGCTTGCAGTTGTAGGGAGCAATGGAGCCGGCAAGACGACCATAATCAAGATTATCTGCGGATTGATACGGGCTGAGGAAGGCCGTGTGCTTATAAACGGAATTGATATTGACCGGTTTGCCCGTGAGGATTATTATGCCATGTTTTCAGCAGTATTTCAGGACTCAGGCGTTTTGCCTGTCAGCATTGCTGACAATATAGCGCTCAATGTGGGGGAAAAGAAGGATTATAATCGTATCCAGGAATGTATTGCTTTAGCAGGTCTGTCAGAAAAAATCAAATCGCTTCCGGCAGGCCTTGAAACAAAACTGGTCAGATATATTTCTGAGGACGGCATGGAGTTTTCCGGCGGCGAAACGCAGAAATTGCTGCTTGCCCGCGCCTTATATAAAAATGCGCCTGTTATTATTCTGGATGAGCCTACGGCGGCGCTGGATCCTATTGCTGAAAATCAGATCTATCAGTCATATAATGAACTAATCCATGGCAGGACAGCGATATTTATTTCTCACAGACTCTCTTCCACACGTTTTTGTGATCGAATAATCCTGATCAGTGATAAAGGGATTGCAGAGGCCGGCACCCATGATGAATTGATGGCGCTGAATGGAAAATATGCAGAGATGTTCCGGGTTCAAAGCCAATATTATAAAGGTTGGCAGGGGGGAAGGAGAAGTTGAAAAAGAATGAGAGAAGTCTGAAAGAAGATCTGAGCCTGATATTTCACGGCCTGAGAGAATTTAATTCCATTCTGCACGGACAGATGCAGCTGGTAATTTTAAATTCTTTTATTGTATCCCTGACACCATATGTGCCGATTTATATGTCATCGCGTATTATCAATGAACTTACCGGAAAACGGGATATAAAATTACTGTCCTTCTACATATTAGTTGCAGTTACCGCCGGCCTGGTGCTGACGGTTTTGTCCTCTTATATGAAAAAAAGAATAGCTGTCGGTTATCATCAGCTTTTTACATCTCATGAAATACGATTGAATGAGAAAGGCCACAGACTGCCATATATGAATATGGAGGATCCTGAAATAAGGGAGCTTCGCGATCAGGTTTCAGATAACAGCGGCGCAACAGGGGCAGGTATGGCAAGCCTTTACTGGGATATGGAAATCCTTGTAAAAAGCCTTTGTTCAGCCGTCATTGCCATCTTTTTGTGTGCGGATATTTTCCGCGGTGCATCCAGCCGGGAATTTACAGGTATTTACAATGTGGTGAATTCACCCTTCGCAATCGTTATTTTAGCGGGGCTGATAGCTGTGAGCGTTTTTATTTCATCAAAAATGACAGGAAAGCTGTTTGATGTATCGCTTGATGTATTTTTAAATGGAGCAAAATACCAGAGATACGGGAATTTTTATACTCTGGATTATTTATCAGACGAGAAAGCGGCAAAAGACATCCGGATTTTTTCCCAGAGAAAGCTGATTGTGGAGGAAGCGCTGAATCGCTGTTACCTCCCCTTTTCAAATGGAGATAAGCGTGAAAAGCGTGCTTCCAACAAATATGATGGCGTTAAGCTTTTGCTGAGCGCTTTGATGGGGGGAAGCGTTTATTATCTGATAGAGCTGAAGGCGATGTCCGGTACGATAAACATCGGCAATGTAGTCATGGCGTATTCTTCTGTGACAATGCTGATTCTTGCGCTCAGTGAGTCTTCGATGATCTTTACGGATCTGCGTAATAATAATGAACATTTAAAGAGATATTTTAAATATATTACTTTGCCGGAACAAATGGAGGAAGGTGAACTGCCTGTTGCCAGGGAGCTTGTCATAAATCCGGAAATACGGTTTGAGAATGTGAGTTTCCGTTATGCCGGAAGCAGCGGGGATGCGGTCCATAATGTATCGTTTACAATCCGGCCGGGACGGCGGATCGCCATCGTTGGAACGAATGGTTCGGGAAAAACAACATTGGTAAAACTGTTATGCGGGTTATATAAGCCCTCTGGGGGGCGGATTATGCTGGGAAGCAATTCAATTTCCGCTTATAGGTACGCTGAATATATGAAATTGTTTTCTGTTGTTTTTCAGGATTTCCGGCTGCTCGCTTTTTCACTTGGCCAGAATGTTGCGGCATCTATGGAGTATGATGCTGCGCGTGCTGAAAAAAGCCTGCGTGCAGCAGGCTTTGGCCCCAGGCTTGAACGCCTGCCACAGGGGCTTGCTCAGGCAGTGTATCATGACTATGATGAGGACGGGATTAATCTGTCCGGCGGGGAGGAGCAGCTGGTTGCCATTGCAAGGGCGGTATATAAGGATGCCTCTGTTTTTGTTTTAGATGAGCCTACGGCGGCGCTGGATCCCATAACCGAGCATGGAATTTATACAAGGCTTGATAATATTGCCGGTGATAAAGCAACCATATTTATCAGTCACCGTCTGTCAACCTGCCGTTTCTGTGATGAAATTATCGTGATGGATCAGGGCAGGATCGTCCAGCAGGGGAGCCATGATGAGCTGGTGGCCAGGCCCGGAAAATACCATGATTTATGGTTCGCCCAGGCAAAGCACTATGCCGATAAGACGGATATGGCGGATTGCCTGTAGGCGGCATTCCTGCCTTCCCCTGGGAATCACCGGTATGCTGCCGGCAATTCTGCCTGTCCTGTGTACAGCCTGATTACCGGGAAGTCGAAGAAAAGGTTTGCAGGCCAAATCATGGAAATCAGCAGTGGCCTTATGTAACCTGAGTTTACAGGTAACGGTTCAGACAGCCCAGGTTTTAACAACTCTATAATAACTTTGGCTTAAACTACGGTTATAAAGAAAAAAAGGGAAAAGAGAAGGATTATGGCAGATATTTTAATCGTGGAGGATGAAACGGCAATCAACGAGCTTATCCGGAGAAACCTGGAGCTTGTGGGGCACCGCTGTGTGTCCGTATATGACGGGGAGGAAGCAATCCGGCGGCTTCAGGAGGGGCAGTTTGATCTGATGCTCCTGGATATTATGCTGCCGGGGGCGGACGGCTTTGAGGTGTATCAGACCGCGGAGCATGTACCTACGATTTTTCTCACGGCAAAGGGCGGGCTTTCCGACAGAGTGAGAGGGCTCCGCATGGGGGCGGATGACTATATTGTCAAGCCCTTTGAAATGCTGGAGCTTTTGGCCAGGGTGGAGGCTGTGCTGCGCCGGACAAGGAAAAGCGGGACGGATTTTGTTTTTTACGGTGTGCGGATTGATTTTGAAAGCCGGACCATTGAAAAGGACGGGCAGGAGACGGAGTGCACGCCCAGAGAGTATGAGCTGTTGGAAACCCTGGTGAAGAACCGCAATATCGCCCTGTCCCGGGAGCGGCTCCTGGATTTGGTCTGGGGCTATGATTATGAAGGGGATATCAGGACCGTGGACGTCCATATCCAGAAGCTGCGCAAAAAGCTGGGGCTGGAGGACTGCATCAAAACCGTATATAAGCTGGGTTACCGGCTGGAGATTAAATAATATGAAAAAAAAGACCTTTTTTACTACCATGCTTTTATTTCTTCTTTTCTTCAACGGCGCTTTCCTTTTTCTGGCGGTGGTTTTCTGGCATGAAAAACTGGATGTACAGAAGGAAATGGCGCTGTCGGAGCATTATATGATTCTCACCTCCGCGGCCAGGGACATGCAGGCGCTGGACAGCAGGGGAAACGGCGGGAACTATAATATGGAGGAGCTGATGCAGCCCTATACACAGTTCAGGCAGGACGGGCACAGGTCGCTTTATCTGTATCATGGCGGCCAGCTGCTGTATTCCGATGAAACAAAGCGGACAGGGAAGGATGCGGAGAATGCGCCGGCGCCCAGCCTGAAGGAGAGCGGCCAGCGGGAAATACGGATGGTGAAGGGAAAAAAAGAAACCGGGGAATACGGCTTCCTCTATGTGGAAGGGTGTTTTCCCCAGCCCTATGAGGACTATTCCCTCATTTATAAATACAGCCTTAAGGATATTTATGAGAACTGGAGAGAAATGAAAAATCTGCTTTTTTTATGCGGCGGTGTGTTTTCGCTTTTACTCTCCCTTTGCCTGATAGCGCTGCTGAACCGCCTGTTTCATCCGCTGCAGCAGATTGCGGAGACGTCCCGGGAGATGACTTCCGGGGATTTTAACGGCAGGCTTCCGGAAAAAGGACGGGACGAGGTGGCAGCCATGGCGCACAGCTTTAACCAGATGGCGGAAACGATAAAGACGCAGATTGCCGAGCTGGAGGAGGCGGCCGCACAGAAGCAGAGGCTTGTGGATAATTTTGCCCATGAGCTGCGCACGCCTTTGACAGCCATATATGGCTATGCGGAATATCTCCAGAAGGCGGCGGTTTCTGAGGAGGATAAGGTTTCCTCGGCGGGCTATATCATGTCCCAGTGCCGCAGATTATCCAATCTCTCCCAGCAGCTGCTGGAGCTTTCGGCGCCGCGTGAGGAAGGGGGGAGCCTGGGGAAAATTCAGGTGGATAAGCTGTTTTACGCCGTAAAGCAGACCATTCTGCCAAAGGCGGAGTCCCGCGTCGTTGCGGTTTCTTTTGAAGCGAAGCTGGAGGAGCTGAAGGGGAACAGGGATCTGCTGGAAAGCCTGCTGATCAATCTGATAGATAACGGGATCAAGGCCTGTGACATCGGCGGGACAGTCAGGGTGAGCGCATATTTTCAGGGGAGGCATCCGGCGCTTGCGGTTGCGGATAATGGAAGGGGGATTCCGGAAAAGGCAATCTCTCAGATAAAAGAGCCTTTTTACAGGGTGGATAAAGCGCGCAGCCGGAAGGAGGGCGGCGCGGGCCTGGGCCTGTCAATCTGTGAACAGATTGCCCAGGTGCATCAGGCGCAGCTTCAGATTGGTTCGGCGCAGGGAAAAGGGACAGTCATACGGATTATTTTTCCAGAAATTTAATCACTTGATAATAAGTTTACAATAACTCTCTCATATAGCGGTATTATAGTAGCATTATCAAAACAAAAGACGGCGTAGGGCAATTTATGAAAAGTGTATCGCCGTAAAAAAGAAAGGCAGGAAAAGAAAATGAGAGAGAACAGAAAAGTTGGGAAAAACAGGATGGAAAGAAAAATGAGAAAAAATAAGGGAGCAGGCATTCTGGCCGCCGTGACAGGCGCTTTTGCCCTTGTATGCGGTTGTGCGGCCATGTTCAGCGGCATGGCGGAGGCGGCAGCGGCTGCCGATATGGGAAGGACGGAGCGGATTCCCACCGTATATAACCTTCCGGCTGCGGCGCAGGGCCAGACAGCGCCGGAGGGCTACAGCAAAGCCAGCTATACGGCAGTTTCGGATCCGCTGGAATATTATCGGGATAAAAAGCCCACGGAAAATGATCTGACCCAGGAGGAAGCGGCGGAAATCGGTGCACAGCTTTTATGGAGGCTGTTTGAGGTCAGGCTGGACGGAGCCACGGTTTATATGGGCTATGATAATGGAACGGAAACCTTCCCCAGGGCGTTCTGGAGCGGTGATGTGAGGTTCGGCACAACCCGGAGGCCTGAGGATAACTGCTATACCTTTATGATAGATGCGGTAACGGGGGAAGGCTTTTTGGCAACGTATGGCAGGACTCTGAGCGTAAAAGTGGATTTGGGGCTGGATGCGGCGCTGGCAAAGGATCCAGGTGAATACATGAAGCTGGCAAAGGAGTTTGCGGAAAAAAAGAATCTGGTCGGCGGTGCGGTGAAGGAATGTGTCTATAACTGCCAGGGCTACAGCTCTAACGATCCGACCATTACTATTGATGTATATGGCGTCAGCGGGGAACGTGCTTCCATCACGTTTTCCCGGTACGACCGGGCCGTACTGGGGATTTCCCTGGATGCAAACGAAAAAATTATGGAGATGATGCAGAAGCTGTGGGAACAGAATGCCGCGGAAATGGATAATAGCATGGCAGGGGGCATAACGGGAAATGCGGAGGAAATCACGGAATTGAAGGCGAAATAGCCCTGCGGTCAGTGCGAAGCGCTGGCCTGCGCAGCTAAATGGTCTGCGCTCTATGAACTTTAGCCGGAAATTCATTGCTGAAGCGTTACAAAATTTTTGGCCCAGGTATTACAGAATTTCATATGATTGACATTGGCGGCAGGAAAGGATACACTGATTCTGCATATGTTTTCAGACAGACATCCAGGAATAGAAAAAGGGGGAACTTACGATGAGCGAATACAGAAAAGCAAAACCTGAGGAAAGGGAAGCCTGTATTGAATTTGCAGATTATGTTTTCAGTAAAGCGCACTGTCCGCATGATTTCGAAACGTTGATACCGAGGGTTTATGGAGAAGGCGTTGATTCCGCCTCCATGCACCGTATAGCAGTGGATGAAAGAGGAAAAATCCGCGCCCTGATTGCGGTTTTGCGGGAAGAGCTTGAAGTGGGCGGCAAAGCGCTGCAGGCAGGCTTTGTGGGAACCGTTTCAGTACATCCGAAGGCGCGGGGCGAAGGCCATATGAAGGTTCTGATGGGAGAATGGCTGAAGGAAATGCGCGAAACCTGTGACATTGCCGTTTTAGGCGGCCAGAGGCAGCGATATGAATATTTTGGGTTTACGCGGGGCGGTTCGCAGTATAAATATTCGGTAAACCGTTCCAATATTCGTCATGCACTGAAGAAGACGGACTGCGGCGGCATTTCATTTTGCCCGCTGGAGGATGCGGAGGGCGGATACGAGCTTGTTTACAACATTAACAGACAGCGTCCTGCCCGGGTGGAGAGGCCGAAGGAGCAGATTGGCTCCATTGTGCGGAATATGGGGGAAAAGGCCCTGGCAGTGTTGGACAACGAAAAGTTAACCGGATATATCCTTGTCAGTGGGAACGGTGATACGGTGTGTGAACTGGGACTTTTGGATGCGGGAATTATGGAGGCTGTGATTAAGGCGTATCTTGCTTATACAGGGCGGGATGAAATTGAGATCGTGGCGCCTGCCTATGATAAAGCGCTGAACCAGCGTATCGGACGCTTTGCAGAGTCTTATTGCGTGGAACCCAGCGAGATGTTTCAGATTTTTGATTTTGCCAATGTCCTGGAGGCTTATCTTTCCCTGAAACAGAAAACCCTGGGACTGGCTTTGGGTGAATTTTCTGCGGTCCTGGACGGACAGCCTGTAACGGTGTATGCGGATGAAAATGGGGTTTCTGTGGAACGTACGGCAAAGCCGGGGGCGGCGGTGCTTGATAAGCTTCAGGCGCAGGAGTTCCTGCTTTCAGAATATGGCCGGTTCATGGATGTGCAGGCTCCGGTGGGCTGGTTCCCGTTGCCGGTATTCTGGTATGCGGCGGATTCTTTCTGAAAGATTATTCTTATTAAAATGATATAGAAAGCGATTGGGCATCTTCCGGTTTCCTGACCGGAGGATGCTTTTTTGAATTCTGAAGAAAGTACATGGTTACCAGAAGGATACTAATATGCCTGGAGATACTATCCCACTTTTATGTGCGTACTTTTTTTGCAGCAAAACCGGGTATATGATGGATATAGAACATGAAACTAACTGCGCCGTATGTTCCCGCAGCGCCGGCCGAATATGCTGCGCAGTGCCGCGGGGAATGAGGGCAGCAGCTGAAATTGGGGAAGTAAAGTGGAAAAGGAGAAGCTGATATGGAAATGAAAATGATGGACAAACTGAAAAAACTGGATGAATGGAACGGAAACGGAGAGTTTCAGGCAAGGACGAGCGCACAGAGGATGATGCGTGCAGCGGAAGGAGCGGGAACGGCATGCGGCTCTGCGTGCGGTGCAGCGGATCCGGAGAAGAAGCCGGGTGCATGCGGCTCTGCTTGTGGTGCGTCAGATCCGGAGAATAAACCGACTGCGTGTGGTACTGCCTGCGGGACAACAGATCCGGAAAAGAAACCAAGCGCATGTGGCTCCGCTTGTGGTGCAACAGATCCGGAAAAGAAACCGGGTACACGCAGTTCTGCGTGCGGTGCGTCGGATCCGGAGAAGAAACCGAGCGCGTGCGGCTCTGCGTGCGGTGCGTCGGATCCGGAGAAGAAACCCAGCGCATGCAGCTCTGCCTGCGGAGCCTCAGATCCGGAGAAGAAACCCAGCGCGTGCGGCTCTGCCTGCGGAACCTCAGATCCGGAAAAGAAACCCAGCGCGTGCGGTACCGCTTGCGGGACGACAGATCCGGAAAAGAAACCAAGTGCATGCGGCTCCGCCTGTGGAACCTCAGATCCGGAATAGCCACCAGGCGCCTGTAGTTCTACCTGTGGAACCTCAGATCCGGAATAGCCACCAGGCGCCTGTCGTTCTACCTGCGGAACCTCAGATCCGGAGTAGCCACCAGGCGCCTGCAATTTCCCCTGCGGCGCATCAGCCCCTGAAAGGTAAAACCCCGTCCTGACCCGCACCAATCCTACCCCGCCGCCATAGATAACCCGACCATAACAGCCAGCCCACATACCGGAGGAATACAGAATGAACCCTTATTTCGCCTTTCAATGGCACATAACAGACAACTGCGATCAGCGGTGCAGGCACTGCTACATATTTTCTGAAGACAGCTGCAAAAAGCTGGCCGAGATGTCCTATAGCGATATGGAAAAGGTGCTGGACAACTGCCTGGATATGTGCGGAAAGCTGTCCCGCACCCCGTATTTTTACATAACCGGAGGCGACCCCATTCTGCACCCTGATTTCTGGAGGCTGCTGGAACTGCTGAAAAAGCATGAAATCACCTTCGCCATACTGGGAAACCCCTTCCATCTTAATGATGAAGTCTGCCGCCGGCTCTACGATTATGGTTGCCGTAAGTACCAGCTTTCCCTGGATGGATTGAGGGAAACCCACGACAGCTTCCGCAAGCCCGGCTCCTTCGACATTACCCTGGAAAAAATCAGCTGCATCCGCAGGGCGGGTATGTATTGTGCCATCATGTCCACCGTATCTAAAACCAATATGGACGAAATCCCCGGGCTGATTGATGTAGTGGTGGAAAAACAGGCCGATGTTTTCGCCGTGGGCCGCTATTGCCCCACCAGTGAGGAAAAAAGCGCGGAATTCCATATGGAACCCCTGGAATACCGGGCATATCTGGAAAAATGCTGGGAAAAGTTTGAACAATATAAGGGCTGCGGCACCACCTTCCAGCTCAAGGATCACCTGTGGACCCTGTTCCTTTATGAAAAGGGAATATTCAAAATCCCGGAGAACCTGAAACCAGACACTATTTATGACGGCTGCCACTGCGGCATCTGCCATATGACGATACTGCCCACAGGCGATGTCTATGCCTGCCGCAGGATGGAAAGCAGGATTGGAAATGCCCTGACGGACAGCATGGCGGATCTGTTTCTGGGAGAAAAAATGGATCAGTATCGGCAATATGACAGCTTTGAAAAGTGTGCCGGCTGTGAACTTCTCCGCTTCTGCAGAGGCTGCCCTGCGGTAACCTTCGGCTATACGGGAAATATGTACGCGCCCGACCCGCAGTGTTGGAAAACAACTTCATCCCCAAATGCCTGAAGCGGCACAGGAAGCTTCTCCAGGCATTTTCGGGAAGGACAAAAAGGAAAGGAGCAGCCGATGAACGCGCAAACCTGTATTCGAAAACTGCGCTATGTATGCAGCACATCCATGGGAACCGTAGATGCTCACGGAAATCCCCAGGTGCGAATTATCAATATCATGCATGTGGAACCGGAAAAAGGAGAAATTTATTTTGTAACCGCCAGAGGAAAGAATTTTTACAGAGAGCTGCAGAATGGAAAAGAGGTCGCCATCACGGCGCTCACCCGTTATCAGGAAATGATCCGCGTCAACGGCATTCCGGAAAGGGTGCCTGATACCAGGCAGAAAAAATGGCTGGACCGTATCTTTGAAGAAAACCAGATAATGAATAACGTATATCCCGGAAACAGCCGATATGTGCTGGAAGTATTCTGCGTAAAAAAAGCAGTGATAGAATATTTTAACCTGGGTGTCCATCCTATATTCCGGGAACGCTATACAATCGGGGAAGAAGCCAAAAGAGGCGGCGGATTTATGGTTACAGAGGCCTGCATCGGTTGCGGGAAATGCCTTCAGGTCTGCCCCCAGGGCTGTATCCTGGAAAAAATTCCGGTTGAAATTAAAGAGGAAAACTGCCTTCACTGCGGCCTGTGCAGCGAGGTCTGTCCGGTACAGGCCATCAAAAGGATAGAAGAGGAATAGAAAAATGCCGACAGGATTGTATCATAGAATAAAAAGAAACAGCAGGCCAATCGGGGAACTGGCAGCGCTTCTGAAAAATGCGGATGCAGTTGTAGTGGGGGCAGGTTCCGGCCTGTCCGCCGCCGCAGGGCTTATGTATTCCGGAGAACGTTTTACGGCAAATTTCCGTGAATTTATAGAACGCTACGGATTAAGGGATATGTATTCCGCCGGTTTTTACCCATTTCCTACTCAGGAAGAAAAATGGGCTTACTGGAGCAGGCATATTTACTATAACCGTTATGATGTGGCGCCCGGAAAACCCTATATAGATCTGTACGCGCTTCTGAAGGATAAAAATTATTTCATACTCACCACCAATGTGGATCATCAGTTCTGGCTGGCCGGTTTCCCGGACGAACGAATTTTTGCCACACAGGGGGATTACGGCCTGTTCCAATGTGCAAAAGCCTGCCATAAAAAGCTTTATAATAATGAAACGCAGGTCAGAGCCATGGTGGCCCGGCAGAAAAACTGCCGGATTCCATCCGAACTGGTTCCCAGATGTCCGGTATGCGGAGGGGATATGGAGGTAAATCTGCGCTGCGACGGTTATTTCGTGGAGGATGAGGCGTGGATGCGCGCGTGCGGCCGCTATGAAGATTTCCTTCGTGAAAATAAGGACGGAAGGGTGGTTTATCTGGAGCTGGGCGTGGGAATGAATACGCCAGGCATCATCAAATACCCTTTCTGGCAGATGACCGATAAAAACCCTGCCGCCGTTTATGTGTGCATCAATCTGTCAGAGGCCTGTGCGCCATGGGAAATTAAGGAGCGTTCGATCTGCATCAGCGAAGATATCGCACAGGTGCTGAAGAAATTAGCAGAAACTGGAAAAGAAGGAGGGTGATTTGGAATGTCAAAGGAGGAACAGGCGCGTTACCTGATTCAAAGCCTGATAAAGGATATGCCCGAATATGGCGGTGTGGAAAGTCCGGAGGGTGAAGCTGAACAGTGGCGCTTAATCCGTTCCCTGATGAATGTGCGGCCGCCCCGGCCGGTTTCCCAATCCTTTTTAGAGGTGCAGAATGCATATTTATCCCAAATGGTCAAACAGCGGGGGATCATTGATTGCCATGGGCTTATCCCATCGGATTTGGATGAGCGGATCTTCCTGTGGCAGGGGGATATCACCCGCTTAAAAGCAGACGCTGTCGTCAATGCGGCAAACAGTGCGCTTTTAGGCTGTTTTATACCTTGCCATTCCTGCATTGACAATATGATCCACTCCCTTGCGGGCGTGCAGCTCCGCCTGGAATGCAATGAGATAATGTGCGAACAGGGGCATGAGGAACCCACGGGCGCTGCGAAAATTACCCCGGGCTATAATCTCCCCTGCCGTTATATCCTGCATACGGTAGGCCCGGTTATTTCCGGTCCGCTCCGCCGCAAAGACTGTGAGCTGCTCTCAGGCTGCTACAGGTCGTGTCTGGAGCTTGCGGCGGAAAATCATCTGGAGTCGATAGCATTTTGCTGCATTTCAACGGGAGTATTTCATTTTCCCCAGGAAATAGCCGCCGAAATTGCAGTAAAAACGGTATGCCGCTTCCTGGAAGGTAATTCCTCTGTGAAACAGGTTATTTTTAATGTGTTTACGGATAAGGATAAGGAGATTTACAAAGATTTGCTGAAAAAATAAAATATGGCACAGGCCCGGCATGCAGGGCGGACGGAAGGCCGTCCTGCGCCTGCAAAGCCTGAGCCTGCGGCAAAGAATAGACACAGAAATGCGTGTCTATTTTTTTGCCCTGAAATACATAATATGGAACGCGGACGGTTTGGATTTTGTGGTATAATTTTGACACACCGGCCAATCTGTGGAAATGAGCAGCGGCAAATTGACAACTTTGACACATCTGCGTGATAAAATGGATACAAGGATACCTGGAATTGTGAGCCAAAAGGGAAAATAACGATGAAAATATTGATAATAGAGGATGAGCGTCCCATAAATAATTTAATCAGGAGCACACTGACGGCTGACGGTTACAGCTGCGACTGCGCCTTTGATGGAAAGGAAGGCGCGGATCTCATTGAACAGAGGCAATATGATCTTATCCTGCTTGATTTGATGCTGCCGGAAATAAGCGGCTATGATCTGCTGGAATACATACGGTCTTTGGGAAATATACGCGCCGCCCAAATCCCGGTTATTATCATCTCCGCCATGGGGCAGGTGCAGGATCGCATTCGCGGCCTTCATTTGGGCGCGGATGATTATCTGTGCAAACCATTTCAGATTGGGGAGCTTGCCGCCAGAGTCGAAGCAGTCCTGCGCAGGAGCGGACACTCCAATGAAAAAATCCGGATAGGCGATGTGCTCATTTCACCCGCATCACGGCAGGTATGGAAAGACGGGACTCCGGTGGAATTAACAGTAAAGGAATTTGACCTGCTTGCAGAACTGGCGCGGCATAAAAATGTGGTTCTCAGCCGGGAGAAGCTGTATGAAACCGTATGGCAGGAGGAGTACACCGGCGAAACCCGGACATTGGATTCCCATATTCAGAAGCTGCGGAAGAAGCTGGGGTGGAACGGGCAAATCAAGACTGTGTTTCGCATCGGATATCGTCTGGAGGAACAGGAGCAGTGAGATATTTCCATAAGTTTTTTCTGAGCATAACGCTGATACTTACGGCAGCCCTGGCAGTGATGGAATATTCCTGCGTGGCATTCAGCTTAAACCACTCCTTCCGCCGGGCGCAGGACAGCGGGCTTATGCAGCATCAGCTTATCAAGCATACCATCCAGTCCACAATTCTGAATACGCTCAGCGGCGGAATCGTACCGGAACCTAGGCTTTCAGCAATTGGGGAAAATGCTGCCGGCCTGTTGGGAACGGGAGGCGGCCTGCTGCTAGCCGGAGAAGCGGATGGGATATATTATTCCGATCTCGCCTCTCCGCAGGATTTTGGGGATATTCAGGAGGGATACATAAATTATCAGGTGGTAAGAGAGGACGGCGCCGTTTCTCTGATTGTTAAAAGTGAATTTACGCAGAGCGGCCGGCGCTTATTCCTTGTGACAAAGCAGGACATATCGCAGGTTTTTTCAGAAGCGGAAAATCTGCTGGCACAATGCACGCGCCTGTATTTTCTGATTCTTGCAGTGAGCACAGCGGCGGCCCTGGGGCTGTCCTGGGCGCTGACAAGGCCGCTTACCATTCTGCGCCGCGCTACCTGCGCCTTTGGAAACGGGGATTACAGCTTTCGGGCGAACATCCATGCAAGGGATGAAATCGGCGGGCTGGCGCAGGATTATAATAAAATGGCGGATACCGTTGAGGAAAAGATTCGGGAGCTTGAAGCAGCGGCAAGCCGGCAGAAGCGGTTTACCGCCAATTTTGCCCATGAGTTAAAAACGCCCATGACCTCTGTCATCGGATATGCGGATATGATATATCAAAGGAAGCTGTCTGAGGAAGAAACGGAGCAGGCGGCATGGTTTATCATGAATGAAGGGATGCGCCTGGAAGCGCTGTCCTTCAAGCTCATGGATTTGTTCGCATTGGATCAAACCGGTTTTACGTTGGAGGAAACGGAAATCACAACCGTAATGCAGGATGCACAAGCCTCTTTACTACCGTCCGCGGAAAAAAGAGGCGTGGAATTTGTCTGTCAGGCCGAACCCGCCTGGGTCAGGCTTGAATATGATCTTTTTAAGACCCTTTTGCTAAATCTCCTGGACAACGCGCTTAAATCCGGCGGAAAGCACGTAACACTGCTGGGACGCGCGGAAAAGGAGCTTTACTGCGTGTCTGTATCGGATGATGGCAGGGGGATTCCATCAGATGAGCTTATGCGTATCACGGAGGCCTTCTATATGGTGGACAAGTCCCGTTCCCGCAGGGAACACGGCGCGGGGCTGGGGCTTGCGTTGTGTGCGCGCATTGCCGGAATACATGGAACGAAGCTGGAGTATGTCAGTGAAACAGGGAAAGGAACAACGGTTTCCTTTACGCTGAGAAAGGAGGCGGAAGGTGATGAAGCATAAAGGTATCTACAGAATAGTCCCCTTCCTTTTGGCAGTTCTCCTGATCTCTTCCGGCCTTGTTCTTCCCCGGTTGATGATAAAACGGCTGAAAACACAGCTTCTGCAGGTCTCCGGTAATGTCAGGGCGGAAAGCCTTGCCCTGTACGGCTATGATGAAATAAACGCGCAGGTGCTTGCCGGGCGGATGAAGGGATTATCCGAAATGACGGCGCTGCTTGCTGCGGGAGAGGATACCTCCGATGCACTGCTTATCAATATAAGGGAGCCGCTGGATACAGAACTGACGCAGGAAAATGCGATCAGCGCCGCACAGTCATTTTTGAACGATATGCAGACAGTCTTTGCGGAGTACGGCTATTCCTTTTTTGACGACAGTTCTGCCGACGCCGCCCGCAGTACAGAAAAGGCGGCAGCTGAATATGCGTATTCCGGGGCGAGTCTTCTCCTGTCATCCTCCGATGCGTCGCTTTCCCTTTGGAGGATAGGGCTGGGGAATTATGAGGTCATCCTGGACGCCGTAACCGGTACCCCTGTGTATCTTTGCGGGGACATCAGCCATGCCGGGATCCCTTTAACCAAATGTGAGCCCTACGATCTTTTCTGGAAAGCGGCAGCAGGGGCATACAATTCACGCTACATGTTGGGGATTGACCTGTACCCCCGGCAAATGGAGGTAAATGAGGAGCCAGGGACAGCAGGAAGAATCCATACCTGGAAGGGACAGGGGGAACACTGTTATCTTAAAGTGGAGTTCCTGCAGGATGAGAAAAAATATACGCCTTTCTTCAGCATCCGGCTTTATGAATAAAAAACAGAGCATTTGACAACTTTGACACAACTTGGTGAAAAGTAAGACAAAACCTCCTGCTACACTGGAAATGTCCGGTGCGGCAGGAGGTTTTTTACCGGAAAGCAACGGACGGATTCTCGAAACTTACCGATAAATTCGGAATACTGATTCAGGGAGGCAATATGATGCGCAATATGAAAAAATGTACCAGTTTTTTAATCGCTGCTTTCTTTATTTTGGGCCTGACGGCCTGTGGGCCGAAGGCCCCGGCAGGCACGGCCGGTTCAAATGCAGGGGCGTCAAATACGCCGGAGGCAAATGCACAAGGGGCAAATGTATCGGAGTCTGATGCATCGGCGTCTGACGTTCCGGGGTTAAGTGCAGCAGAGACAAATACGCCGGACGCACAGGAGGATGTTCTAACTGCCGGTGAATCGGTCCGGAACACAACCATACATATCAGTAAAGATTATGGCGGTAATTTTTCTGCAGATGCGGATGTCCTTGCGCCTGATATCAGCAGCGCCCATATCCTGACGGCAAAAAGGATGTGGTTTGACGAACAGAAGGCAGTATCCGTCCTGTTTGACGGCAAAACACCCCAAAAGGAAGCGGCTGCGGCAGACGGCGGCATTTCCTACAGCGATGGCAGCGCATCGCTGCTGTTAACCCCGGGCACCCTTTACTACCAGACAAAGGACTGTGCATATTACAAATTTCCCACAGACAGCTTCTCGGCGGATTACGATATCAATTCTGTCGGAACCGGGCTGGGAGAGGTATACAGACAGGAAAATCTGGGCTTTATGACAAAGGAAGAAGCCCTTGAGGCTGTTTCCCTTGTTTTGAAGAAGCTTTCAATTGACGTTGCGGACGAAGTGGAATGCTACGCCATTGATTCGGCAGCTATGCAGGAACAGCAGGATAAAAGAATCAAAGAAATGTCGGAATATATGGAGACGTTTGGCATAACGCCGGCGGATGACAAATCAGAAAATGATCCGACATATGGTTATCAGACAAAGGATAAGTTCACATCGGATGACGATTTCTACCGGTTCTATTTCAAGGTTGTGGACAATAACATTCCCATAACGCAGAAAACCTACACGACTCAGGCAAATGAACGCGGCATGGAAGGCTCCGTGGTTGAAATATCCTTTTCAAAGAAGGGGATAATGGAGCTGCGTTACAGCGCTATCTATCAGATGCAAAGTACTGACGCGGCGGCAGGTCAGCTTCTTTCCGCCGAAGAGGCGCTGCAGAAGGCGGCTGATATCTGTAACGGCAGTAATTCCACGGATAAAATCACAGTCACGGCCGCTGATTTAGAATATGTCCCCACGCCCTATAATGACAGCTATGAGGACGTTAAGCTGGTTCCGGCATGGAGCCTGACCTTACAGTATGACGCTGCGAAGCCTGCCAAGGGGGAAAAGAACGATGGAAAAACAGACAGCTATAAGAAAATAATGTTCATCAATGCCGTTACCGGTGAAGAGATCCGGTAACAGCCTGCGCTGTTGAAGAATCCGGCAACATTTTAGAACATGGAAACCAATAGTATTTTCATTCCGATTCCCCTCCCAAACTGTTCGGTTAAAAGCCCATGGCCTCACGGATCTGATGGGCTTTTTCTTTTGTTGTAAGTATTTCCAATAATCGGAATGTAACCTCGGGAGCGGTTTTCGGGCAGGAGGAGGTGATGATATTGCCATCGACAACAAGCCATTCATTTCCCGGAACAGCGCCGGACTCCTCCGGTTCCTTCCTTTTATAGCCTCCGCACAGATGGCAGGTGGTCGCTTTCCTGCCCTTCAGAACGCCGCTTTTTGCCAGTGGGAAAGCGGCCACACAGACGGATGCAATCAACCACAGATATCAATTTCCACATCACAGCCGAAATCATCATGCGCCTAGCCAATTACATCAACAAAAGGGCTGAACTCCATGGTTTCAAAAGCATTCAGGCATAAAAGTAAAATTTTCATATGTAACCTTTTGCAGGCGGGTTCCATTTTATTTACCGGAAAAATTGTTGTTTATTCCCGCGAGCAACGAGCCAAGTAGCCATGCTTGCATGGATATTAGGCGACTGCCGCGAGGGTCAAAGACCCCGCTGCTCTGCAGCGAGGTCTTTGATTTGTTTCGCAGATTTTATGGGTTCTGCATTTTTATAACTGATTAAAATATGGCAGGGAGCGAAAATAACTGCCGCCGCTGTGAGCAGGACTGAGCGGCTTAAGATTCCGCTGGAAAGAAATATTGCAGAGGGGAGGATGGATAAAGCCAGCGCCCTGAAAACCGAAATTTTCCTGAAGCAGATAATCCAAATCAGGCAGTAAAGGAAGAGCAGCACCCCATTAATTCCCAGATACATTGCGAATGCTTCGTCTGACGGAAAGCCATGACAGGTGCCGGGAATATTAATTATCATTGTCCCGTAGCAGCCAAAACGGCCAACCTGTTCCAGGAATTCTATTTTTTTGTTTTTCCAAACATCAATAAAGCCGTCCCTGCATTGAATTGCATAGATAATGTTCGGAATCATAATGATAGAAATGAAGAACAGGCCGAATATATTAAACCATTCCATGACAGCTACCCCCGTAAGCTTCCGGGCTGCAGCGCTGCCTGACGCTGATGCTGGTATCCCTGATTACGCATTTCATTTTCCCAATCGGTAAGCGCCTGCCTTGCAAAGCCCTGTTTCCTGTCAATACTCATTACAAAATCAATATCATCATCAGTTACTGTTTTAATCGTCATTTATTCCATCCCTTCTTCTTCAGCCTGAAAATCTTTGTAATACAGTACGAAGTCATCAATGATTTCCTGCCTGGATCTGATATATTGGGAGCTGATTCCGCCGTTTTTCAGGCTGTCAATCCACTCGCTGTCAATCATGCAGCCCACGTCCATATTAATGCTGTACTTCGCTTTTTCAAGCAGGGGAACGGCTGAGATATCGCCCAGGCAGAATAAATAGCCGCACAGTACCCTGAGGTATTCGGAACTGCCGGGCTGGTAATCGGCAATTTCTTTTTGCAGCAGATCGATAATTTCTTCTTTGGAAATATTGATTAAATCAAATCCGTATTTTTTTATGATTTGTTCCGTTCTTTGTTCATTTGTCATATGCAACCCTGCCCCCTGCATTAAATCTGACGAACATCCTGAAAACTGGAACCGTCAGTCATAATGTTTAAAATCAAACCCGTCTTCAGGCCCGTCTGTTTCATATCCAAATCATGCTGTCACCCTGTTTTTTTATAAGAAATGCATTCCTACCATTCCGATTCAGGCAAATGTAAGCAGGAATTAAGCAATCTGCTCAATCCGGCTTTTTTGGCACAGAGGATAGGAGGCAATAAAAGGCTCTATTTTTTCTTTCATTTCAGCAAAGGAGGTTCCGTAAAAATACAGGGCGGTGTATGTGCTGCCCTCCCAATAGCTGTACATCCTGCCGATGCCCTCCATGGCCTGCTCCATCTGCTCAATCACATAATTGATATCACAGGTCTGGTAAATCTCATCCGGCAAATCCGCGCCGTTGGAGTAATAGGCCAGCCCCTCTAAGGTTCCCACCTCAATTTCAGGTCCTGTACCCTGCAGAACGCTGCCTTTGGGGATGCCTATGGTATTGAGCAGAGAGACCAGCCAGTTCAGGCGTTCCGGGGTATCCTCCGTCAAATAAATATCAATATCGCAGTATGCAATTTCACCGTTTGGGTTTTGTGCCGTACCACCTCCGGTAACCTCCCCTGCCTGCTCTTTTTCCAGAATTTCCTGCAGGGCATCCTCCAGCTCAAATCTGTGTTTTGGCTGAAATCGTGCATTCAGTTTTAATGTTAAATCCATGTTATTTTTGCCTTCCTTTTTTATTAGCTCTGACTTTTTTATCAGCCGGTCTGTGTCGGATACTTCCTATGCCTGCTGTCTGAGAGCCTTCCGCATAACCGTTTTGCCGTCCCGTTCAGCGAATCTGACAAATCCGCATTTTTCATACATTGTGACAGGCCCTCTGAAATCCTGGCAGGTATCAATGAAATTGCTGTTTACATAGGCCTCGACAAAATCATAACCTTCACCGGCCGCATCCATGCAGACTCGTTCCACCAGTTGCGTAGCAATCCCCTGTCGTTGCAGCCTGGGGGTAATTACAAAGCAAAATATGGATTTCACTCTGACATCCTCTCGGTATTCTTCAATTGGCCAGGAGGAACGCAGGTAATCGAGGCAATATTGACAATCCCCGTTAGCGTTGCACCATCCCACGATTTCATCACCGCAATAGGCCAGATAGCCCTGAAGGCTGCCTGTTTTGATGAAGTGGATGGCATGCGCCCTTCTATCCTCACGAGTGGGAAACCAGTGCCCTTCGTTCGCATAGGAAGCATCGCTGCGCCAGGTCACGCAGTAGCATTTGGCTTCGTCTACGTTGATATCGTGAGGAGTAACATCGAAAAAGTATGCATAATCCTCTGCCAGATCGGGTGTCAGTTTGCGGATTTCAATATCCATATAAGGATCCTCCTTCTCTTTTGCGGCATATGTCCGGTTACAAAAATTGTGGCATATTCCCTGACGGTTTACAGTGGCATATTACAAAAACTATACAGTTACAGGTTTTAATATAATCAGTATATAGGAAATTACAAGGGAGGGCAACCATGAATGGCGGAAAAGAGAAGGAAACAGCAGAACGGTTCGGAAAATATCCGGTGATAAACCGGGAGATTTACCGGACAACCACCGGCGGGCACTGAAATTCTATGCCTCGGTGCGCCTTGATGTAAGGCGGATTAATATGATAAAAATCTGTGGGAACGGATCGGGAACAGAACCCGCCTGAAGGTGGTTAAAAATAAGGTGGCTCCGCCTTTTAAGGAAGCGGAGTTTGATATTATTTATGGGACCGGTATTCCCAGGGAAGGGGAGATCCTGGATCTGGTAGAAAAAATCATCAGACCGCCCACGTCATCAGGCTGCGGTTAAAATATTTTCGTACCGGATGCCATTCAGAGCATTCCGCACAGTGTCTGCGCCAGTTTTTCCGCCGGCTGGCGGCAGCCATTTATGCACCAATAGGTGAGCACGCTCCATAATCCGCCGGAATGGTAAGAAAGCCGGCAATTTAGGACCTCCATATCCTCTCCACCCTCCGGCGTCTCCCGGAGAAAACTGTCGGGAAAGCTGTCGGGAAAGCTTCCGGGAGGAAAAAGCCAGGGCAGTCCGGGAAGGCTTTGCATGTAGGGAATAAAAATCAGGTGGGCAAGATTATTTTTGTTCAGAAGCTCCAGCAGAGAGGCGTAATCCTTCCAGAAAGCGAAGTAAGAAGCGAGAATAGCGGGATACGCCTCTTTCTGCACCTGTAACATATGTTCCTTAAAATTTTCAATGATATGGGAAACCACGTATGCCATTACATCCTCCACAGAGCTGAAATGCCGGTAAAAGGTGCGTCTTGCAATATCGGAATGAGCGCAAAGCTCCTTTATTGTGATTTCCCGGAAGGGCTTTTGCTCCAGCAGGGAAAGAAGGCCGTCCGCCAGAAGCTTCTGGGAAAGGGCGGATGCAGGATGGGATTGTCCTTTTTTCATAGTATGGCTCCTGTCACATATATTTCATTTCTGTAGCACTATTCTCTGAAGGATTGCTTTTGGGGCGAACCTCCTGTATGGTTTGATTATGACACATATGTGACAAGATGTACAGCAGGATAAGGAATACAGGCGTTATGTGCCTTTCACTGGAGGGAATGCAATGAGAAAATATTATCTGGATAATATCCGTTGGAGCGTAATTGTGCTGGTGCTGGTTTTTCATGTGGTCAGCATATACTGCAGCTGCGGGGCGGTGATGAGCTATAATGCGCCGGGTATACCAGCCATGGATGCCATCGGTTATCTGATTTATCCCTGGTTTATGCCGCTTCTGTTTGTGGTCAGCGGTATATGCGCCCGCTTTTCCCTCAGCAAAAAGAGCGGAAGGGAATATATCAGGGAGAGGGTATGGCGGTTGTTGGTGCCTTTTGTTTCCTATCTGATTTTAATCGGGCCGCTTGCATCGGGGCTTTCCTTCCGGGTGAACCACATGGAGGAGGTATTTGCGGCATTGCCTGCGCCAATCATATTCTGCATCCGGATCGTTAATGGCATGGGCCCCTCCTGGTTCCTTCTTCAGCTTTTTGTACTGTCTTTGGTATTAGTGCTGTTTCGGAAAGCCGATAAAAAGGGGCGTCTTTCTGCGTGGGGCGAACGCTGTAGTATTCCTGTACTGCTGGCGTTTTATCTGCCGGTCCTGGGAGCGGCCCGGCTTCTGTATATTGCCTATACCTTCCGTATCGGACTGTATCTGCTTCTGTTCCTTTTGGGATATTATGTATTTTCTCATGACAGAGTCCAGCGGAGCCTGCAAAAGCACTGTATTCTGCTGCTTGCGGCGGGGCTTGCAGCAGGTGTGGCGCAGACGGCCGTTTCCTGGGGGAAGCCTTATCAGGCTGTGGTTAATAACTGGCTGGTGATGCTTTATACCTGGCTCATGATTCTGGCAATACTGGGAGCCGCCGGCCGGTGGTGGAACCGAAGCACCTGCTTTACGTCCCGGATGAGCACCCGCAGCTTCGGCATTTATTATTTTCACTATGTTCCTATGATTTATGCTGCATGGTTTCTTTCGGAAAAGCTTGCTCTTCCATACATAATGAATTATATAATGACGTTTGTTTTTTCACTGGCGTCGGCAGTGCTTTTGGGGGAACTGTTTGTGAGAATTCCTGTGCTGAATGTTTTATTTGGGTTGAAAAAGAAGGACAAAAGGAAAGATAAAAAGAAAGATAAAAAGAAAGATAAAAAGAAAGTGGTTCGGGTTGACGCGCCAGGTAAATGATGGTACGATTTTTCTTACAAGTAAGACCGGAAGCAGGGGAAAAATAATTTTTCATGCCGGCCAGACTGATGAGAAAATGGAAGGCAGTATACAGCGGCGGCATTTGCCGAAGGCCTGCTTTCCTGTATCAGATAAAAGGGAGGAATTGCCATGGCAAAGCTTAAACCGCCGAAAGGTAAATTTGTGGCTACCGTCAAGGTAGGGCCGAAGGGACAGATTATAGTTCCAAAAGAGGTACGGGATATGTTTCAGATCGAACCGGGGGACATGCTGCTTTTGCTTGCGGATGAAGAACAGGGAATCGGCATCCTTCCTTATGACAGCACAGGACAGATGTTTGATGATATGTTCCCCGGGAAAAATCAGGAGGAATGAATATGTTAACACCAGAGGAGGCAGGACGGGAGCTTGATTTGGCAGCAGAAAAAATGCCGGGCCCCTGGGTGCGGCACAGTATTTCTGTAGCGGACAATGCCGGTCTGATTGCAGTCAAAATCAACGGTATGGACAGCGAACGAGCGCATGTAATGGGGCTTCTGCACGATATCGGCCGCCGGGAGGGCTTTAAGGCAGTGATGCCATATCCCTGCCGCGGCCTTCTTGAAATTAAAAACACAAATTATTTAGCTGTCCTGTTTTGAAATAATCCAATCTTCTGCCATAGATGCACCAATTCTCAAAAGCATCTTTTATAAAGATTTCCCTGGGTATCCCAGAACCCTATTTTTCCCTCTTCATCTGATAATAATGAATGCGGTTAGACAGCAGCGCAGCGGCGCCTGCTATTAATGCCCCGGCGGCATACGCAGGCTTTCCGACACACATCCAAACTATGCCTCCCAGCAGCAGGCCCACCCCGGCAATTCCTCCCACAGCAGTTCCGATTCTGTCGGCTTTTGCTGACGGTGTACGCAGTTTTTTTGATTTTTCCGCTGCAAAGCGGCTAAGCTCCTGGGTTTTTTCCAAAGTCTTTTGCGTATGCACCATTGCGGAACGGGTTAATTCCAATGGTTTCTTTGCTGCCTTCATTGTGCTTTCTTGTAATCTGTTCTGATCCATTTCCTTTTCCTCCTGGAATATGATATTTAATTATCTTATATAAAAAACCGACCGTCGGTCTTTATATTGTTAAAAAAAACGACCGTCTATGGCAACAGTCATTTTTACATCCTTCAAGAAAAAACGGCTCCAAGCTTTCCAGATAAAATCATCAGATATATTATATCAGCCATAAGCCTCGGCAAGGCTTGCAATTATGTTATCGTCAAGAATATCCAGGCCAAGCTGCCTCATAACAAACTGCAGGTAATTCAGACGTTCTTTTGTTTCCGCACAGTTACGCCCGAACAATACCGGATTTGCCCAGTAATTCAGAAGTATCAGAAAAACCTCTGAACAAAGGGCGGGCTGCGTCGTCTGCAGGGAACCGTCCCTGATGCCTTCTTCAATCAGTTCACAGAGAGTCGGCGCATCCTGCTGCATACTTGCCTGCATGCTTCCGACTACGAAATAGGGATTGACCTGCGATGATAACACCTTATCAAACATATGGGTTTCTGAGTCATCCGCGAGCTGTAAAAGAATTTTTTTCAGCTTCTCTTTTGCATTTTCAGCCTTAGTATTACGAATGAGTTCATGGAAACTGTCAAAAACATACTGTGCCCTCTTCTGTATGACAGCCTCCAGAATCTCTTCTTTTGACTTGAAGTGATGGTAAAGCCCGCCTTTGGACAGCTTCAGAGCGTCCAGGATGTCCTGGATACTCGTCTGCTCATACCCCTTTTCTGAAAAAAGCCGGGCAGCTGTAATTATGATTTTCTCAACTGTTTGTTCAGGATATTTGTTTCTTCCCATAATGCCTCCATATAAACCGACGGTTGGTTTGTATTGAGAATAGCAGAGATTGCATGAACCGTCAAGCTAAATAATGTATAATTCATTTATTTTCATTGACATCCGATCTTATATGAACTATAGTAAAAGTGTGAAAAGTAAGAAAAGTAATACTTTTGATACAAAAGTGCATATGTGAAAGAAAGGAAAACTGTGACATGAGTAAAATTGTATTTTTCTGTATTCCTGCCTATGGGCATACCAATCCTACCATAGAGGTCGTCCGTGAGCTGGTAAAAAGGGGAAATCAGGTCCATTACTATTCCTTTTATGAGTTCCGGTCCCGTATTGAAGAAACAGGCGCCGTCTGCATACCCTGCGATGATTTTATGCCTCCCGCTCCAAAAGATATTGACAAAAAAGTAGGCAAGGATCTGTCCTCCCTGGTGGATATGACTGTGGATGTAACGCTTGCCATGGAAGATAAGGTACTGGGTGAGCTGCGGGCCTGGAAGCCGGATTGTATAGTATCAGATTCCATCTGTATCTGGGGAAAGCTGTATGCGAAAAAACTGAATGTTCCCTTCGTCTGCTCCACAACTACCTTTGCATTTAACCAGCAGACGGCGCGTCTTATGAAGCAGAGCCTTTCGGAGCTTCTGCGTATGCTGTCCGGGATGCCCCGAATCAATGCCAGGCTTAGGCAGCTGCGCCGCCATGGTTATGAAATCCGGCAGTTTTACGAGCTGTTACAAAATGATAATGATACGGAAACCATTGTTTATACATCGAAAGAATTCCAGCCCATGTCGGAAACCTTTTCCGATAAATTTACCTTCACCGGGCCTTCCATTGCGGTTCCGAAGCCGTCAGGACATAAGAAAAGCAGGCCTCTGGTTTACATATCCCTGGGAACCGTGCTGAACAGGCAGGAGGATTTCTACATAAGCTGCATGAAAGCGCTGAAAACAGAAGCTGTGGATGTCATAATGTCAGTAGGCGGGCGTACAGATATTTCCGGACTCGGAGTTATTCCGGATAATTTTCAGGTAATACCCAGGGTCAATCAGCTGGAGGTGCTTCAGGAGGCTGATGTATTTCTTACCCACTGCGGCATGAACAGTGTGAGCGAAAGCTTGTATTTCGGCGTGCCTATGGTATTGTTTCCCCAGCAGCCGGAGGAGGGCGCGGTTGCCCGCCGTGTACAGGAGGTGGGAGCTGGAATTATACTTGGGGAGGCAACAGCAAAGAAGATTAGAAGTGCAGTAAATCATATTTTAAAGAGTGAAGAATACAAAAATAATTCAGAACGAATGGGGATGAGCTTCCACAAAGCCGGAGGTGCAAAAAAAGCGGCTGAAATTATTGAAACAGTAATAGACAAGGTACAAAACAATATGTAGAACAACATATAAAATGCAGCAATTTAAAAATAAGAAAAACAAAGTTGTATTAGTGAATCAATTTTGTTTTTCTTATTTTTATGTTTTTGTAGAATGGATTCCTTTTCAGGGTTGTTAAAAATCTCTGTTTATTTTGTGTGAGAGTATAAAAAGTGAAATTTATTTTTGTTAAACTATCTGAAGTTTGAAAATGTGATTTTATATTGTTTGAACACAAAATAACCATTTGAGCGCGGGTTCTTGTATTGAATGTTGATATATGTTATAATCCCGTCTTTGACAGTTGTGAACTTACAAAATCGCTGCAAATGCCCTATTTATAAGGCTTGCAGCGATTCCTTTGCTTTGCATGGACTATAGTAATATTACCTTCTTTTACTTTCCTTTTCGATTTCTTTCATTTTACTTTTACTGATGAATTGGAAATCAGTGTCGAATCCGCAGGTTTTGTGAAGGTCATCTGTTAGCTTATTTCTGATATATGTTGGCGTAAATCCCTGGCCTTCAAGGTCGACGAAATTCATTTCTTTCATTGTTTTCAGGATTTCTTCACAGGTATACTTGTTATCCAACTGTTTCTCTAATAAGCGGTAGCTTAACAGTGCCAGAAAACAGATTAGGAAATGTGCTTTGATGCGGTCTTCACGCTGCACATAAATCGGTCTTGTAGAAAAGTCTGTTTTCATGATCCGAAAACATTCTTCTATCTGCCATCTCTCTTCACTGACTTTCAAGATATCTTTGACTTCATCGTCCAGCAGGTCGGTACTTACTGCATAAAGACCATCATATTTAGCTTCTTCAGCGACTTTTGATTCATCTGGATAATAATGGATGTCAGCAACTTCTCCGTCCTTCGTGGATGCACCCTTTCCGATGAACCTGGCAGGATCATTTGGATTTTTACGGTTCTTTTTTAGGCTGCCATTCTCAAGCATGGCCTTTGCCCTGTCTACTTGAGCCTGACGGATTGCCTGCTGATAGGCTGCATATTTAGGAGAATAGGTAACAATCAGTCTCTGGTCAAGATTTCCGCTAACGTAAGGGATTTCTTTATAGTAAAGTTCGTTTGAACCATCATCACTGATATCTTCAAAAGTAATCTTCCTGTTATCGGAGAGTCTTTTGAATCCATCTTTGTTAAGGGCAACAGCTTTATCTTCGGTACGGAGCTTTTTGATTGACTGGGTAACAATAAAAGCACGTTTTCCCATGTGATTGAAGTTACGGTTAGCCTGTGATGCCAGACCGGCATCACTGCAGTAAATGAACTTATCGCATCCGAACTGCTGGAGGATTTTTACCTCCAAAGGTTTCAAGGAAGTCTGTTCTTTGCTTTTCCCATATTTTTTCATGCCGTCTTTCTGTTCGATTTCAAAGTAGAAGTTCGAACAGTCATAGTATAAGATCCGGGAATTACGTTCTTCCAGGAAGTTACTGTTCTTGAATACTTCTGATTGAATGAAATCACTTTCAGCGGCAAGTATACTTAATGCGCGATAGACATCATGCAGTTCATAGGACGGCGGCTCCAGAAATTCCTGAGCAGCATGGTAGGCAGATTCTTTGCTTTGAGGATCCAGAATCCGGTTATAAATCAGGTCAGAGAGGATAGCGTTGAGGTCAAACTGATATTTGTGTCTGGACTTAATTTTGCGGCAGGTTTTATCAAGCCGGAGTCCATAATAAATGGATTGAGCAAAAAGATATCCGCCTTGAAAGAATCTTTGTTGTCCATAGTCCAGCTTTCTGTCTGCATGAAAAGTGATCTGGACAGCCTTCGTTTCCTGCTCATTTTTATACTTTTCGGTTTCAAGTCTTACCTCATTTTTCGCCCAGGCAATCACATCATCTCTTGTGGGGCCGTGTTCTGCAATTAATTCATTCAAACTTGGAAATAATCGTATTAGCATCCAATAGTTGCATCTAAGGAAAGATAATGATAATATTATAAATAAATTTACGTAACGATTAAATGTAATATAGGTTAATATTCTGAAAATATTCGACACATTAGTAGAAAATAATATTTGGATGATAAAACGGTATAAAGAATACTTTATGAATTTCATGGGAGAAAATGCAAATAAATATGAGAAAACAAACGTTTTGGTTAGCTTTCTTTCTGCTGCTTTTTTGGGGAAGCTTGGAAGTGACAGACTATAAAACAATTAAAGAAAATGTGAATAATAATACCTCGCAGAGTGGTGTATTCGAATGGAATGAGAATAGGATTTACAGCGTGCAGCAGGCTTGTATGTTGCAGCAGGAACTTTCAGCAACGCGATGGTATCAGGAAATAGCTTTTCCTGTGGAAGAAGAGCCGTTAGGACAATTTATTGCTGAATTATCAGGACAGGGCAGTGAAGTATATGCGCTTGTGGGAGAGAAGGACTGGGGGTATGAAAAGGACGGAGCTTCTCTTATCGCTTATATCAGACAGATAGACCAGTATAACCGAAAAGCAGAAGAAAACAGTCGTATCCGTGGGATCATGGCAGATATTGAACCTTACGTCATGAAGAAATGGAAAGATGACAGGATCGGTTATATGAATATTTATGTAAACGGTATGATAAAGGCATATGAATATGCCAAAGAAAAAGGACTTGTTTTTATCCTGTGTATTCCACGCCACTATGATGATCAAGGGCTGGAGGAACAGCTGGAACGGTTAATTGCAAAGGGCTGTGATGAGGTAGCTGTAATGGATTATGAATGCGGCAATGAGGTGGATAAAATAAAAACAGAGGCAGAACTGGCATATAAATATGGTAAGGTGCTGCACTGTATCCTTGAGTTTCAGGAGGTGGGAAAGCACGAACTGACAGAGGATAAAACTTACCATAATAAGGGGCTTGCTGCCGCCCGAGCTGCCTGGGATGAGGTTGACAGCGCATATCCCGGACTTTGTATTATCAGAGACTATCACTGGTCTGAGCCAGTATGGAAATTATTGGAGGAGGAGAGGAATGAAGGAAGTTCTGAGGCAGGAGAGGAAGTTTTTGCTTACGGGGACACAGAGACTCAGATTTGAATCTCAGCTGGATGCTTTGCTGCATCAAGATCCACATAATGGTGCGGATGGAAATTATCTTGTACGCTCCTTATATTTTGACACACCCGGAAACCGGGATTTTCAGGAAAAGGCAGACGGAGTAGAACTTCGAAAGAAGTTGCGGCTGAGGATATACTCGACGGAAGCGGCTACAGTTCTGTTGGAAATGAAACAGAAACAAGGGAATAACCAGTTCAAACGCTCTCTGTTAATGAAAAGGGAGGATGCAGAACAGTTGGCAGAAGGAAATTTTGCGCCGTTGCTTGATTATAAAGAGGATTTTGCTGCGGAATGCTATGCTTTAATAAATCGGGATTTGTATCTTCCGGGAACAATCGTTGAGTATCAGAGGAAGGCTTATGTACTACCGGAAAACGATATTAGGATTACTTTGGACAGCCAAATACGCGCGGCGGAGTGCTGTGGCAGTCTTTTTTTTGAAAGAAGTCCAGGGTTATATCCTGTTATGGATCCATGGAAGACAATTCTGGAAGTAAAATACAATCATTTTTTACTCAGTTATGTGCGGGATATTATCCGCAGCTGCAACCAGAGTGAACTGTCTTTAAGTAAATATTGTATGGCCAGAAAATTGACATTAACATTAAATTGATAGGAGGAAAAAAATGAATACATATTTGGCAAATTTAATTCAGCAGGTTGAGGTATTGAATGTAGAAGAAATTGCGGGGCAGCTGGTGACGGCTGCCGCCGTAGGTTTTGTTATCTATCTGTCTTATTTCCTGGCACATGCGGGAACCGTATATAGCAGAAAATTCAATGTGAGTCTTGTGGCGCTCACTGTGCTTACAACGGTAGTTATGACTGCCATCGGAAATAATGTGGCACTTTCCCTGGGAATGGTAGGTGCGTTATCCATTGTACGTTTCCGTACAGCTATTAAGGATTCTAGAGATACCATATATATTTTCTGGGCCATAGTAGCAGGTCTTTCATGCGGCGTAGGCGATTATATAACGGCTGGCCTTGGCTCTGCGGGCGTATTCTTAATTCTGCTTATTTTGGGGCGGATAAAAAATGAAAATCGTATGATGCTGATAATCAGAGGTGCAAGGAATACGGATGAACGCATTATGTCCGCTGTTACCACATATTTTAACGGCAGGCTGGACCTGAGAGTAAAAAATACAACACCAGATACAGTTGAGTTGATTTATGAAATACCGAGGAAGATTTACGATAAATGCAGCCAGAATACGGAAAGCATTGAGGAGCGTATTTATAAAATCGAACATGTGCAGTACGTTAATATCGTGGCACAGAATGATGATATCAGTAATTAGAAAAGGAGGAAAATAACGTGCGTAAAAGGAGTGTTGCATGGATAACGATTTGCCTGACGGTGGCCGGAGCAATAGCTGCGCAGCTGAGTTTTGAAGATGCAGGTATCCGGATCCATCAGCACAGGATCGCCGTTGAAGTATCAGGAAACTCCGAATATAATCCTCTTGACTGCATCAATGGAACGGAAGAATCTGCATATCAATATGATAAAGATGCAGTTGACTTAAATAAGTTTGTAACCCACCTTCCTCTGGTAATAATTGATACAGAAGAAGCTATTCCTGGCATACAATATTATGATGAAGATACCCACCATGCCATGTATACCAAATCCTCAGAAGGGGAAGAGGATACAGTGGCCAATATGAAAATTATCTGCAGAGATGGACAGTATCATACGCCGGAAGATGACCCGGATGTGAAAACACAGATTCGGATAAAAGTACGGGGAAATACCTCACGCAGGTTTGAAAAGAAATCTTATGCTGTGAAGACGATTCACAGTAATGGTGAGAATAAGAACCTCGCTCTACTGGGAATGGAGGAAAATCATGATTGGGTACTGCATGGCCCATTTCTTGATAAAACCCTGATCCGTAACTATATGGCAATGAATATTTCAGGAGAACTCATGGATTATGCACCGGATGTAAGGTTTTGCGAAGTGATTATCAATGGGGAATATAAGGGGGTTTATGTTCTGATGGAAACTGTTAGCCGGGGAACGGGGCGGATACAGGTGGAAAAGCCTAATTATACGAAAAATGTTTCAGGCTATATTATAGAATTAGACAATACAGTCTCCATGCCGGATACAGCAATGGTTAATTTTACGAAATATGCACATATACTTCGGGAAAACGCCTACTTTAATATACGTTATCCTGGTGCAATTGCGCTGACTCCGGAAATTAAGGATTATATTGAGCGTGATGTTAGCAAATTTGAAAAGGCATTGTATTCTTTTGATTATGATACAAAGGATTATGGTTATCAGAATTATATTGATGTAGATGAATTTGTGGATTATTTTATTATAATGGAAGTTTTTCTACAGCATGATACTGGAAATTTATCAACCTTTTTTTATAAAGCTGTTAATGGTGAATACCGGCCCTGTGTGTGGGATTTCAATAATGATCTGGAAAATATTACCACGATTACTGAGGATGATTTTTATATACGTAAGTTTGTTACGGTTCAGTCTCCATGGTTCCTTATGATGCTGAAGGATGAAGCTTTTACAGAGAGAATTATCAATCGGTACAGGCAGTTGAGAGAAGGAATTTTGAGTGATGAATATTTGACGGATTATATTGAAGAGACAATTGCTTTTTTGGGAGAGGCAGTTGATCGTAATTATGCGGTATGGGGTTTTAGTTTTGAACCATCCAATCTGGATAGCAATAACAAGCTTCATCCGGTAGAAAGGAATCCCCGTACCTATGAAGAGGCGGTAACACAGATGAAAGAGGTACTTCTTCAGCGTTTGGATTGGCTGGATCATAATATTGTTATTCTGAAACAGTATAGTCATGAATCCGCGGTGAAAAAGTATAATCATTAAAAACAAACGGAAGTGAGGTAGGGAATGAAAAAATATCTGATTACCTGTGCCGTCATAATTGCCGTTATTGTTGGCTGGATTTCTGTTTCCAGGCATTTGGGGCTGGTTATCAGTCTGGATAACAAGAAGCAGGTAGAGACATTTACAACAGTGGAAGGAAAAACAATTCTTCTGGATCAGGGCAGGGGAATGGAGCCGTTTGAAATCAGGGGAGTGAATATGGGAGTTGGGATCCCCGGGCATTTTGCAACGGATTATGCTATAGATAAGGACACTTATTTAAGGTGGTTTTCCCAGATACAGGAAATGGGAGCTAATTGTATCCGTGTATATACCATTCTCCAGGATGATTTTTATAATGCAGTCTGGGAGTATAATAATGGAAATGAAAATCCGCTTTATATAATACATGGCCTGTGGGTGGATGATTATGTACAGAATTCCCACAGGGATGCCTTTGATCGGGATTTCCTTAAAGTAATGATAAAGGATTCACGCACCCTTGTGGATATTATCCATGGAAATTTGCGCTTTTCTCTGGGAGAGGATTTAGGGAGCGGTAACTATACGAAGGATATTTCGCCGTGGGTAATCGGATATATCCTGGGTGTGGAATGGGAGGATACCATAGTAGCGTATACTAATCATATGGATGATACGCTTAGTGAATATCAGGGAACTTATATGTATACCACCGATGAGGCCACGCCATTTGAGGCAGCGCTAGCCCAGGTAGGGGATAAATTGATTGATTACGAAAGTAGGTATTATAAAACACAGAGACTGATCGCTTTTTCCAATTGGCCTACCACGGATCCGTTGGACTGGGATCCCATGGTGGTTTATTATTTCAGAAAATTTGCAAAGGTGGATGTCGAACATATAAAAACAACGGATCGTTTCTTGTCAGGGCAATTTGCTTCCTACCATATATATCCATATTATCCTGATTACTACGGTTTCCTGGATGTGATGGAAAAGAAAGTACCGGATAAGGAAAAGTATATGGAGGGCGGTAGTTTTAATTCTTACAGGGCATATTTGTCTGTTTTGAATTCTTACCATACCATGCCGGTTGTGATTGCGGAATTCGGAGTTCCTTCCTCAAGAGGTTGCGCGCAGATGGACAGAAATACAGGGCGTTCCCAGGGCGGAATGTCGGAAGCGGAACAGGGACAGGCGCTGGTAACCTGTTATCAGGATATTATGTCTGCAGGCTGTGCAGGTTCTATTGTATTCACATGGCAAGATGAATGGTTCAAAAGAACCTGGAATACAATGGCCTATACGGATTTAACACAGACTCCATTTTGGAGTGATTATCAAACGAATGAACAATATTTCGGAATTTTGTCTTTTGACCCCGGAGAAGAGAAAAGTGTCTGCTATGTGGACGGAGATGTGAGTGAATGGACGGATAAAGATATAGTCAGGAACGAGAAGGATTTGACCCTTTCCTGTAAATATGATGAAAAATATATTTATTTTTATATTCATAAGAAAAATTATAATGAGTTACAGGAAATTCTTTACCTGCCCATTGATACTACGCCTAAAAGCGGCAGTACCTCCTGGGAAAAAGAAAAAGGAAAATTTGAAAGACCGGCAGATTTTTTACTTGTGCTGGATGGAAGAGATAACAGCAGGCTGCTGGTACATAAGCGTTACGAAGTACTGCGTGCTATGTTCTCCCATAGGGTATATCTGGAAGATGCTTATCTGAATGAGCCGCCTGCTGATACGGATGAATTTGAGGAAATTAAGCTGATTCTTCAGGTGCCTGATGATCCTCATAATGAGCTTGCCAATACAGGATTTGATATTGCAGATACCTTTGATACCGGACATCTGACTTTTGGAAATGGAAATCCTGAGGATGCGGACTTTAATTCCCTTTCAGATTTTTATATCAATGGAGAAGATATTGAGATCCGGCTGCCCTGGTCACTGCTAAATTTTCTAAATCCGTCCAAAATGGAAATTCATGACGATTATTATGAACATTATGGCATTGAAGGTCTTTCCATTGACGGCATTTATGCAGGGGTAGGTGCATTGGGCACGGATGGCGAGATGATTTCCATGAATTTTATTCCGTTGAAGGGGTGGGGGAATCATCCTGCTTATCATGAACGTCTTAAAAAAGGATATTATGATATGAAGGAAATATGGACCGGAGAGGAAGCGGGATATGATACTGCGGGTTGATTATCTGATTTATGTGTATATTGCGATGTGTATATGTACTCTGTTGTTTAATCTGTTTTATATAAGCAGGAACAAATGGGGTATTATGCGGGAAACAAAAAAGGTTGCATGGTGGGAAACAGAAATAAAAAAAATGTTGGAAGACGGATGCAGTAAACTGGAACTGGCTAAAATACGTTTTCTTCTTTTGAGAAGCAGTCAGTTTATTCTGTTTAACAATGCAATGTGGAAGCTGCAGGATGAATTTGGAGAAAATGTAATACATAAATGGATAGAGAATAACCGACAGATGTTTCTTTTGCTTGGCGATAAGTATATGAAAAGAAACTGTATGGAAAAATCCTTTTTTGCTTACACCACGGGATTGTATGGTTTATGTGGGAATACTCCAGAAGATCCTTTTGTAAATAACATGCTTCTGCTGGTTATGGAACCTTCTGTTTACTGTCGTGAAAATGCCCTTTTTGCGCTGTATTCGGCAGGAAGTGCAGATATCGTTGTCAGAGCCTATATCTTGATGAACCGACAGCATATTAAGCATAGTAGAAAGCTGATAACGGACGGTCTTTTGGAATTTAATGGGGATAAGAAGGTTTTGGCCGAAGCACTGTGGGATAGCTGGGACCTTTTTGGGCCTCACTATCAGGTTGCATTTATTGATTTTATCCGAATGACTTCTGACGGCTTTTGCGGGCGGTTTCTACACCTTCTGAATACTGATGTACAGCGTGAGGTTAAATTTGCTGTACTCAGATATTTTAGAAAATATTATTATGAGCCAGCAGGAGAACAATTGAGAAGTTATGTGCTAAACTGGAGTGTTGACGATTGGGAATTTGCAGCAGTCAGCGCAGCTGCATTGGAAATTTATCCGGGAGAGGAGACAGTAACCGCTCTGCTAAAAGGAATTCGAAGTGATAATTGGTATGTTAGGGACAATGCCTCGGATTCCCTGCTAAAGATTACAGGGGACGAAAGAATTGAAGAAATCCTGGAGGAAATGGACGATTCCTTTGGGCATGATATGCTTGCTTATAAGATGGCCGGCAGAAGACAACTGGAGAAAGGCTTGGAGAGACCGGAAAAGGAGGGGGCATTGATGATGGATGCAATTAAATTTTTCCTTTTTTGCGTGGATATTTTTTTTGTTATTTATTTAATCGGCTACAGTACCTTCCTTTTTTTATCAGTTACTATAGGTTCGGTTAATCTTTACCAGAAACGACGGGACGATGAACTGAAAAACAACCTTCATCATAGCTTTTATGTACCTATCAGTATTCTTGTGCCTGCGCATAATGAGGAGAAGACTGTAGTTGATACGATATGCACCCTGCTTCGGCAGGATTATCCTTTGTTTGAAATCGTTGTGGTGGATGATGGCTCGGAGGACAAAACGGCAGAAAAGTTGATAGAATTCTTTGAAATGGTAAAAATAGAACGGCCGATTCGCAGGAGGATACCTTGCAGCAAGGAAACGGCGGTTTATGAGGCCATGGTGGGGAATATTCCGCTTACGCTTATTATGAAGGAAAACGGCGGAAAAGCCGATTCTCTGAATATGGGTATCAATGTTTCCAGGTATCCTTATTTTATCTGTCTTGATGCCGATTCTATGTTGCAGAAGGATTCTCTATATGAAATAGCCAAGCCGGTGCTTGAGGATGACCGGGTAGTGGCCTGCGGCGGCCAGGTACGTATTTCTAATGGTATTAAGATGATAAACGGGGAGGTATCCGGCTATTCCCTGCCTAAAAATCTGGTGGTTGCCATGCAGGTGCTGGAATATGACAGATCTTTTCTGGCATCCCGGATTTTTATGGATTATTTTAACGGTAACCTGATAATATCCGGGGCTTTCGGTTTGTTTCAGAAGGAAAAGGTGATACTGGCAGGAGGATATGAGCCTTCCACTATGGGAGAGGATATGGAACTTGTGGTCAAACTGCATGTATTTTGCAGAAGTAATCATATTGACTATCGTATAAGATATGTGCCTGATGCCATTTGCTGGACACAAGGACCGGGAACTTTGTCAGATTTAATGAAGCAGCGGAGAAGATGGCACATTGGTTTGTTTGAAAGCCTGTCAAAATATCGTTTTGCCGTTGGCAAAAAGGAGTATGGACTGATGGGTACAGTTTCTTTCCTTTATTTCTGGCTATATGAACTGATGTCACCTTATATAGAGGTGTTTGGAATATTGACCATTCTTCTTTCTTTTGCTGTAAATCTTATTAATGTTCCTTTCATGCTGTTGTTTTTTGCTATTTATGCTGGTTTTGGGTGTATACTGACATTAATTGCCTTTTTTACACAGATTCATACCCGACATATAAAGCTGACTTTTGCGGATGTAATCAGGGCTATTCTTCTCAGTGGTCTTGAGCTGGTGGGATTGCGGTTTATCTTGATGCTTGTGAGAATGAATGCGCTGGTAGGTTATAACAGAAAAAAGAATGTCTGGGGAGAACTGGAAAGATATAAGCATAACAGATATGAGCAATAAAAATGGAATGGACTGGAAAGGAAACGGCCATGAACAAACAAGAAGATATCCGGGAAAAAATTAAAATAATCGCTGGAAGTATTGCTGCTGCTTTTTTGCTGGCATTTGTTCTTTATATGGCATTTCTCTCCCGTTCAATTGCAGGTAAGAATGAAAGTCAGGGAACTTTGCGTACACTGCAGGAGAACAGCACATATGAACTGACAGTTTTTGGGAAAACAGTCTGGAATTATCTGGATACGGGAAATTTGCTGCAGGGGGAAGAGAATGGTTTGCCAGCTTGGACACAGCGTGGTTATGATGTGTCAGCCTGGAAAACAGGCAGTGGTTCCTTTGGGTCGGTGAAAGGTGAAAAGAAAGCACAGGTGGACGATAAAGTTCCACGAAATCTGCTCAACCACTATCTGCCTGATGGACTGGCTGTTCCTGTATATTACTTCAGGACAATATTTGAAATAGAAGATAAAAATGCGATAAATTCTCTGACGGGGAAGATCTGGTATGATGATGCTGCAGTCATTTATTTAAATGGAGTCAGGGTATATGCATTAAATGTTCCTGATGGCGGGTTTGAAGATTCTGGCTATGGGGCAAAGAAAACAGTGGATAAGCCTGTTTCAGAAACTTTTGTCATCAGTGATATGTCGTCCCTTAAAGAAGGAAGCAATGTATTATCTATAGAGATACATCAGGACAATAGAAACAGCTCGGATGTATATTTTGAACTAGTAAGTCTGGAAGCCTCTGGTAAAGCAGCAGTAGTAGAGAAACCGGATTTATCCGGTTTGGTATTGGAGCAGGGGATAACGGAACAGGAAATTAATGTGAACTGGCTGACTGGACAAAAAGGTGCTTTTGAGCTTTGGTGGAGAGCGAAAACGGATAATGAGACCTCCTGGAATTATTGTCTTATGGGAAGACAGAAAACAGGAATAAAAGGAATGTATACCTATAATGCAACAATGAAACAGTTGCTGCCCGGTACTGATTATGAATATAAAATTAAAAATCTTTCAGCAGGTGTTTTTTCTGCAACAAATTCTTTTATGACAGGTTCGGGACAGGAGTATGCTTTTGCCTTTGCAGGTGACCCGCAAATTGGTTCAGAAGAAGTACAGGAGGATAAAAAGGCGTGGAACCGTGCTGTAGAACAGGCAGCAGCAATTGGCGGGAAAATAGATTTTTTGATTACAGCAGGAGATCAGGCAGACAGTTCCGGTGAGGAAGAAGCCATGGATGAGTTCCTTGCTTTCAGAAGCCCTTTGCTTCTTAAGAGCGTACCGATAGCGGTAAATAGAGGAAACCATGAAGCTTCTGAAAACGGAATGGATTATCAGTTCCCGCGTTTTGCTGACAACAGCCTGCATGATTACTATTTTACCTATGGAGATACACTGTTTTATGCCCTGAATACCAATAGTAAAGATTACGATGAGCATATAAAGAGACTAACGGACGCCGTGGAAAAAATTTCTCCCAGGTGGATTATTATAACCATGCATTATTCTATGTATGGGGGGACTGATCGTTCGCAGGATGAATCGGTTATGAAGACGCGGGAAGCCTATGCTGCTGCCTTTTCCCAGCTGAATGTGGATCTTGTGCTGGCAGGGCATGACCATCTGTATAGCCGAAGCTGTTTCCTGGACATAGATGCTGATGCAGGCAGCAGTTCCGGTGTAAAAGAGCCTGGTGAAACCATGTATGTATCAGGAGGCACATCAACAGGAAATAAATTTTACAGAGACAGAGGAGAATTTCCTTTTACTGCCTTTACCTACAGAGACGAACAACCTACAATTACTTTTATCCATGTGAATAAAGAACGGATTGCTCTGGAAACCCGAAGGATTTCCAATGGAGATGTGATAGACACCTGTGAAATCAGAAAAAGGTAAACTTTGTTTTATTTGAATGTAAAATGTGGTATACTTTCCACAGATTAGGTTAAAGAAATAAGGAGAGTAACACATGAGAATAGGAATGGGCTACGACGTACACCGCCTTACGGAGGACAGGAAGCTGATTATCGGCGGAGTGGAAATCCCTTACGAAAAAGGGCTTCTCGGCCATTCGGATGCGGATGTCCTTCTGCATGCCATCATGGATGCCCTGCTTGGCGCTGCGGCGCTTGGGGATATCGGAAAGCATTTCCCCGATACCGATCCCGCGTATAAAGGAATCAGCAGTATGGAGCTTCTGCGTAAGGTGGGCGAACTTTTGGAGGAACACAGCTTTCTGATTGAAAATATTGACGCAACCATCATTGCGCAGGCGCCTAAAATGCGTCCCCACATCGATACAATGCGTAAAAACATTGCACAGGCGCTGCAAATTGAGGTGGATCAGGTGAATGTAAAGGCAACCACAGAGGAAGGGCTTGGCTTTACCGGGACAGGAGAGGGCATTTCTTCCCAGGCCGTCTGCCTTCTGAATACACCCTACGGCCTGTATTCCCAGGATGTGAACGGAGGCTGCGCCGGGTGCGGAGGCTGCCCGAAGGCATAAATAATGAAGAAGGTTGGATAAAGGGATGGAATTACAAAAGCAGCGGATCAGACGGCTGGAGGCTGCCGGCTGCCGTAGTTTAAGGAAATTGTGGGAAGAAGCTTTTGCAGAAGACACTAAGCTGTTCAACGACTATTATTTTGATAATAAGGCGGAAAAAAACAACGCCCTGATACTGGAGGAGGATGGAAAGCTGCTGTCCATGGTTTCCATGACGCCTTATCAGGTCTGCGTGAAGACGGATGGTATATTCCGGAAGGTAGAATCTACCTATCTTGTGGGAGTGGCGACCAGACAGGAGTGGCGCAGGCACGGCTTCATGGGCAGGCTGCTGAAGGAAGCCTGCGGGGAATTGAATGCCGCCGGACAGCCGTTTGCCTTCTTACAGCCTGCGGCGCCTGAAATTTATGAGCCTTTCCAATTTGCCTATATTTATGACAAGCCTCAGTGGATTTTTCAGCCGGAGTTCGGCCTGATGGCGGACGACCTGCTGGAAGGGGAATCGAGAGAACCTGTTTTTATCCGGGACGGACGTAAAATACTGCAGGCGGCGGAAAATGTCCTGGAGAAAAAAGAACAGCCGGGATACGGTATGCTGGAGGTCAGGCCCATGGAGGAAGAGGATATCCCGGAGGTGGTGCGTTTTGCGGTTCCGTTGCTGGAGCGCAGGTTCCAGGTATATACGGAACGCTCCGCGGAGTACTATGAAATGATGCTTAAGGAAATGTACGCCCAGCAGGGGGACAGTTTCCTGCTTCTGGATGATAAGCGGATTGTGGGCTATTTCCTTTACAGCCGGGAAAAAGGCCCGGTGATACAGGAGGCGTTGATTTACCCGGAATTTGAGGAGCTTGTGCTTGAGCCGGATACTGTCAGCCAGCCGGCAATTATGGGAAGGATTATCAGTCTGCCCGCCATGCTTTCTTTCATCCGTTGCAGGCAGAACCTGGATGTGCTGCTGAAATATGAGGACAGCATGATTGAAGAAAATAATGGCTTTTTCAGATGGCAGACTGGTCCCGGCGAAAGCAGCGTGTGCAGAATGGACGCAGGAAAAGTCGGACAGCAGATTTATGCGGAAACCTCGCCTGAGCTGCTGACCGCATTTCTGTTCGGAAGAAGGCCGGCGGAAGAATGTTTCAGCTTCAGAAATGGATACCGGTGGGAGCGGGAGGGACTTTTGCAGGGGCTGGAACGTATCAAAACCCTCCGCGACGTATGCATCAACGAAATTGTCTGAGAGGGCGGATGCGTTTGGCCTGGCAGGCGGTAGGTGTAGGGAGGATGGATAGTGAAAATGGATAGATACGTAGGGATTATACGAGTTAGCATTGATTGATAAAGAGTTTAGGACAATGTGTCAGGGGATTAAGTGGGGGAATACGTAAAAAGAAGGAATAAGTAAAAAGAAGTTGACAAAAAAAGGACTTTTGCATATCCTGTATATAGATAGCAAATGAAGGAAAAAGGCGATGAACGGAAAGAGTAGGTTGTTGGTTTGCCGCAGAGAGGGAGTGTCACCGGCTGGAAGCATTCCTGGCAGATATGGCTGAAAGTGCCTCCGGAAGCTGATCGGGTGAGGGGAGTTTTCCTGTAGCCGGGTACGTTTACGCACGTTAAGCGTTTTGAGTGCAGGTATTAACCTGAATTAGAGTGGAACCGCGGCTTCAACCGTCTCTGTTGCAGAGAAGGGAAGGAACCGCGGTTTATTTGTTGCCCAGGAAAGAAGGAAGGTAAATGGGTATTATAGGAAACATAAAAGAGGAGATTAGGATTATCAGGGAGCGTGACCCTGCAATACATTCTTCTATGGAGGTATTTCTTTATCCCAGCTTTAAGGTCATGCTTCATTACAGGCTGGCTCATAAGCTGTATCGATCGGGCCATTTTTTTCTGGCCAGGTGGATTTCGCAGAGGGGGGTCAGGAAAACGGGGATTGAAATCCATCCGGGAGCGCAGATTGGCAGGGGGTTTTTTATTGATCACGGAAATGGTGTGATTATCGGGGAAACGGCGATTATCGGGGATAATGTGACTTTGTATCAGGGGGTAACGCTGGGGGGAACCGGGAAAGAGCATGGGAAAAGGCATCCTACGGTGGGGGATAATGTTATGATAAGCGCCGGCGCCAAGGTGCTGGGGTCTTTTACCATAGGGGAAAATTCTAAAATCGGTGCGGGAAGCGTGGTGCTGGAGGAGGTGCCGCCCAATTCCACTGTGGTGGGGGTGCCCGGCCGGGTGGTGAAAAGGGGAAATCAGCCGATTCCCCGTGATACCATGGATCAGGTCAATCTGCCTGACCCTGTGAAAGAGGATATTTCCAATCTTCAGCATGCAAACAGTGAATTAATCAACAGACTGCTTGACCTGGAGGCGGAAGTGCGTTACCTTAAAAGAACAGAGGAAAAAAGCTGTGAGGAAGGAAAATGCGCTTATCGTGAGGTGTGCCGTCAGAAGGAACGGTGTCACGAGAAGATAAAATGCTGTCAGAAGGGGCAGGAGGGCTGTCCCGTGTCATGCGGGGAGAAACAGACGGAAAGCTGAGCGTCCTGAACAGTTACGATAAAATTATTTGAGAATATGAAAAAGGAGAACCAGTCAAGATGAAAATTTACAACACCCTGACAAAGAGAAAAGAAGAATTTGTGCCGATTACCCCCGGTGAGGTTAAAATGTATGTCTGCGGACCCACCGTATATAATCTGATCCATATCGGCAATGCCCGTCCGATGATTGTATTTGATACGGTACGCCGTTATTTTGAGCATAAGGGCTATAAAGTAAATTATGTGAGCAATTTCACTGATGTGGATGATAAAATCATAAAGAAGGCGATTGAAGAGGGCGTGGATTCCACGGTGATTTCCGAGCGTTATATTGCGGAATGCAAAAAGGATATGGAATCCCTTAATGTGAAGCCTGCCACCACCCATCCCCAGGCCACCCAGGAAATCTGCGGCATGCTGGATATGATACAGGAGCTGATTGACAAAGGGCATGCCTATGCGGCGGAGGACGGCACGGTATATTTCCGTGTCAGAAGTTTTAAGGAATATGGTAAGCTTTCCCATAAGAATCTGGACGATTTGGAGGGAGGCAAGCGTTCCCTGCTGGTATCCGGCGAGGATCAGAAGGAGGATCCCTTTGATTTCGTACTCTGGAAGCCGAAAAAAGACGGGGAGCCTTACTGGGAGTCTCCCTGGTGCAAAGGCCGTCCCGGCTGGCATATCGAATGCTCCGTAATGAGCAAGAAATATCTGGGGGAAGAGATCGATATCCACGCAGGCGGGGAGGATTTGGTTTTCCCTCATCATGAGAACGAAATCGCCCAGTCTGAGGCGGCAAACGGCAAGACCTTTGCCAGGTACTGGATGCACAACGCATTTTTGAACATTGATAATAAAAAAATGAGCAAATCTGCCGGAAACTTCTTTACCGTGCGTGATATTGTGGCGAAATATGATCCGCAGGTGGTCCGTTTCTTCATGCTTTCCGCTCATTACAGAAGCCCGCTGAACTTCAGCGACGAGCTGATGGAAGCGGCCAAGAACGGTCTGGACAGAATCCGTACCGCGGCAGCCAACCTGAATTTCCTTCTGGAAAAAGCGGGCGCGGGCGAAGCCACGGAAGAGGAGAAGAAGCTTCTTAAGGAGGCTGCCGGATTTGCGGTGAAGTTTGACGAGGCTATGGACGATGATTTTAATACGGCTGACGCCCTTGCCGCTATTTTTGAGCTTGTGAAATTCGCCAATACCAATGCCGGCGCGGATAATTCCGCCGCTTATATAAAAGCGCTGCTGGAGGAAATCAAGGAGCTGGCGGATGTCTGCGGGCTTATCGTGGAGAAAAAGGAAGAAATGCTGGATGAGGACGTGGAAGCGCTGATCGCGGAGCGTCAGGCAGCCAGGAAAGCAAAGAATTTTGCCAGAGCGGATGAAATCAGGGATGAGTTGCTTGAGAGGGGAATCATTCTGGAGGATACCCGCGAGGGAGTAAAATGGAAGAGAGCTTAAGCCTGCTTACGCAGATTAAAAAAGAATTTAACCTGGGGGAAGTAGATCTTCGGACCTACTCCCCCCTGACTCTTGCTTTCGTGGGGGATTGTATTTACGATCTCATTATCAGGACTGTGGTGGTGGAGCGGCATAATGCATCCCCCAACAGGCTGCATAAGGAAAAAAGCCATCTGGTCAAGGCGCAGACACAGGCGGAGATGGGAACTGTTTTGCAGCAGTATCTTACGGAGGAGGAGCTTGCCGTATACAGGCGGGGGCGGAATGCCAAGTCCTATACCACGGCCAAGAATGCTTCCGTAGGGGATTACCGGAAGGCCACCGCGCTGGAGGCGCTTTACGGCTACCTTTATCTGGACGGCCGGATGGAACGGCTGATGGAGCTGGTGAAAATTTCACTCAGGGAGCTTGATCTTGCTCTCTGAATAAAAAGAGTATGAAAAATCCGTTCCGGTGTGACCTGCCGGAGCGAAACTGAAGGAGCGGTTATGAGATACGAAGAACTGACCATAGAAGGACGGAATGCGGTTATAGAAGCCTTCCGTTCGGGAAAGACCATTGACAGAGTTTTTATTCTGGACAACTGTCAGGACGGTCCGATTATGACCATCAAAAGAGAAGCGAAAAAGACGGATTGTCTCATTAAGTATGTTTCCAGGGAACGTCTGGATCAGATGTCTGAAACAGGAAAACATCAGGGGGTTATTGCCTATGCCGCTGCCTATGAATACGCGCAGGTAGAAGATATGCTGAAGCTGGCTGAGGAAAGGCAGGAGCCGCCCTTTTTGATATTATTGGATAATATTGAAGATCCCCATAATCTGGGGGCGATCATCCGTACTGCCAACCTGGCGGGCGCCCATGGTGTCATTATTCCTAAAAACAGGGCTGTGGGCCTGACCGCAACCGTGGCCCGTACCTCTGCCGGGGCCTTGAATTACACACCGGTGGCCAAGGTGACCAATCTGGTAAAAACCATGGACGAGTTAAAGAAAAAAGGAATGTGGTTTGTGTGTGCGGATATGGACGGAACCAGAATGTATGATTTGAACCTGACCGGCGCAATCGGCCTTGTTATTGGTAACGAAGGCGAAGGCGTGGGAAGGCTGGTGAAGGAAAACTGTGACTTTGTCGCGTCCATCCCCATGAAGGGAAACATTGACTCCCTGAATGCCTCAGTGGCGGCAGGTGTGCTGGCTTATGAGATTGTCAGACAGAGACTTATATAAAAAGGTAGAAGGAAGGTAACTGCCTGAACCCTTCACAGCTAGCTACAGAGGCAACATTCCTTCAGATTGCAGGAGCATTAAGAAAAAATGAAAAATTTGAATTTTCTGGCGGTTACGGGATGCGGTCTTCTGGTTGTATTCCTGATTTCCTTTACAGCGGCATGCAACAGGCAGTCAGGGGCGGCCAACGCTCCGGTCATGCAGGCGGACAGCGGCGGGCTTCAGAGCGTGGGAACCGTGGATAAAACAGAAAATGGAACAGCGGATGCAGGACAGGTGACTGATGATTCTGGCGCGTCGGTGCAGGATTCTGTGTCGCATGAGTCTGTGGGACAGGCCCAGGAGGCGACGGCGAAAACCGGGAAGGACTCCGAAGGCACAACAGACGGAAAGCAGGACACTGGACAGACGATGGCCCGCGGCGGGGAGGAAGCCGGAGACACAGGCCAGGTGTCCGGAAATGATGGCGGAGAAGGCAGAGATGAAAGTCTCGTATCCGTAAATGACAGCGCAGAATCCGGAGATGCAGACCAGGTATCCGGAAATGACAACGGGGAATCCGCCCATGAAAATCAGGTATCAGGAAATAACAGTGGAGCGTCTGTAAGCGGAAACCAGGTGTCTGGCAACGGCGGCCCCGGCAGTGACGGCGGTGAGAATCAGATTTCAGGAAACAGAATTCCCGCAAGGCAGTTACTCCGCCCTTGCGGAGGAAGCGTATCCGGCAGCAGTATTTCAGAAAATGATATTTCAGGAAATTCCCTGTCCGGCAGCACTTCCGGCAACAGTATATCTGCAAACAGCATTTCCCAAAACAGCACAGGTGGAAATAAGAATTCAAAAAAGGAAAACTCCTCCGGAAGTGAATCCGGCAAAGAAGAATCGGGAGGCAGTTCCTCCGACAGCACAGTTTCAGGCAGCAGTACGTCAGGCAACTCAGTTTCAGGCAGCAGTACGTCAGGCAACTCAGTTTCAGGCAGCAGTGCCTCAGGCAATTCTGTTTCCGACAGTGATATCATAGCTCATATGGGAAGGAATACGGCAAAGCTGGAGGATCCTTTTGACAGGAAACACTACACCCTGGCCCAACGGCAGGAGGTCCGCAGCTCCCATAAGGAAACGCTTCTCGCCAATGAACTGGATAAACAGACGATATCAGGAAACAACATTGATTTTTCGGATATCAAAATAACCTGTCTGGGCGACAGCATTACCCAGGCCGTAAACCTGGATAATCTGGATAATTATCAGGAGCTTGCCTATCCCCATATCCTGCAGGAAACGCTGGATGCCAGAAAAGTATATAATCTGGGAATAGGAGGCTCTTCTATCGGGAGATACTGGGCGGACGCCTTTGTAGACCGTTACCAGAAAATCCCTGAGGACAGCGATATCATTCTTGTAATGGGCGGCACAAATGACGAGTTCTGTGCAAGCCTGGTGGAATTCGGAAATTCCGCGGAGCGTAAAAGGAGAACCTTCTGGGGGGATTTGGATGAACTGATGGATGGGCTGAAGACGGACTATCCTAATGCGGAGGTGATTTTCATGACACCTCTTCCCAACAGCCTTCAGGATTACCTGAAAATCCAGCACCCCTACCTGATTCCCCAGGATAAATTCGCGGATGTCATCAAGGAGCTGGCGGACGAACATGGAATGGAAGTGATTGACCTTTACAATTCCAATATTCTGGACGGACATGATAAAGACAATGTCCTGCATTTCATGCCGGACGGCGTACATCCCAACGCGGACGGCTATGAGATTCTGGGAGAGCATGTGGCGGCGGATTTGATACGGATTCTGCAGTCGAGGCAGAAGAAAGGAACGGATTCCCAATGAAAGATTCCTACGGGGAATATACCGACGAGGAGCTGATCGTGCTTCTCAGGGACGGTGAAAATGATATCACGGATTACATTATGGAAAAATATAAGGGCATGGTGAAGGCAAAAGCCAAGTCCATGTACCTTTTAGGCGGGGACAGCGATGATTTAATCCAGGAAGGCATGATTGGGCTTTTCAAAGCTATCCGGGATTATGACAGCGGCAGGGATGCCAGCTTCAGCACCTTTGCGGATCTTTGCGTATCCAGACAGATGTATACGGCAGTGCAGGCCTCTTCCCGGAAGAAACACATGCCTCTTAACACCTATATTTCCCTGTACAGCAAAAACATCGGGCCGGATGGGGATGGCAATGAGGAAAACAGCCTGATGAACGCCATTCCTGCGGCGCTGGAAATGAGTCCGGAAGAGCTTTTTATCGACCGGGAAAATGTGGAAGGGCTGGAGCAGGCGATTGAGAAAGAATTAAGCGGCTTTGAAAAGCAGGTGCTGGATCTTTACATTACGGGGATGAGCTATAACCAGATTGCCCGGGTACTGGGCAAGGATGGAAAAAGTACGGACAATGCGCTTCAGAGGATTAAGGCAAAGCTTCGCAGGGCGATTTCCGGGGACTGAGCCGGAGTGAAACGCTGCGGGGCTTTTAAAGGGAGGAAAACTGCAGATGAAGGATAAAGAAGATACGAATGAAAATATGAGGGACAGGGAAAAGGGTATGATAAATTTGAATTTTGCAGGGATCCGATCCAGGGAGGAACTGTACAGGTATCTGCAGGAAAAGCTGAATCTGCCGGAATCCAGGGGAGAAAATCTTGATAATATTTACGCGGTGCTTACGGAAGCTTCCGGGAAAATACATATTATAGTAGAAGGGCTGTCAAAGAGCCGCAGAAGGCTGGGAAGCTATCTGGACGGCGTTTTGAAAACGCTCAGGGCCGCGGAGGCGGTTACAGAGGATTTAACCATAGAGGTGCGCGGACAAATCGATGCTGATAAGGAATGGCTGGATAATCCTGCGGTAGTGGAGCAATCCTGCGCGTACAGCCGGCCTGTAATGACGGCGCCGGATGGTAAGCCGGTTCCCCATAATTCCAGGGAAGGCCTTTTGTACCGCGCGGAAGGCATGCCTTATGTCAGGCTCCGTTTTCCCAATGCGATGAATGTCCAGCTGCAGATTGGCGATATCATGTATCCGTTCCTGGAGACGGAAAAGGATGTGTGGACGGTGGATCTGCCTCTGGAGCCGGGATTTTATTATGTGCATCTCTACGTGGACAACTGTCTGGCAATCAGCCCGTTTCTTTCCATAGGCTATGGTTTTTCACGGCCGGTGAACTATATTGAGGTCGGGCCGGTGCCGGAATTTTTACAGATGCACGATGTGCCGCACGGGGATATCAGGCATGAGTATTATCCTTCTGCTGTGACCGGAAGGACGGAAAGCTGCATCTGCTATGTGCCGCCGGGATATGAAGAGGGGACGCTGGAATATCCGGTACTCTACCTGCAGCATGGCTTCGGGGAGAATGAACGTGGCTGGATATGGCAGGGGAAGGTGAACCATATCATGGATAACCTGCTGGCAGAAGGAAAGGCCGTGCCCATGCTAATCGTTATGGCAAACGGTATGGTCATGGAGGAAGACGGGGATGGGGAGGCAGTGCTCCGGCACAGCCTTTTCCCGGAGGAGCTTGTGCAGGATATCATTCCCTTCATTGAGAAGAAATACCGGGTGAAAAAGGACAGGGACCACCGGGCGATGGCCGGGCTTTCCATGGGCTCCATGCAGACAAGCATGACGGTCTGCCGTTATTCGCAGCTTTTTGGCTGGGAGGGGCTGTTCAGTGGTTTTATGCACAATTTTATCGGAGAAGACCCGGATAACAGCTATCTGGAAATTATGAAGGAAAAGGAATTCCAGGAGAAGCAGCATCTGTTTTTCCGGGCTATGGGAAGGCAGGATGAGTTCTGGGATTTTTTTACGGAGGACGATGCTTTCTGTGAAGAAAACGGGATTCCCTGTGTGCGCAGGGAGTACAGAGGCGGGCATGACTGGAATGTCTGGAGACAGTGTATCTATGATTTTCTCCCACAGCTTTTCCGGGAAGATGCTGAAAAATAGAAAAGCAGGAAAGACACAGGATAAAGTATGGACGAAAATTTTGTCAGGGAACGTGAAAAAGCTGTACAGGCAGTAAAGGAATGCGGCGAAGAAGCATTGCTGGGCGGCTGTCTGTGGCATGCGGTAAGCCTTTATGAGGGAACCACCTTTTATACGAGCAAAAAGCTTCCCTTTACCTACCGGATTAAAGGACGTGAGCTTTTCTGCGATCGGAAGGAAAAATCCATTACCGAGGCAACCGTGCTTCGGGCTTATAAAAAGATTCTGGAGGCGCGGGCGGCAGGTGAGCCGATCCGCGGGCCGAAGAAGCTCAGTATGTTCGGCGCTCCCTATATCCTGTCTCTTATACACATCTCCGAGCCCACGAGACAGGCAGAAATCTCGTATGCCGTCTTCTGCTTGAAAAAAAAAAAACAACACAAATAAACAACAGACGCTACCTGGGTAGATACTGATATCACATATAACAAAACCGAACTCAGAGACGAG
>OJJT01000142.1_pt1 | contig 50463 bp, 42 predicted proteins | sample 1596281 | NCBI WGS metagenome assembly OJJT01 (sample SAMEA4350145, study PRJEB24818) | metagenome | biome: human; feature: gut; material: faeces | place: Denmark | collected 2013-09
ACGTTCTGACCGCTGTTGACCTTGTTGTCTACTCCGAGTCCCTCGGCGACTACATCAAGGGCTACAACTCCTGGTTCGTCGACCGCTACACCCCCCAGGGCACCCTCGCTGAGACCGTGTTCAAGCTCGACAACGTTGTCGGTATAGTCGTCGACAACGAGGGCATGGGCGCTTCCGCTACCTATGTTGATTCCGTCGTTGCTTCCGAAGGCACCGTCAAGGTCGCTGCTAAGACCGACCTCAACCTGATGTACCACGCGGCTCGCGTCTGGTACGTTGCTGGCAAGACCAACACCGGCGTGTTCACCTATGACCTCGCCAAGGTCGAGACCACCAACTGCCCGTCTACCGCTACTGTGGCTGCCCTCAAGGCTCCTGTGTCTATCGGCAACAGCCTGAACGGCTCCGTCCCCTATCAGCTCGACGTTGTTGACAACAGCGCCATCGGCGCCGGCAAGACCAGCGTGGTGTTCTACTACAAGCTCGGCAGCCGCGGCCCGGTCTCCAATGCCGACAAGACCACTGTCATTGACACCGCGAAGTACCAGAACGCCAAGATCCTCACCGACATCAGCAAGGTCGCTTACCTTGATCCTGTCATCTACATCTACACCCACAGCGTGAAAGAGGCCGGCGACGCGGATGCTTATGCCGTCCACGCTTACTCCCCGACCGCTACCACCGGCGTTGTCAGCAAGATCGCGAACGACGGCACCATCACCCTGCGTGACGGCACTGTCATCGGCAAGAGCAATCTCGCCCGCGCGAGCCTCGGCTACTTCGACATCGGTCACTCCTACACCTTCATGCTCGACACCCATGGCCACTACTATGGCACTGCCGAGAACCTGACCCTCGTCTACTACACCGGCGCTTACGAGCGCGTCTCCGGCAGCTACGTCGGCGAAGAGGTCTACAACGTTCAGGTCGCCGATGTGCAGACCGGCGTTGCCACCAACGTCCGTGTGAACGGCGCTTGGAAGAACAACGTAAATGGCCCCGTGGTTGACACCGTCAACATGACTGCCGGCTACTACTGGCTGGGCGAGCCCAACCTGAGCGGCGTTTACACCCTCCAGCCCTGGAGCCCGTACGACTACAACACTGATGGCGGCTATGTCCACTCCGACAGAGCTACCTTCCGTGCTTCCACCGGCGTGCAGGTCATGCCCGGCGTCGACAGCAACAATGCTCCTAACGTTTACTACACTGCCGGCAGCGTGAAGTTCGTCATCGCCAGCGGCAGGGGCAGCACCTACAGCTACGCTACCTACAACAGCGTCGCCGAGCTGCTTGCCGGCTACAACGCCACCGGCGCCACCACCGGCTCCGTCACCCTCGCCGACATGGCTCTGACCACTGTCAGGACGACTGTCGGCAACGTCGACACGACCATCGTGTTCGCGTATGATGTCACCGCTACCTCCAGGTACGTCTTTGTCCCGTACAGCATCCCTGCTAGCGAGTGGAACAGCATGGGTGAGATTGCCGATGGCAGAATCATGTACTACTACGAGAAGGGCGCTTACCTGAACGGCGAGCTGGTCACCATCTACTATAGTACTCCCACTGCTCTTGAGCGCGGCTTCTACAGCGTCGAAGTCAATGCTCTCGGCTACACCGTCCTGCGCCATGCTTTCCCGGGCCAGTGGTTCTACGAGGCTGAGAACGTTGTCAAGAGCGGCAACAACTACGCTCAGGAGTTCAACGGCAAGCTGAGGCAGTTTGCTTCCGACGCTAAGATCTACGACTTCCGCAAGGGTGTCTTGGCTTCGAAGCTCGACGCCATCACCGCTCTCGAGCTCTTCAACTACTACAACGAGCCGAACCTGCAGCTGGCTTACACCGTGAACGCCGCCGGCGAGATCGATGTCTGCTACGTTGTTGAGGAGAACCTCGGCATCGTCACCGTTGATAAGGGCGCTTCCTGGACCGAGGCCAGCAAGTGGACTGTCACCAGCGCTGAGTGCGTCAGCGGCGGCCTCCACCAGTATGAGGATGACGTGACCTTCACCATGGTCCCGACCGGCATCACCCTCACCAAGGGTGCTAAGCTCGACGTTTATGTCAATGTCGAGATCAATGACGGCGCTGTTGAGAGCAAGGCTTTCAAGGCTGAGGGCGTTGTGGGCGACAACAACGTTGTCACTGTCAACTTCAGCATCAGCAAGGCCGGCATCGGCGGCAACTACTGGTACGACGTCACCGTCACCGACGTTGTGTTCCCTGACTTCACCGTGAATCTGGCTGACTATGCTATGGACAAGTTCGACCTCTGGGTCGGCGTCAATGGCAAGGAAGTTGAGGCTGAGGGCAACACCTATACCGTCAAGATGCTCGCTCCTGGCGAGTCCTTCAAGATCGGCTTTGAGCGCGAGTCTGCCAAGAACCTCGTCGCCATGGCTCTGGTCACCGGTATGCCCGAGGACAGCTATGCCGTGAAGTTCAACGGCGTCGGCGGCGGCGCTTGGATCGCCGAGTACGTTCCCACTATTGTCACCGACATCAATGTCACCGACATCGTGGCGACCTACGAGCTGGCCCTCAACGCTGCTGACGACGTGCTGAGCACCGGCGATTCCACCGCTGATTTCTTCAGCATCGACGTGGTCACTCCTGTTGGCCCGGCCGCTGCCAATGAGACTCTGAAGTCCGTCACCGCTGGCGACAGCTTCAACGTCTACCTGAAGCACGACGGTCTTGCCGATGAGGCGAACTCCAACGTCGCTTCCGTAACGTTCGGCACCGGCGCCACTGCGGTTACCTCCCAGGAGAGCGTTTCCCAGGCCTTCGCCAACAACAGCACCTTCTCCTTCCTGAACGTGCTGCCCAGCGCTACGGTTTCTGGCGTCACCAATGAGGTCGTTGTCTCCTTCGTCAACTGGGTGCAGCCCGACTGATTAGAGATCGACCACAAATAAACTAAATGTTTTCCCGCCCCCTTCGGGGGGCGGGTTTTTTATTCCCTTCGGGGTGGGGATGTGTTATACTGAGCGGGGGGATGTGTGATGATCGTGCTATATATTCTGCTGGCGGCGCTATGTATAGGAATGCCGGTGATCATTATTCTCAAGACCAACCAGTCGCAAAAGCGCGGCTGCGGCAGGGGCTGCGCTACCTGCGGGAACCGCGATTTCTGCCACCGTTCGGCGCTCTCTGCCAATATTAAACGCAAAAATCCACCCGATCAGTCCAGGTGATTTCCGGGCTTTTCAAGTAGTTTACTACCGGCAGCCGCGTTTTGAAATCTTTTTCACAAATTTTTCTTTCCCTATTCCATATTTAGCTGTTTGATAGTATAATAACAAAGCCAAATAGATCTACAGGAGGCTATATTATGAGAGGTATCCACAGCGTCGTCGATGATATCAGACGCAGCGTTTTTACAGAGGTCGCCCGGCTTGCCTACGAGGGCGGCGACTTTTCCAGGATCGACTCCCTGCCCTACAAGATCATCCCCGGCGAGGTGGCGCAGTACCGCCACGACGTCTTTCTCGAGCGCGCCATCGTCACCGAAAGGCTGCGCCTGGCCTGCGGCCTGCCCCTGCGCACCGCGGCGGAAATGAGCCTCGCCTCCGACGGCATCGAGGAGGCCGCTAAGCCCGAAAAGTACTACGAGCCGCCCCTCATAAATATCATCCCCTTTGCCTGCAACGCTTGCCCGCCCAAGGAGATCCGCGTTTCCTCCAACTGCCAGGGCTGCCTCTCCCACCCCTGCATGAACGTCTGCCCCAAGGGCGCAATATCCGTCGGCAGGGACGGCAAAAGCCAGATCGACCAGGAGAAATGCATTAAATGCGGCCGCTGCCTCTCCCAGTGCCCCTACAACGCCATCAGCCGTATCGAGCGACCCTGCGCCAAGGCCTGCGGCATGGACGCCATCGGCTCCGACGAGCGCGGCCGTGCCAAGATCGACTACAATAAGTGCGTGTCCTGCGGCATGTGCCTCGTGAACTGCCCCTTTGCCGCCATCGCTGACAAGAGCCAGATCTTCCAGCTCATCCAGGCCATCAACAAGGGCGACGAGGTCATCGCCTGCGTCGCGCCCGCCTTCGTGGGCCAGTTCGGCAAGGACGCCACGCCCAGAAAGCTCAAAAAGGCCATGCGCCTGCTCGGCTTCGCGGACACCGTCGAGGTCGCCATCGGCGCCGACCTCTGCACCGTCGAAGAGGCCCACGACTTCCTCGACAACGTCCCGGAGCACCTCGACTTCATGGGTACCTCCTGCTGCCCCGCCTGGAGCGTCATGGCCAAGAAGCTCTTCCCCGAGTTCAAAGACAACATATCCATGGCCCTCACGCCCATGGTCATCACCGCGCGCCTCATGAAGAAGGAACACCCCAATGCCAGGATAGTTTTTGTGGGACCCTGTGCGGCCAAAAAGCTCGAGGCATCGCGCCGCAGCGTCCGCTCCGAGGTGGATTTCGTCCTTACCTTTGAGGAGCTGCAGGGCATGTTCGACGCCAAGGAGATAGACTTCGCCACGCTCGAGCCCGACGACTGCGATACCGATTTCGAGTCCGGCACCGGAGCGGGACGAGGTTTCGCCGTGGGCGGCGGAGTTGCGGCAGCGGTGGCCGAAGTCATCGCCCGGACAGCCCCGGACCGCGAGATCGAGGTCGAGTATGGCGACGGCCTGCGCGAGTGCCGCCGTATGCTGATGATGGCCAAGGCAGGCAAGCGCCACGGCTACCTGCTCGAGGGCATGGCATGTCCCGGCGGCTGTGTGGCCGGCGCAGGCACCATTACGCCCGTGCTCAACGCCACCTCCAACGTCAGGGCATACAAAGCCAAGGCGGAACGCCAGAATTCGCTCGAAAGCGAGTACGTTGACCGCCTCAAGGAGGTAGAAGAGTAAAATGTCTCGTTCAGATGCCGCTGTGCACTGGATAACCAGGACGGCGTTGGGCGTTGCCCTCGTCGTCGTGGCTCAGCTGCTAGGCAAGGTCATCCCCGCGGGCGCGGCGATCGCAGGGCCGTTTTCGGTGACGCAGCTCGTAACCGGCTCACTCGTGAACTGTGTGCTGTTCGTGTTCACGGCCACGACGGGTATCTGGTCCGGCGTGGCGATAGGCATCTTGTCGTCCGTGCTGGCGACGCTCGTGGGCATAGGCCCGGCGGTTCCGGCCGTGACGCCTGTCATCGCCTGCGGCAACGCTGTGCTGGCCCTGTTCTTCGGACTGCTGCACGGCAAGGACTGGCAGTTCGGGCGCTGGGCCTTTGCGGCCGTCATCGCCGCCGCTGTGAAGTGCGCCTTCCTGTGGATCGCTGTGCCGGCCGTGCTGGGGCTGCTCTCCGGCGTGCCGGAGCAGCAGGTGAAGATGATCTCCATCATGTTCTCCTGGCCCCAGGGCCTGACGGCGCTCATCGGCGGCGCCCTCGCGCTCGCCATCCTGCCCAGGCTTGGCAAGAGCAAAAACTGAATGTCAGCCTAAAGAAAAAGCTCCGCCTCGGCGGAGCTTTTTGTCTTTATCCGTATTCAGGCTTGACAGGGAGGCTAGCTTGTATTACAATATAGTTAGCTATTATGCAAAACAAGATAGTGTGGTGATCCGGTGATACCGTCACAGATGCTGAAGGGTACGCTCGAGGGCTGCGTGCTGGCGATAATCGGGATGAAGGAGACCTACGGCTACGAGATATCCGAGCAGCTGGAGGCGCACGGCTTTGGCCGGGTGGCCGAGGGGACGATCTACCCCCTGCTGCTGAGGCTTGAGAAGGGCGGGCTCATAAGCGCGACCTACAAGGCGTCGGAGCTGGGGCCGAAGCGGAAATACTATGTGCTGACGGAAAAGGGCGGGCTGGCGCTGGAGGAGTTTATAGCCAGCTACGCCGAGCTGACATCGGCGGTCGAGCATTTGCTGCGTGCCGTAAAAGGAGGAGAGCTCAATGAGCAAGAGAGCCAAGCAGCTGCTGCGGGAGAATAACGAGCTCGAGGAGCAGATCCGGGACGAGGCTGCCCGCGCGGCGCTGACGGACATGATAGTGTACATACGCTCCGCAAACATCAGCACTTATAACCAGGAATTGGTGCGCAGGGACATCTGGCAGATGATCGCGGACGGAGAGCGCCGGGGCGAGTCCGTTGAGGAGATAATAGGCGGCGACTACAAGGCGTTTTGTGACAGCGTGATAGCGGAGCTGCCGCAGCTCAGCCCCGCCGAGCGGCTGCTCTCGCAGCTAAGGGACACGCTGCTTTCTGCGGTGGTGCTGCTTGCGATCTGGCTGGCGTTCGACATACTGGAGCAGCTGGTAAAGCCGGGGACGCTGCCGTATCTGACGGTCACGGTGGGGAACGCCCTGAGCGCGCTGCTGATACTGGCTGCGGCGTTCATGCTGGTGGGGGCGGTATCGAAACACGCTTTCGAGCTGGGAGGAAAGCCGAAAAAGCGGGAGCTGGCGCTGCTGTTTGCGCTCATATTTGTGCTGCTGCTGGCGTGTACATGTGCGAATGTGTTTATAAAATACGCACTTTTTGAGATACATGCGCTGGCAGCTGCCCTCTGCATCGCGGCGCTCTACGGCCTGTACAGGCTGCTCGACGCGAAGCTGGACTGAGAAATAAAAATGAAGCACCCTCCGACGCGGCTCAGCCGAGCGCGTCGGAGGGTATTTTGGCGTTCGCGGTCCCGGACCCTGCGCCGGTATTCAGAGCAGGATGTCCCGGGAGATGGGCGTGTAGAACATGCGCTGGACGTCGCCGGGGCCGTAAGCCAGGGGCAGCAGCCACATGAGCTTGGCGACGGCGGCCTCGGTCGTCATGTCGTAGGCCTCCAGGATGCCGGGACTTTTGGCCAGGGCGCTGCCGGTGCTATAGACCGCGAGGTCCGAGCCCTCGTTCTGCACCTGGGTGGTCATGACTATGGCCTTGCCGGACCGTGCCGCGGCCTTGACGGCGGCGTGCATCCCACCGCGCTCCGGGAGTCCCCCGACGCCGAAGCTCTCAATCACCAGGGCGCGGCAGCGGCTCAGCATATAGTCCAGAAGCTCCGGCTCAGTACCGGGGATGAGCTTCAGCAGCCCAACCCGCGTGTCCAGCTCGGAATAGAACCTGGGCTCGGGCAGACACTCGGGCTCTATGTAGCGGCTGAGCCTTCCGTCGCGCAGATCCGCGATGTTGGGGTAGTTGATGCTGGAGAAGGCGTCAAAGCTCTTTGAATGGGTCTTTCTGGCGCGTGTGCCGAGAATGACGCGGCCGTTAAAAACGATGCAGACCCCGTGCATCCCCACGTCGCAGGCGACGGCGAAGGCATCGCGCAGGTTCTGGCGCGAATCGGTTGTGTCGAAGCCGATGGGCTTCTGTGCGCCGGTGAGGACGATGGGCTTGGGGCTGAGCTGGACGAGATAGCTCAGGGCGGCGGCGGTGTAGGCCATTGTGTCTGTGCCGTGGCTGATGACAAAACCGTCGAAGCGAGTGTAGTTATTCCGGATAGTACTGGCAAGGCCGAGCCACTCCTCCGGGCCGATGTTCGTGCTGTCCAGCTCATAGAGCTGGACGCTGTCCACGTCGCAGAGCTGCGCTACGTCCGGCACATAGCCGAGCAGGGCCGAGGCGCCCACGCCGGGCAGCAGCCCCTCGTCCGACATCTCGGAGGCGATGGTCCCGCCGGTGCCTATGAAGAGTATGCGTTTTTTCACATCGAGGCCCCCCTTCGGGGACATTATATCACGCTTTTCGCCCCGGGGACAGCTTGATAATGCGTGGAGGTATGATATAATAATTAATCATTAATGTTTGCGGAGGTCCGCTGTGGCTGGGAAAAAGACGATAGTTGTGAAGATAGGGACGAGCTCACTGACGGAGAAATCCGGCAGGCTCTCGCCGGAACGGCTGCGGGCGCTGACCGCACAGGTGGCAGGGCTGCGGGACGAGGGGCATCAGGTGGTCATGGTGACGAGCGCGGCGATAGCCGCGGGCTACACTCTGCTGGGCTACCACGAGCGGCCGAAGGCCGTTGCGGCGAAGCAGGCCTGCGCCGCCGTGGGCCAGGGTCTGCTGATGGAGGAATACACCCGCTGCCTGCAGGAGCGCGGCTACGTTGCGGCGCAGCTGCTGCTCACGAGGGACGACTTCCGCGACAGACGGAGGTACCACAACGCCTTTTCCGCGCTGGAGGTCCTGCTGGCGCGGGGAGCCGTACCGATAATAAACGAAAACGACACGGTGTCCATAGCGGAGCTGAAGCTGGGCGACAACGACATGCTCTCGGCCCAGGTTGCGGCGATGCTGCACGCGGACCTGCTGGTCCTGCTGACGGACACGGACGGGCTGTATACCGCGGACCCGCGGACGGACCCGGCGGCGGAGCATATAGACAGGGTGGAGCGTGTGACGCCGGAGCTGGAGGCCCTGGCCGGCGGCGCGGGCAGCGCCAACGGCACGGGCGGCATGGCGACGAAGGTCGAAGGTGCGAAGCTCGCCTCGGGTGCGGGCGTTTCTGTGGTGATATGCCGCTCGACAGAGCCGGACATCCTCGCCCGTGCGGTGGAGGGTACGGCGCGCGGGACCTATTTCAAAGCGGGCAGCGGAATGAAAACGCGCCTGCAGTGGATGGCCTTTTACGCCCAGGCGAAGGGCAACATCTATATCGACCCCGGCGCGGCGGAGGCGCTGTGCAGGCGCGGCAAGAGCCTGCTTCCTGCGGGAGTGCGGGCGGCGGAGGGAGACTTCGCCCCCGGCGACGTCGTGAGGGTCTGGCTCTCCGGCGGCGGGGCGCTTCTGGGCCGCGGGATCGTGAACTACAGCTCTTCGGAGCTCAAGACCATAGCGGGGCTGTCCTCGGCAGAGGCCGCCGCGCGCTGCCCCGGCAGGCCGCCGGAGGTAATACACCAGGATAACTGGGCTCACACTGAACAGGAGGGATCGGAATGAAAACACTCGTCGAATCCGCACAGGCGGCAAAGGCCGCGAGCCTCGAGATAGCTCAGCTCACGACTGAGCAGAAGAACAAGGCCCTGCGCGAAATGGCCGGGGCGCTGCTAAAAAGGACGCCGGAGATCCTGGCGGCAAACGAAAAGGATATGCAGAAGGGCCGCGAGAGCGGCATGCCCGAGTCCCTGCTGGACAGGCTGATGCTCAATGAAGCCCGCATCGCCGGCATGGCCGAGGGCCTGGACCAGGTCGCAGACCTGCCCGACCCCATAGGCAGGGTCATGGACGAGTGGACGCGGCCGAACGGCCTCGTCATCCGCAAGGTCCGCGTGCCGATGGGCGTCATCGGAATCATCTACGAGGCGCGGCCGAACGTCACGGTGGACGCAGCGGCCCTGGCCTTCAAAGCGGGCAGCGCCATGCTGCTTCGCGGCAGCTCCTCGGCCTATGAGTCCAACGCGGCGCTGGTGCGCGTCATGCGCGAGTCGCTGGAGAAAAGCGGCGTCACGCCCGACGCGGTCTGCCTCGTCGAGGACCCGAGCCACGAGACTGTGGACAGGATGCTAAAGCTGCGCGAATATATAGACCTCATCGTCCCGCGCGGCGGCGCAAAGCTCATAAACAACGCCGTCATGAACTCCACCGTACCCGTCCTGCAGACCGGCACCGGCAACTGCCATGTCTATGTGGACGCGACGGCGGACTACGCAATGGCGGAGGCCATAGTCATAAACGCCAAGACCCAGCGCACGGGCGTCTGCAATGCGGCGGAGAGCCTGCTGGTGGAAAAGTCCTGGGCAGAAAAGCACCTGGGCAGCCTGCTCGCGGCGCTCAAGGGCAAGAGCGTGGAGCTCCACGGCGACGAGGCCGCGGCCGCCTACACCGAGGGCATGATCCCGGCCACGGAGTCCGACTGGGCGGACGAGTATCTGCGCCTGGCCATGGCGGTGAAGGTCGTCTCCGGCGTGAAGGAGGCGGTCGAGCACATAAACCGCTACGGCACCAAGCACACGGAGTGCATCGTCACGGCGGACGCGCAGAACGCGGACTACTTCCTCAAAAACGTGGACGCGGCGGTCGTGGACTGGAACGCCTCGACCCGATTCACGGACGGCTTCGAGTTTGGCTTCGGCGCGGAGCTGGGCATCTCGACCCAGAAGCTCCACGCCCGCGGACCGCTCGGCCTTGAGGAGATAACGAGTTACAAATACCTGGTCCTCGGCACGGGCCAGGTGCGGCCCTGAGGAGGTGCAGCGTATGTCCAAGACAGCGTTCATAGGCAGCGGGAGCATGGCCCGGGCGATAATCGGCGGGCTGGTGCGGCACGGGGTGCCGGGCGAGGACATCCTCGTCGTGAACCCGCGCAACCCCAAGAGCACCGGCGAGGTGCAGGAAATGTACGGCGCCGTCCCGTCCGCGCCGGAAGCGATACGGGAGGCGGACACGGTGGTCATAGCCGTGAAGCCGCAGAGCTTCCCGGAGGCCGCGCCCGCCTACAGGGACTTCATCGCGCCGGGCGCGCTGGTCGTCACGATCATGGCGGGCATAGGCACGCAGACGGTGGAGGCCGCCTTCCCGCAGGCGCGGGTGGTGCGCGTCATGCCGAACATAGCCATGTCCGTGGGCTGCGGGGCCTCCGGCGTAGCGCCCGGAAAGACCGCAACGGCGGAGGATGTGGATAAGGTCGCGGAGATCTTTGCCTGTGGCGGAGTCGCCGTGAAGATAGAGGAGAGCGAGATAGACGAAGTCGCGGCGCTCTCGGGCAGCGGCGCGGCCTATGTGTATCTGCTCATAGAGTCCCTGCGGGACGCCGCCATTGAGGACGGTATGGCCCCGGAGAAGGCCGCAATGCTGGCAAAGCAGACCCTCATCGGCGCGGCGCGGCAGCTGGAGGCCGAGGACGTCCCGCCCGAGGAGCTCAGGCGGCGCATCACCTCCAAGAAGGGCACGACCGAGGCCGCGATAAAGGCCATGACGGAGCTGGGCCTGCCCGAGGCCGTCAAGGCGGGGTTCAGGGCCAACAAGAGAAGGTCAAAGGAGCTGGCTGCCGGGAACTGAGCCCTCTGCGCAGCCGCCGACCGGGCCGGCCGCCCGGAGCTTATAAAAATACAGACACAAGGAGCACGAAATGGATCACCGACCCTTTGAAAAAGTCATGGCCGCCAACCGCGGCGAGATAGCGATACGCATTTTCCGCGCCTGCTACGACCTGGACATACGCACGCTCGCCATCTATTCCAAGGAGGACACGATGAACCTCTTCCGCACGAAAGCGGACGAGGCCTATCTCATAGGCGAGCACCTGAGCCCCCTGGGGGCCTACCTCGCCATAGACGAGATCATCGCCCTGGCGAAGAAGCGCGGTGTGGACGCTATCCACCCGGGCTACGGTTTCCTCTCGGAGAACGCGGCCTTTGCCCTGGCCTGCGAGGAGGCGGGCATCAAGTTCATCGGCCCGCCGAGCCGGGTCCTCGCCCGCATGGGCGACAAGCTCGAGGCCAAGAAGATCGCCGTGGCCTGCGGCGTCCCCGTCATCCCCGGCACGCGTGAACCGCTGAAAAACGCCGAGGAGGCCCTGGAAAAGGCCGCCGAGTTCGGCTACCCCGTCATCCTCAAGGCGGCCGCGGGCGGCGGCGGCAGGGGTATGCGGCTCTGCGAAAAGCCCGAGGACGTCGCCCCGGCCTTCGAGCTCGTCTCGAACGAGGCGCGCAAGGCCTTCGGGGACGACAGCATCTTCATGGAGAAGTACCTCGTCGAGCCCAAGCACATCGAGGTCCAGATCCTCGCGGACGAGTACGGCTGCGTCCGCCACCTGGGTGAGCGCGACTGCTCCCTCCAGCGCCGCTACCAGAAGGTCGTCGAATACGCGCCGGCCTGGAGCGTACCGCAGGAGATACGCGAAAGGCTGCACGAGGACGCGGTCAAGATCGCCAAGGCCGTCCACTACGTGAACGCCGGTACGGTTGAGTTCCTGGTAGACAAGTCCGGCAAGCATTATTTCATTGAGATGAACCCGCGCATCCAGGTCGAGCACACCGTCACCGAGATGGTCACGGGCATAGACATAGTCAGGGCGCAGATCCTCATAGCGGGCGGCGCGCCGCTCTCCCACCCCGAGATCGGTCTTGCCAAGCAGTCCGATCTGCGCGTGGACGGTTACTCCATCCAGTGCCGCGTCACGACCGAGGACCCGAAGAACAACTTTGCCCCGGACAACGGGCGCATCAGCTCCTACCGCTCGGGCGGCGGCTTCGGAGTGCGTCTTGACGGCGGCAACGCCGCGGCGGGCGCGGAGATAAGCCCCTATTACGACTCCCTCCTTGTCAAGGTGACGAGCTGGGACCGCACCTTTGAGGCGGTCTGCCGCAAGGCGCGCCGCGCGATAAATGAGGAGCACGTCCGCGGCGTCAAGACGAACATATCCTTCGTGACGAACATCCTAAACCACCCGACCTTTATCGCCGGCGGCTGCCACACCAAGTTCATCGACGAGACGCCTGAGCTCTTTGACATCACCGATTCCCGCGACAGGGCCACGCGCGTTCTCAAATACATCGCGGGCCTCCAGGTACAGAACCCGGATGCGGAGCGCCGGGAATACCCCGCCCCGCGCTATCCCCAGGCCGAGCGTGAGGTCACGCCGGAGATGGGGCTCAAATACCTCCTGGATACGCAGGGGCCGGAGGCGGTCTCCAAGTGGGTCCTGGCGCAGAAGAGCCTGCTCATAACGGACACGACGATGCGCGACGCCCACCAGTCCCTGCTCTCCACCCGTATGCGCACGCGCGACATGGTCAAGGGTGCGGAGGGGACGGCGGACATCCTCGCCGGCTGCTTCTCGCTGGAGATGTGGGGCGGCGCGACCTTCGACACGGCCTACCGCTTCCTCTACGAGTCCCCCTGGGAGCGGCTGACTATGCTCCGGGAGAAGATCCCGAACATCCCCTTCCAGATGCTGCTGCGCGGCTCAAACCTCGTCGGCTACGCCAGCTACCCGGACAACCTGGTCCGCGCCTTCATTGACGAGAGCGCCAAGTCGGGCATAGACGTTTTCCGCGTGTTCGACTCGCTCAACTGGATACCGAGCATGGAGACGGCCATGGAGGCCGTCCTCAAGACGGGCAAGCTGCTGGAGGCCACGGTCTGCTACACGGGCGACATACTCGACCCCGCCAGGGACCGCTACACGCTCAAGTACTACGTGGACTTCGCCAAGGAGCTGGAGCGCCGCGGCGCGCACACGCTCTGCATAAAGGACATGTCCGGCCTGCTCAAGCCCTACGGAGCGAAGAAGCTGGTCGAAACGCTAAAGCAGGAGATCGGCATTCCCATCCACCTGCACACCCACAACACCACGGACAACCAGATCGCCTCCTACCTCCTGGCGGCGGAGGCGGGCGTGGACATAGTGGACTGCGCCATAGGCCCGCTCTCTAGCCTGACCAGCCAGCCCTCCATGAACTCGCTCGTCGAGGCGCTGCGCGGCACGGAGCGCGACACTGGGCTCGACCCGGACAGGCTGCAGAAGCTCTCCGACTACTGGAGCGACGTGCGCGAGCGCTACTCCAACTTCGACAAGGGCCTGCGCGTCCCTGTGACGGACATATATAAATACGAGATCCCCGGCGGCCAGTACACGAACCTGCAGCCCCAGGTGGAGGCGCTCGGCCTCGGCCACAGGTTCGAGGACGTCAAGGAGATGTACCGCACCGTCAACGACATGCTGGGCGACATCATCAAGGTCACGCCCTCCTCCAAGATGGTGGGCGACCTCGCGATATTCATGGTCCAGAACGACCTGACGCCCGAGAACATCGTCCAGCGCGGCGAGAGCCTGGCCTTCCCGGACAGCGTCGTGAGCTACTTCAAGGGCATGATGGGCCAGCCGCCCTGCGGCTTCCCGGAGGACCTGCAGCGCGTGGTGCTCAAGGGCGAAAAGCCCATAAGCTGCCGCCCGGGCGAGCTGCTGCCGCCCGTGGACTGGGACGCCGTCCGCGCCGAGGTCCAGAAATACACGCCGGACCCCAGCCGCAAGGGGCTCATCTCCTACGCCATGTACCCGAAGGTCCTGGAGGACTTCTTCACCCACCGCAAGGAGTATGGCTACATCATGCGCATGGGCAGCCACGTGTTCTTCAACGGCATGGCTGTAGGCGAGACGACGCAGATAAACATTGAGGACGGCAAGACCCTCGTCATCAAATACCTCGGCCTGGGCGACAGGAACGAGGACGGCACGCGGAACGTCCAGTTCGAGCTCAACGGCTCCCGGCGCGAGGTCGCGGTGCCGGACCCGCAGGCCCCGGACACTTCCCGCAAGGTCCGCATGGCGGACCCGGAGGACCGCAGCCAGATCGGCGCTTCTATACCGGGCATGGTGTCCAAGCTCAGCGTCAAGCCCGGCGACACGGTGAAGGCAAACCAGGTCGTCGCCATCATCGAGGCCATGAAGATGGAGACCTCCGTCGTCGCGCTCATGGACGGCAAGATCGGAGAGGTGTTCATAGAGCCGGGCCGCAGCGTCAAGGCGGGCGAGCTGCTGATGACCGTTGTGTGATGAAGCTCTACTTTTCCGGTCACGACTGCCGCTATGCGGCGGAACAGACGCTGCTCATGCTCTTCCCCGGCGAAAAGCCCGAGTACCCGGAGGGCGAGCCCGAGGGAGAGCGCTGCGAGCTTGCGGTCAGGCGCGGGGACAAGTACACGGTCTGCACCTGCCTGCTCGTGCGCGGCGGAAAGGGCTTCCGCGCCCAGGCTCGGGTCGAGAACTCCCGCATGAGCGGGCAGTTCGAGACCCAGGGTTATACTAACCGGATCGTCAAGCTCGCCTTCTACCGCGCGGCCTTGGCTTCCGGTCTGCCGAAGCCGGAGTGGGGCAGCCTCTCCGGGGTGCGCCCGGCCAAGCTCGTGGACGCCTACCTGCGCGAGGGGCTCTCCCCGCGCGCGGCGAAGGGGCGCTTTATGCGGGAATACTTCGTCTCGGAGGCGCGGGCCGGGCTTTGCCTGGACGCGGCCCTCGCGGCGCGGGAGGCCGAGCGCAGCCTGGAAGCGCGGGACGTATGTCTCTATGTGGGCATCCCTTTCTGCCCGACGCGCTGCGCCTATTGCAGCTTCGTGAGCCAGTCCGTGGAGAAGAGCATGAAGCTCATAGAGCCCTTTATGGACGCGCTCATGCTGGATATCGAGGCCACGGCCGCGCAGCTGCGCCGCGCCGGGCTGAGGCCGGTGTCCCTCTACATGGGCGGGGGGACGCCGACAACGCTCTCCGCCGCCCAGCTGGACAGGCTCTGCGGCAAGCTCGAGCGCGAGTTCGACCTCTCCGCCCTGCGGGAGTACACCGTTGAGGCCGGGCGGCCGGACACGATAACCGCGGAAAAGCTCCGCACGCTCCGCGCCCACGGCGTGGACAGGCTGAGCGTCAACCCCCAGACGATGTCGGACAGCGTCCTGGAGGCGATAGGCCGCAGGCACACGGCGCAGGACATCCTGGAGGCGCTGGAGCTGGTGCGCGCCTGCGGCGGCTTCGCCGTGAACATGGACCTCATCGCGGGCCTGCCCACGGACACGCCGGAGGGCTTTTCACGGACGCTGGACGCGGTGCTGGAACTGGCGCCGGAGAACGTCACCGTCCACACGCTGAGCCTCAAGCGCGGCTCGGGCCTGGCCCTGGCTGGCCGCGGCCTGCCGGAGGCGGAGGAGGTCCGGCTCATGCTGGACGAGTCCATGGCCCGCCTTCGCGCTGCCGGATACGCGCCCTACTACCTCTACCGACAGAAGAACATGGCCGGCGGCTTTGAGAACACCGGCTGGGCGCGGCCGGGCTTTGAAAATCTCTACAACATCTGCATCATGGAGGAGCTGTGCAGCATCATAGCAATGGGCGCGGGCGGATCCACAAAGCTCGTCTCGGACGGAGGCAGGCGGATAAAACGCATGATCGCGCCCAAATACCCCCAGGAATATATCAGCGCCGCCCCCGGCTTCGCCGCCGGGAAGGAAAGGATCGGTGAATTCTATGGCGTTCAGCCTTAAGGACATAAACTACCGCACCGTGGCGGACCCGGCCGAGTTCATGGCCGAGTGCGACGAGAGATACGCCGGGAAGATCCGTTCCGCGGCGGATATGATAACGCAGAATCTCAGCATAAGCCCCATCGTCCTGCTCTCCGGCCCCTCCGGCAGCGGCAAGACCACCACTGCCCAGAAGATCGAGGAGGAGCTGACGAAGAGGGGCGTGCGAACCTACACCATCAGCATGGACAACTACTTCCGCACCGTGGACCCGGCCACCGCGCCCAGGACCAAGGAGGGCGCCATCGACTTCGAGAGTCCGCTCTGCATGGACATGGACCTCCTTAACGAGCACTTCACCAAACTCGCGCGCGGCGAGCGCATACTCGTCCCAAAGTACGAGTTCGCACGGCAGATGCGCGTGCTGGAGCCGTCCAAATCCCTCAAACTGCGCAAGGACGAGATCGTAATTTTTGAGGGCATCCACGCCCTGAACGACGACATCACCTCCAAGCACCCGGAGGCCTTCAAGCTCTACATCTCCGCACGCTCAAACGTTGAGTTCAGCGGCAAGGTTGTGTTCAAGGGGACCTGGATGCGGCTGGTCCGGCGGACGGTGCGGGACAAGCTCTTCCGCGCCTACGACCCGGCCAACACCATCGCCATGTGGGCGAACGTCCGGCGCGGGGAAAAGCTCTATATAAGCCCCTTCAAGAACAAGGCCAACCTCATGCTGGACACGGCGCTCGAATATGAGCTGCCCGTCATGAACCACATCGCCACGGAGCTCTTCTCCTCCATACCCGAGGGGATAGAGCGATATGACGAGCTCAAGACCGTCCTGCCCGCGCTCCAGCTCTTCGGCCACATAGATAATGACCTCGTCGCGCCGGACTCGCTCGTGCGGGAGTTCATCGGCGGCGGGATCTACGAGCAGTGAGGGCGGCGGTCATCGGCGCCGGTGCCTCCGGCATGACGGCCGCGCTGACGGCGGCGCGGCTGGGCCACGAGGTCCGGCTATTCGAGCGGCAGGCCCGGGTCGGACGCAAGCTCATGGCCACGGGCAACGGCCGCTGTAATCTGACGAATACTCAGGCGGGGCCTCGGAACTATCACGGCGAGGCCCCGGACTTTGTGCGCCCCGCGCTGGAGAGCTTCGGCCCGGCGGAGGCCCTGGACTTCTTCCGCGGCCTCGGCCTGCTCACCCGGGAGGAGTACGGCGGCAGGGTCTACCCGCTGTCGAACTCCGCCAACAGCGTCGTGGACGTGCTGCGCCAGGGCTTGGAGGCCGCGGGCGTGGCCCTCACGGCCGGAGACAGGGTAAGCGAGCTGCGCCGCAGCGGTTCCGGCTACGCCCTCGCCACAGAGAGCGGGGAGCGCTTTACTTTTGACGCCGTCGTGGTGGCATGCGGCGGGCTTGCCGGGGAAAAGCTCGGCGGCGGCAGGGACGGCTATGAGCTGCTGAAGGCCCTTGGCCACACGCGCACCGCCCTTCGCCCCGCGCTGGTGCAGATAACCACCGACCCGGCCTATCCGCGCTCGCTCAAGGGCATCAAGGCGGACTGCGCGCTGCGCCTTTACCGCGGCGGGAGCGTCCTGGCGGAAAGCTGCGGCGAGCTGCTATTCACGGAGACAGGCGTCTCCGGGCCGGCGGCCTTTGACGTCTCCCGCGCCGTATCTGCGGCGGGCGACGCAAAGCTGGAACTCGAGCTCGACTTCCTGCGCGACTACTGCGCGGAGGAGGTGCTCCGCCACCTGGAGACTAGGGCCAAGGCCGCGCCGGAGCTGGCAGCGGCCGAGCTGCTTACGGGCAGCGTCCACAACCGCCTGGGCCGGATGCTGATAAAATACTCGGGCATAGACGCGGCGCGGCCCCTCTCCGGGCTGAGGCCGCGGGAGCTCGGGGCCGTGACGGCGGCCTGCAAGAATTTCCGCCTGCCCGTCCGCGGCACGGAGGGCTTTGCCTCCGCGCAGGTCACAGCGGGCGGTATCAGGACAGCCGAATTCAGGGCGGACACGCTGGAGAGCCGGCTCTGCCCGGGGCTCTTCGCCTGCGGCGAGGTTCTGGATATAGACGGAGACTGCGGCGGCTATAATCTCCAATGGGCCTGGGCCAGCGGCGCCCTGGCGGGGAGACTGGGCCGATAAATCGAGCCGGGGAGGCTTGCGCAATGAGAAAAATAACGGACCTAAGCCTCCGTCCCGGCGAGGACGAGGCAAGGCTCTATGCCCTGGCGGCGGAACGTCTGAACGTCCCGGCACGGGAGATCGAGGAGCTCACCATCCTCCGCCGGGGCCTGGATGCGCGCAGGCGCGGGGCCATACGCTGGGTGTATTCCGTGCTCGTCCGCCTGAGGAGCGAGCCGGAGGAACCTGCGGAGACATACGAGATACCCCGGCTCACCGCCGAGGGGACCCGCCCGGTGGTCGCGGGTTTCGGACCGGCGGGCATTTTTGCCGCGTTGGTGCTGGCTCGGGCGGGGCTTGAGCCGCTGGTCCTGGAGCGCGGCCCGGAGATGGCAGAGCGGCAGAGGGCAGTCGAAGCCTTCCGCGCCGGCGGCGACTTTGACCCGGAGGCCAACGTCCAGTTCGGCGAGGGCGGCGCCGGGGCCTTCTCAGACGGGAAGCTCGGCACCGGCACGCACGACAGGCGCATCGCCTGGGTGCTCCGTACCCTCGTCGAGCACGGGGCGAAGCCCTCCATCACCTACGACGCCAAACCCCACCTCGGCACCGACGTGCTCTCCCGTGTGGTCGTGAACATAAGGCGGGAGATAGAGGCCCTGGGCGGCGAGCTGCGTTTCCGCACCCGCCTGGACGGCCTGGATATCCGCGGCGGCGAGCTCCGGGGCCTAAGGCTCAGCTGCGGCGGGGAGGATGAATATTTATCCACCGACCGCCTCATCCTGGCCACCGGACACAGCGCGAGGGATACCTTTAAAATGCTGCTTGAGGCCGGGCTCCCGCTGGAGCCGAAGGCCTTTTCCATGGGCGCAAGGATCGAGCACCTGCAAGCGGAGATCGACCTTGCACAGTACGGCGCGCCGCGCGGGAAGCGGCTGCCTGCGGCGGATTACGGTCTCAACGTACACCTGCCGGACGGGCGCGGGGTCTACACCTTCTGCATGTGTCCGGGCGGCGTGGTCATAAACGCGGCGAGCGAGCCGGGCGGGGTCGTGACGAACGGCATGAGCTGGTCCGGCAGGGCGGGGCGGAACGCGAATTCAGCCCTGCTGGTCTCCGTTTCCCCGGCGGATTTCCCCTGCCAGGGGCCGCTGGGCGGGCTTGAGTGGCAGAGGCAGCTGGAGCGCCGCGCCTTTGAATATGCGGGAGGGGGCTATCTGGCCCCGGCGCAGCTCGTCTCGGACTTCCTGGCGGGCCGGGCCTCTGACGGACCGGGCCGCGTGGAGCCGAGCATAAAGCCCGGCGTATATTGGGGCGACCTCAGGCGGGTGCTGCCGGGCCTCGTGACGGAGTCTATGGCGGAGGCGCTGCCGCTCCTGGGCCGGAAGCTCCGGGGCTTCGACTCCGGCGACGCCGTCCTGACCGGGCCGGAGACCCGTTCATCCTCTCCCGTGCGCATACCGAGGGACAAAAGCTGCTGTTCCTCCGTCCGCGGCCTCTACCCCTGCGGCGAGGGCGCGGGCTGGGCCGGAGGCATCACCAGCGCCGCCGTGGACGGGATGCGCTGCGCAGAGGCGGTCATATCGGCCGCGGAGGCGGGGAAATGAAGCGGCTATGGCTCATAGGCGGGCCGATGGGCGTGGGCAAGAGCCGCGCCGGCCACCTCCTGCGGGACAGGCTGCCCCGCAGCGTCTACCTCGACGGAGACTGGTGCTGGGACGCGCGGCCCTTCGTCGTGACGGAGGAGACAAAGGCCATGGTCCTGCAGAACATCCGCTTCCTCCTTGAGAACTTCCTGCGCTGCTCGGAATACGAGAACGTCGTCCTAACCTGGGTCATGCACAGGCAGGAGATCCTCGACGAGCTGACGCGGAAGCTGCCCGACTGCGAGACGATAGCCGTCTCTCTCCTCTGTACCGAGGCGGAGCTGCGCCGCCGCCTGGAGCGGGATATCGCCGCAGGGCTCCGGGAGCCGGACGTGCTCGAGCGCGCCGCGGCATACCTGCCGCTCTACTCCGCGCTGCGGAGCTTCAAGCTGGATACTACCCGCCTCAGTCCCGAGGAGACCGCCGAGGCGATTGAAAGTATATACAATACCGAATGGAGGAATATACAATGAAGATAGCCGTTGTGACGGGCGCATCCTCCGGCATGGGCCTGGAATTTGCCAAGGCGATAGACGCTGAGGAGACGCTGGACGAGATCTGGCTAATTGCGCGGCGCGGGGACAGGCTGGAGGCCCTGGCGAAGGAGCTGAGGGCGCCGGCGCGCATCCTGACTCTGGACCTGGGCAGGCCGGAGAGCTTTGAGGAATATAAAAAGCTGCTGGAGGCGGAAAAGCCGCTCATCTCCACGCTCTGCAACGCGGCGGGCTTCGGCCGTTTCGCGCTGTTCACGGAGACGGAGCTGGACGTGAACCTCGCCATGATAGACCTGAATGACAAGGCGCTCGTCGCCATGACGCAGCTGAGCCTGCCCTGGATGAAGCGGGGCTCGCGGGTGATAAATCTGGACTCGCTTTCGGCCTTCCAGCCGGTGCCGTACCAGTGCATCTACGGTTCGACGAAGGCATTTGTCCTGAGCTTTTCGCGGGCGCTGAACGTGGAGCTGGAGCCGCGCGGGATAAGGGTTATGGCGGTGTCTCCCGGCTGGGTAAAGACGGAATTTTTTGACCACGCTGTATCCGACAACGGGGCCGTGACGTACTACGACGTTCTCTGGGAGCCGGCGGACGTGGCGAAGCGGGCGATGCGCGACTACAAAAAGGGCAAGGACGTTTCGATCCTGGGCCACAGGGTCCGCCGCCAGGTGCTGCTCGTAAAACTGCTGCCGCACAGGCTCGTCATGAAGGTTTGGATGAAGCAGCAGGGCCATGCCAACAGGCCGCCGGAGGACTGAGCCAAAAGTTTAATTATTGACAAACCGACGCAGCGGGAATAAATTAGTATAGTGCGTTATAGCGAATGCGCCGTTGCCCCCTGCCCGGCGCGGAAAGTGAGGTAGGTAGATGAACATACTTTTTGAAAGATTTTCCCTTCCCGAGCAGCTCAGTCGGGTTATCTACAACAGCCCGAGCGTTATCATCCCCACAAGCAAAGAGGTGCTCTTCGAGCTGATCTTCGGCAATGAGCACACGGGGAAGATCGAGGTGCTCTACGATATACACGGCAAGGTCGTGAAGGAGGCCGAGGTCGTCCGCTGCCGCAACGGCGCGGCCGTCAACTACCCGGAGGACTATATGCGCAGGAGAGACCCGGACTGCATGCGCATCGCAGACGACCTGCCCACGGATAAGCCCCGCTTCGAGGAGGTCTACGGCTATAAGTTCGACGAGCTCAGGATAGAGACGCTCCGCTGGCTGACGAAGCAGGAGCTCATCCTGGTCCCCTTCAAGGCCGGCGGCTATGACTACGGCTACGAGGCCGTGCTGGTCTGCCCGAGGAACGCGGCTTTCTTCGGCTTTGCGATGGCGCAGCTCCAGGCCTTCGTGGACATCCGGACGGTGGACCACTTCAAGCCCCGCGCGGTGGTCTATGCCGCGCCGCCCTTCCGTCACACGCACTTCAACGGCAAGCAGGTCGTCGTCCACAACAGGATGAAGGACCTGCACGAGGTTTTCTCTTATAACCTCTACCCCGGCCCCTCCGCCAAGAAGGGCATCTACAGCGTGCTTCTGGACATCGGCGAGCAGGAGGGCTGGGTCACGGCCCACGCCTCTTCGGCGCGCATCATCACGCCCTATGAGAACGAGATGGTCATGATGCACGAGGGCGCCTCCGGCGGCGGCAAGAGCGAGCTTCTGCAGGACGTCATGCGCTGCGCGGACGGCCGCGTCCTTCTGGGCGTGGATCTGGTGACGGGCGAAGAGCGCTATATCAGCATGAGCGACACCTGTACGATAGCCCCCGTGACGGACGATATGGCCATGTGCCCGCCCAGCATCCAGAAAAACGGCGGCAAGCTCAGCCTCGTGGACGGCGAGGACGGCTGGTTCGTCCGCGTGGACGGCATCACCTCCTACGGCTGCGACCCGATGTATGAGCGCATCGCCATACACTCGAAGGAACCGCTCATGTTCTTCAACCTCGAGGCGGTGCCCCGTGCTACCTGCCTCCCCTGGGAGCACATTCCGGATTCGGACGGCAAGCCCTGCCCGAACCCGAGGATAATCGTCCCGCGCCGGATGATAGAGAACATCGTCTCCACTCCCGTGGACGTGGACGTGCGCTCCTTCGGCGTGCGCATGCCGCCCGCTACGGCAAAGAAGCCGACCTACGGCATCATGGGGCTCATGCACATCACCCCGCCGGCTTTGGCCTGGCTCTGGCGGCTCGTCGCACCGCGCGGTTTCAAGAATCCGAGCATAAGCGGCGGCAGCCCCCTGGCGAGCGAGGGCGTCGGCTCCTACTGGCCCTTTGCCACCGGCAAGCGCGTCGTCCAGGCGAACCTCCTGCTTGAGCAGATAATAAACTGCACGCAGACCAGGTACGTCCTAATCCCGAACCAGCACATCGGAAGCTACAAGGTGGGCTTTGCAGCCGAGTGGATAGCGAGGGAGTACCTTGCCCGCCGCGGCGGCGTCAACATGAAGATGGATAGGCTCTCCCCGGCGCGCTGCCCGCTCTTCGGCTACGCGCTCAACGAGATGAAGGTTGACGGCCAGCGCATCTCCAGCCGCTTCCTGCGTCCGGAACTTCAGGAATCCCTGGGCGAGGAGGGCTACGACAAGGGCGCCGAGGTGCTCTACAAGTTCTTCGAGAAGGAACTCGCCGTCTACGACACGGAGGAGCTCCACCCCGTCGGCCGCCAGATCCTCGAGTGCTTCAAAAACCGCGGCACGGTAGAGGACTACTGCAAGATCATCCCCCTCGGTCTGAGCGAGTGAGTCCTTAATCCATAAAAAGATAAATGCGGCATGGCCTTTTGGTCATGCCGCATTTTTGCGTTTATTCCGTTATTTTATGAAGTTCGTTACATTCCCGCGCTCGCTCTTGGGCGGTTCTATGCCGGACTTTTTGCCTGCCTCGATGCAGCGGAGCAGCCAGGCCATATTCCGGGCGAGATTGCGCGCGGTCTGCAGGCCCTCGGCGTCCTGCGCCGCGTCCGCCTGACATGAGCCGTAGACCATGTTGCAATAGGTGGAGGAGATTATGGGCATCTGGCTGATGGTGAAATACTTGTTTATAACGTCGAGCGAGGCCGTGGTCCCGGCCCTGCGCGCGCTGGCAAAGGCTGCGGCGGGCTTGTGGGCGAACTTTGAGCCGCCGGCGTAGAACATCCTGTCCAGGAAGGCGAGGAGCGCGCCCGCAGGAGAGGCGTAATGCACAGGGGTGGCGACGACGAGTGCGTCCGCCGCGGCGAGCTTTTCTATGGCCTCGTTCACCCTGTCGCCTATGACGCAGACGCCGGTCTTTTTGCAGGCGCCGCAGGCTGTGCAGCCGGAGACCGGCCCGGCGCCGACCTCGATGAGCTCGGACTCAATGCCCTCAGCTGCAAAGACCTTTTCCATCTCGCGCAGGGCGAGACGGGAGCTGCCCTCCTTGTGCGGGCTGCCGCTTATCATGATGACTTTCATGTTCATGCCTCCTTAAAGCCTATCTCCATGACCACGGGGTTGTGGTCGGAATATTTGAAGCCCAGGTCCTGGGTCTGGACGCTCAGGACCTCCACGTTGGGCGAGACGATGAAGCCGTCCAGGACGTAGTGCTGGCTGGTCCCGGAGTCGTAGGGCGCGTCCAGCAAGCGGCAGGTGGGGGAGGAGTCGTCATATACATAACTCCAGCCCTCGGGCAGGCTCTCCGCCTCCAGGACGCCGGGAGCCCAGACGTCGCCCTCGCCTATGGGCCACTTCTCCAGCGTGCCGGGGAAGGTCTGGTTGAAGTCCCCGCCGGCTATGACGTAGTTGCCCCTTGCATATTCCTCCTCGAGTATCTGAAAGAGCATTGCGGTCTGCGCGGCCTTGCCCTCTCCGTCGTCGTATGCCTCGAGGTGGAGGTTCACGACGACTAGCTCGCCCTCCACTTCCGGCAGGGCGTAGCGGCTCACGAGCAGGCAGCGCTTGAGGTTCGCCGTCCTGAGCGGCCAGGAGAAGGGGCAGGGCAGAGCAATCCGCTCGGCCGAGCCGCCCTCGACAGCGTAGTCGGAGGTCGTCAGGATGCCGCTGTTTACCTTGCCTATCGGCGGCCAGGGGAACGGGACGAAGGGGCAGGAGTAGTTGAGCGCATAGACCGAGCTGTGGGCATTCCTGCCCTCGGAGAAGGTTTTCATCTCGTTCGTATCGTAGCTGCGGGTGGAGTCCTCGTCCACCTCCTGGAGCAGGTAGATGTTGGCGTCCAGCTCGTCCAGGGTGTCCAGCACGCCGTTGAAGTAGACGTCGAAATCCGCAAGTTCGGGCTTGCCGTCGCCCTTGCCGCCGTCCATGACGAAGTCCTCGTTTTCACCGAGGCCGCAGTAGCCTACGTTCCAGCTGACGACGCGGATGCTCTCGCCCGGGGTCTCAGGTTCGCCCAAGGTCTGGGCGTCTATGTATTCCACGGCGGCGGGCTTATATTCCGTTGCCGAGAGGAAGCCCACGAGGCCGCCAGCCGCGACGAGGATGACGATGACGATGATGAGCAGAACTTTGAGCAGTTTCTTTCCCATTTTTGCACCTCCGGGTATGGATCAGGGGTAAAAGCGCCACAGACCGCCGGATTCCTCCCTGCGGGCGCGGCCGCGTGTCGTCAGGTATTCCAAATGCGCCGCGGCCTCGCCGACGGCGAACCATTTCTGCTGCAGGGGAAAGTCCTCCCAGGCGGAGCTCTTGCCCCGGACCTTCCATCTCATGCGCCCGGCGATTTCATAGGCCGTCAGCCCGGGCTCATGCTCCAGGACGCCGATGAGCTCACGTATCCTCGCGCCGTGGTGCTCAATTATGGTGCCGATACGCTCGGCCATCGTGCAGCTGACGGTCCTGTGCGCGGGAAGGGGCAGGCGCACGTCGAAGATGCTGATATCCATAAGGCTGTGGACGTATTTGCCCAGCGGGTCCTCGAAGCCCTGCCAGGTTGTGATATTGGGCGTGATATCGAAGAGGACGTGGTCGCCCAGGAACATGACCTTGTTCTCACGGTCATAGAGGCAGACGTGGCCTGGCGTGTGGCCCGGCGTCTCGATGACGCGCAGGCGCCGCCCGCCGTATTCCAGGGCGTCTCCATCGGAGATGTGCGTGAACTCGGCCTTTTTCACGCTGCTGAACTTGCGCATGGGCGAGTCCTGCAAAAAGTCCATCTCCTCCCGGGAGAAGCCGAGCATGCTGTATTCCTCCATGCGCAGCGTGTTCTTGGCTACCCGGAAGCTCTCGAGCCTGTCTCCGTCCTCACGGTTTATGTAGACCCTCGTCTCCGGAGCGGCGAGCTCCGCGGCGAGGCCGGTGTGGTCCGAGTGCATGTGCGTGAGGAAGATATCCGTGTTCTCCATGCTGACGCCCAGCTCATCCAGGCCGGCGAGCAGCGCCTGCCTGCACTCGTCCTGGCGGAAGCCGGTGTCTATGAGCAGGTTGCGTCCGCTCTCGCTTTTGATGAGGTAGGCGTTCAGGTTTTTCAGCGGGTTCCCGGGCAGAGGGACGAAGATGCTGTAGATGTTCTCTTCTATATGTGTGTACATATCGGCTCCTCGTGTAATAATAGTATAAAACTATTTTAACACATATTTCCCTCGCGCGACAGCCCTATCTTTTGAAAAGCAGCACTCCGCCGACCATGAGCGCCAGGCCGAGGCCCTTCTGCCAGTCCAAGGCGACGCGCTCTGCTCCCATAAGGCCCAGGGCGTCTATGAGCGCGGCGACGGCCAGCTGGCTGATGAGGATTACGCTTACCGCCACGGTGGGCGAGAGCGCGCCTATGCCGAGCATGACGGTAACCGTGATGACGAGGCCCAGGACCCCGCCGAGCATATAGTACCATGGCACGCTGCCGAGCTGAGAGAAGCTCCCCGTCCTGTGGACAAAGAGGGCCAGGACGGACAGGACCGCCGCAGTACACTGGACGAGGGTGTTGGCCTCCATCGTGCCGATTCCCTCGCCCAGGCGGGTGTTCATGACGCCCTGAACGCTCATCGCGGCGCCCGCAAGGGCGCAGAATATAAAGCCTAGCATGTGAAAAAGCCGCCTTTCGTCAAAACGATGAATAGCCCGCCTGCGAAAAGCGGTGTTTTTGGGAAAATACCACTTGTGCGCGAGGCGTGGATATGTTATAACTGTGTGCATCGGGTAAATACATTCGGCCGCTTCCCGACTACACCGGGGGCGCGCGAAGGAGGCGCATCAAATGGATGAGAAAGCTGTCCCGAAATACCTGCTTGTGGAGGCCGGTGTGCTGCCGGAGGTCTTCGTCAAGGTGACGCAGGTGCAGGAGCTGCTCGAGACCGGAGAGGTCAAGACCGTGGCGGACGCCGTCGAGCGGATCGGCATAAGCCGGAGCGCTTATTATAAGTATAAGGACTCGGTCCGCCCCTTTCGGGACATGAAGCAGGGCGGTATCGTCACCTTTAACGCGCTTCTGCGCGACAAGAAGGGGATACTCAGCTCGCTCCTAGCTATTTTTGCCGATACGGGCGCGAATATTCTGACAATAAACCAGAGCATACCGACAAACGGAGCCGCGCTCGTCACGATCTCCGCTACGACGGAGAACATGCCCGTAGGCGTGGACGAGCTGATCGCCAAGGCGCGCGGACAGGACGGGGTCATCCGCTTCGACGCGCTGGCGGGCTGAGAGCGGGGGGAGAGAAAGAGATGGTAAAAGTAGCGATCCTGGGCATAGGTACCGTCGGCGGAGGCACGGCGGAGGTCCTAACGAAGAACAGGGAACTCATAGCGCGAAGAGCGGGTCAGGAGATAGAACTCAAATACATCCTCTGCCGCAAGGCGAGGCCGGACCACCCCTTTGCGGAGCTCATCGTCCACGACATAGACACCGTCGTTAACGACCCGGAGATAAAGGTCGTGGCGGAGTGCATCGGCGGGGCGACGCTGGCTTATGAATATGACCGCCGCTGCCTGGAGGCGGGGAAGAACGTCGTCACCTCCAACAAGGAGCTTGTGGCGGAAAAGGGCCTGGAGCTGACGGCCCTCGCCCGGAAAAAGGGCGTGAATTTCCTCTTTGAGGCGAGCGTAGGCGGCGGCATCCCCATCCTGCGGCCGATCTGCCAGTGCCTTGCGGCGAACGAGATAAGCTCAGTCTGCGGCATTTTGAACGGCACTACCAACTATATACTCACCGAGATGATCCAGTGCGGCAAGAGCTTTGCTCAGGCGCTGCGCGAGGCCCAGCAGAAGGGCTACGCCGAGGCGGACCCCACGGCGGACGTCGAGGGAATCGACGCCGGGCGCAAGATCTGCATCCTGGCGGACCTCTGCTTCGGCAAGAACGTGCCGCCCTCCTCCATCACGACAGAGGGCATCACGCACATCACGCCCGCGGACATCGAATGTGCGAGGATACTGGGCTACAAGATAAAGCTCCTCGGCAGGGCGATGCGCACGGGGCCGAACTCCGTCTCCGCCTTTGTGGCGCCGCACCTGGTGTCCAAGTCGAACCCGCTGGCGAACGTGGACGGTGTTATAAACGGTATCTCGGTAAAGGGCGACGCTGTGGGCGAGGCGATGTTCTTTGGTCCCGGCGCCGGCGCTCACCCGACGGCCAGCGCCGTCGCGGGCGACATCATAGACTGCGTGCGGGACCCCTCCACCAGGGCATATATGGGCTGGTGGCCCTCGGAGCCGGGCTACGTCACGGGGCCGGAGAAGCTCTCCTGCAAGTGGATGGTGCGCGTCGTCGCACCTCTGGCGCAGATAGGCGCGGCCTTCCAGGGCGTGCGCTTCATCCCTGCGCCCAACGCCGAGCCGGACGAATACGCCTTCGTCACGCCGTATATGCCCGGCGAGGAGCTCTCCGCCAGGACCGCCGGCATGGACGTGCGCGCGAGATACCGCGTCCTGGACTGACGGCATATACTGAAACGAGGTAATCTGCATTTGGAGGGACATACCCCATGCTCATAGTACAGAAATTCGGCGGAAGCTCCGTGGCCGACGCCGCAAAGGTAAAGAGGGTCGCCGGGATAATAGCGGACACCTACTCCGAGGGACACGACGTGGTCGTCGTCCTCTCCGCGCAGGGCGATACGACGGACGACCTCATCGAAAAGGCGCGCGAACTCAACCCGCGCCCGTCCAAGCGCGAGATGGACGTTCTGCTCTCCACTGGCGAGCAGCAGTCCGTTGCGCTGATGTCCATGGCGCTGGAGGCCATGGGCCTGCCCGTCGTCTCGCTCACCGGCTGGCAGGTCGGACTCGAGACGAACACCTCCTACGGCTCTGCCAGAATAGTCCGGGTCTCGACGGAGCGCATCCGCCGCGAGCTCGACAAGCGCAGGATCGTGGTGATAGCGGGCTTCCAGGGCATAGATAGGAACGAGGACATAACTACCCTGGGCCGCGGCGGCTCCGATACCACGGCCGTGGCCATAGCGGCTGTTCTGCACGCGGATAAGTGCCAGATATACACGGATGTAGAGGGTGTCTACACCGCGGACCCGCGCAAGATAAAAGAGGCAAAAAAACTTGACGAGATAACTTACGACGAGATGCTGGAACTCGCCAGCCTGGGCGCTCAGGTGCTCATGAATCGCTCTGTGGAGCTGGCCAAGCGCTACGGCGTCGTTATTGAGGTGCTTTCCAGCTATGTGCGGAAGCCCGGTACAAAAGTTAAGGAGGTCGCAAAAAAGATGGAAGAGATGAAGATAAGCGGCATTGCAAAAGACAACGATGTGGCGCGTATAGCCGTGGTCGGCGTGCCTGACGAGCCCGGCATAGCTTTCCGTGTGTTCAACACCATGGCCCGGGCAAAGATAAACGTCGATATCATACTCCAGTCCTACGGCAAGAAGGGTACGAACGACATCAGCTTCACCGTCCCGCTGCCGGATGCCGACGCCGCTGCCGAGGCGCTCTCGGAGCTGCAGGAGTCCATCGGCTACGACCACCTGAGCGTGGACACCAACGTCTGCAAGGTCAGCATCGTCGGCGCGGGCATGATGAGCGCATCCGGCATCGCCGCGCTCATGTTCGAGGCCCTCTACGACGCGAAGATAAACATCCAGATGATCTCCACCTCCGAGATCAAGGTCTCCGTCCTGATTGAAAAGGGTTATGCGGACCAGGCTGTCCAGGCGATACACAACAAGTTCTTCGGTTAAAGCGGCAAAAACTTCAAAAATATGACCACCCCGGCCGGGAATACTCGGTTTGGGGTGGTTTTTATGCGTAAAATATTTCTTATTCTGCTGATAGCCGCGCTGCTTCCGGCCCCGGAGGCGCGCGCGGAGGTCCGGCTGCCGGTGGTCATGTATCACCACATCTCACAGGACCCGGCGCGGGCCTGCGACTATGTGGTGACGCCGGAGCAGCTGGAGGGCGACCTGCGCTGGCTGAGCGAAAGGGGCTGCACCGCCGTAAGCGAGCGGGAGGTCATAGACTACTGCGCGGGCCGGGGCGAACTGCCGGAAAAGCCCGTCCTCCTGACCTTTGACGACGGGCAGCTCTCCGTCCTGGCCTACGCCCTGCCGCTGCTGGAGAAGTACGGCATGTGCGCCGTGGCCGCCGTGGTCGGGGCCTACTGCGACGCGGAGGCCGGGGCGCAGTACCGCAGTCCCGAGTACTCGTACATGACCTGGCCCGAGGTGGCAGAGCTGGCGTCCTCAGGGCGCTTCGAGATAGCCAGCCACACGCAGGACATGCACGAGGAGAGCAGCCCGCGACGGGGATGCCTTCCCCGGAGCGGGGAGACGCCGGAGCAGTACGCCGCGGCTCTGAACGCGGACCTCGAGACCGTTGAGAGCGGCATAGAGGCTGCGACGGGCGCGAGACCGCTGGTGTTCGCCTATCCCTTCGGCTTCCACTGTGAGGCGGCGGCGGAGGTCCTGCGAGAGCGGGGCTACGCCCTGGTCCTGACCTGTGAGAACAGCGTGAACACGCTCAGCGTCGGGGACGGCGGTCTGCTTGAGCTTGCGCGCTTCAACCGGCCCGCCTCAGCTGACCGTGAGGTATTCTTCACAAAGCTGGGGCTCTGAGGCTCAGGAGAGCATGAGTTCCAGGATGACCCGGTCCGTGCCGGACATACCGCGCGCGGCCAGCTCGCCGACCTTGTCTATGGAATTTTCGGCGTCCGTTCCGGCGATGCCCTCGCCGCCCTGACAGCGTCTGCCGGACATGGCCAGTTCGTGGGCCAGGAAGCCGGCGTCCAGCGCGGCGGCGATCTTCGAGGCGCAGGAGGCCTTTGCCCCGTCGCAGATCATACCGGAGACGGCAGCCAGGGTGTTTATGAGCGCGGCGGCGCACTGCTCGCGGCTGCCGCCCGCCAGCCAGGTTGTCGCCGCGGAGACCGCCGCGGCCGCGCTCGAGGCCCCGCAGTAGGCCGAGAGCTTGCCTATGTGCTTTTTGATATGCAGGGCGGTGAGATTGCTGATGAGCAGGGCGCGCAGCATCCTCTCTTCTCCGCAGTCCCAGGCCCGGGCCAGCTCAACCACGGGCAGGGACACCGTAAGGCCCTGGTTCCCGCTGCCGGAGTTTATAACCACGGGCATGAGACAGCCGCCCATCCTTGCGTCGCTGCCTGCCGCGGCCTTGGCCCTGGCCCGCGTGAACTCGTCCTGGCTGCGCTCCAGCAGTTTCCTTCCCACGCCCAGGCCGAAGTCCCCGGCCAGGCCGGCATCCGCTATGGCGCTGTTGCAGCTTATCTGCCGCTCGAGCAATCCGCGCTCCTCCGAGAGGTCCGTTCCCTCGGCAAAGTCGAATATGCCGGCAAAGCTCATCTCCGGCTCCGGCGCGGGCTCCTCGTCCTCCTGCGCTCTGCCTGAACCCGCAAGCTCGACCCCGTCCAGCCTGCGCGAACAGACGTTTGTGTGCGAGCCGCGTATCTCAACCAGAGCCCGGTGTCCGCCGCCCTCCGCCTCCACGCGGATGTGCAGCACCTCGTTCGTCTCCAGCACGCTGACGCTGCATATACCTGCCGCCAGCAGCTCCTTCGCCCGCGTGAGCTGGGTATCCTCCAGGCCGTGCAGCACGTTCAGGCCTGCGGCAGCGTCCCCGCCCACGGCGCCGATGACCGCCGCGGCCTCTATGCCTCGCAGACCGCCGGTGCCTGGGACGGCCACGCTCTTTACGTTCTTTACTATGTTCCCGCTGCAGGCGGCGTTCAGCCGCTCCGGCTCGCAGCCCAGAGTCTCGCGCGCCAGCGCCGCCGCGTAGGCGATAGCTATGGGCTCCGTACAGCCTGTTGCCAGCTCCAGCTCCTGACGGAGCACCTGCCTATAAAGCTCAAATTCTTCCATAACTCCCTCCCTGTCTGCATGGTTTTTACCTCTCTCTGCCTCAATTATATCCGCAGTGCAGACCAGCGTCAACAAAATGCTGGATATATTCACTAAAATATTTCATTATTCCACGCATAACGCTGTAGATATTGACGGCAAACGCAAAAAAGGAGGGACCCAAGCGGGTCCCTCCTAGGCGTTTTGGAATTTATCTGTGACTCAGTCGACCTTCGGCAGATCCTTGAAGTCGCAGATGCGGCCCTGACGGGCGCCGATGCTGTCGATGATATCGTCGCACTTGGCCGGATCCTTCTCGATGCCGGTTGCGGCTTTGACGATGTTCTGGAGGTACTTCCAGTCGGTGAAGCTGCGGGCCATGACCGTCGAGGCCTCCTGGTTGCCGCCGCCGTGCAGGGCCATAGCGGACCAGTTGGAGCCGCGGACCATGTGCTCTATGAAGCGGGTGGCGCGCAGGCGGTCGAAGGCATCGTACTCCGGATTGCCGGGGTTGAAGGCCCTCTGGACTATCGCGCCGACGCCCTCAGAGCGCATATCGAGCTCCGACGGAGCGGTCTCGCCGAAGCCTGCGATTATGTCGCGCGCATAGCGCATGGCTTCGAACGGGGCCTTGGTGCAGGTATACTTACATGTGTGGGACATGAGCGGGTTCGGGATCCAGAATCCGCTGGGATGCTTGAAGCCTTCCGTGCCGGCCGCGAGCGACAGACCATAGACAGTCTCAGCGGTCATGGCCATCTCGGTCAGCTTGGTGCGGATGTGGCCAGCCTTGCTGACGCCGACCATATCGGCGATGAGGCTGGAGGCGCCGCAGAGGGCCGTGCAGCCGCCGGCCTTGCAGCCGCCGGCGGTAAGGCGGTGCACCGCGGTGAAGTAGGAGAGCAGACGGCCGACGTAGTTGGTCTCGCCGCACATAAAGACGCGCTCGTTCGGGACAAAGACCTTGTCGAAGTAGACCATGGCCTGGTGGTCGGCGTAGAGCTTGCCGAGGTCGATGCCCTCGATATCGCCGCCCATCTCAAAGAAGCGCTTATCCTGCGGGGTGCGGCCCAGTACGAAGGTCATGCCCGGGGCGTCAGCCGGGACGGCGCAGGCAACGGCGAAGTCCTTCTCATCGGGCTTCATATTCGTCGTCGGGACGATTATGACCTCATGAGCGAAGAGTATGCCGGTCTGGTTGCACTTGAAGCCGCTGATGACTATGCCGTCGTCGCGGATCTCGTCAACGTGGACGTAGCAGTCGCGGTCCGCCTGCTTGCTGGGCGGCAGGGTGCGCAGGCCCTTCGTATCGGTGACGGTGACCGTGCAGCTCAGGTCGTTGTCCTGGACGTAGCGCAGGAACTTCATGAACCTCTCGTAGTAGTTCGTGCCGAGGTCATGGTCCATATCATAGGTGCAGGGACCCAGGCCGGCGAACGCCTCAGAGCCGGTGCAGCGGTGCGTGCAGCAGCCGATGACCTCGGCAAGGGCGCGGGCCGCGCGGGTCTTGCGGTTGGCGTCCTCCGCGGAGTTCAGCGGGGCGTTGTAGATGCTGACGGGCTCGCCGCTCAGGTGGGACTTGACCGTGATGAGGTCGGCCCACTTGGGGTTATGCTGCAGCTCGTATATCTTCGAGATGGCGTTGAAGCTGGCTGCCAGGGGCGGATATGTGGTCAGATCCTCGATCTTCTCGCCGAGGAACCACACGTTCATGGGCTTGCGGGCGCGAATGCTGTCCTGATACTGTTGTTTCGTCATGAGTGCCATAGATTTTTCCTCCTTTACTCCTGGTAGTTGATCCTTACGGCGGTATGCACCGCGATTTTCTATGATCTATGCGTTTCGGCTGCCGGGCCTGGAACCAGAGCCGTGAAAGCGCATGAATCCTGATTTGGGGATGGCCTAGAAGAACAGCTCCGGCTCCGCCCTCCTGGTGAAGCCCAGCTCCAGCTCTTCCTTGTGGTAGAGGTAGTTATAGCTGTCGTAATACCTGGCGTCTGCCGGGCAGCCCTTGACGCAGGCGCCGCATTTTATGCAGATGCCGCGGTATTCCCCCACGTTCCCCGGGACTATCGAGCCCATGGGACACAGCAGGACGCAGAGCCCGCAATTCGTACAGCCCTCGCCGACTTTCGGCTTGTCCTTGAGGATGTTGACGGGCTGACCGTTCCTGTCCTTGGGGACGTAGTAGGGCCTGTAGGGGCTGCAGCCATTTACTTCGACCGGCTGTCTGCCCTCCGCGGGCGGCTCTGGCAGCTGGAGGATGCGTTCTGCGAACTCCTCTGCCTTTGCGATATCCTCCGCGTCCGGCCTGCCGGCGCCGAGAATGCGGGAGAACGAGTGCTCGCCCACAAATGCCCCTGCCGCGACGGTCCTGAAGCCAGCCGCCTCCAGCAGGTCGCGCAGTTCGATGAGCGCGTCGTCATAATTCCTGTTTCCGTAGCACACCACGGGGACGGCCAGGGCGCCTCCGCCTGTGAGACTGCGTATGTAACTGAGGAGCACGTTCGGGACCCGCCCGGCATAGACCGGGACGCCGAACACCACGAGGTCTCCTTCTTCGAAACAGCGGGGCTTTTCCCTGCCTTGCGGAAGCGTGAAGTCCTCCAGCCTTAGCTCTTCGCCCCAGGCCCGGGCTATCCGCCCGGCGACTGCGAGGACGATACGTTTGGTCGTCCCCGTGGCGCTGAAATACATTGCGCTAACTCTTCTTGCGTTCATCTTACCTCCTGAATGTGTCCTCCGCCGCGGCCGGACTGACCGACGGCAGCTCCCTGCAAGAGGCCGGGATTCTGCCGCGCCTTCTTACCGGTCTGGGTTGGATGTGCTGGGCGACCTTGCGCCTGAGCGCCTTCTCCACACAGCCCGGGACAAAGCTGCCGAGTTCCGCACCTAATGCGCCAAGCTCTCTTGCCGCGCTCGAACTCAGGAAGGCATAGCGGCTGTCCGCCGCCAAAAAGAGCGTTTCCGCTTCGGGGTTCAGGGTCCTGTTGACGGAGGCCATCTGGAACTCATAGTCAAAGTCGCTCGTCGCACGAAGACCACGTATGATGACAGGCCTCTCGAAACGGCGTACATAGTTTGCCAGGAGGCCGCCGTATGCCTCGAGCAGGACCCCGGGTATGTCCGCCGTGGCCTCGCGCAGGAGCTCCACGCGCTCCTGAACGTCGAAGAGGCCGCGGCCTTTGCCGCCGTTCGACATCACACAGACCACAACGCCGCCAAACCTGGCGGCGCAGCGCCTGATGACGTCCACATGTCCATGCGTAGGCGGGTCGAAGCTGCCCGGGAATATCGCTGTACTCATGTCTCTTGCACCCTCGTTGCCCGCGCGCCCTGTTTTACATATACGGCGCCGGGACCGGCCTGATGCCTCCCGGCCAAACCTGCCGGGATCCGGCAAAGTGTTACAGTGTGCGGCGCGCAAAACATAAATAGTGAACAGTTTTTCAGCTCTGTCTCAATCCGCGATGGCCCTGTTATATATGGCTCGGGGCAAAGCGCAGCAAAACGACGAAAACACCGCTCTTTCTACCGTAAAAACTATAACATTATGCCGCATAAACTGTCAACGAAATAACAGTGCGGCAAAAATTTTCGTGATTGGCAACAAGCTGCCAAATCTGTATCATTTGGTTTTGTGACACAATAATTTACACTCGTTTACCCATGCGTTGAATAACTCCCGCACTGTAACAGCGCAAAGAATTACAGTTTGCCGTTGCAAATGGAGCGGGACTGTCGTATGATGGATGTAAGAATGTGTCATGCAGCGACGTCGGAGGAGTGGAGAAAATGACGGTCAAGCGAGACTCGATAGTTGACAGCATAAGGAGACTACCGCCGGGAAGCAAGGTTTCGGTCCGCGGTTTGGCGGAGGAGCTGGGCGTCAGCGTTGGGACGGCGCACAAGGCCGTGCGCCTGGCGGAGGAGCTGGGACTTGTACAGGTGGTGCCGCGCTCGGGGACCTTCCGCTCGGACGACGCGTGCCGGGAAACCGGGCCGGAGGGGCTGCTGCTTTCGAACGTCATAGAACGCCTGGGGCTCACCGTCCTCTGCGGGGCCAGATATGCGAACGTACCAATAGGCGAGATAATCCTGGGAGACGGAAGCGCGGAGCAGTTTTCGGCGCGGCTGATGGCCTCGCCCGGCAAGCCGCTGTGTCTCGTGGGGGACAGGCTGGAGATATTGCAGCGTGCGGCCGATGCCGGCGCGAATATCATTGCTACGAGCGGAACTCAGGTGAACACCGTCCAGCTGGTGATGGCCATGGAAAGGGGCTCATGTGTTTTGTCCTCGGAGCAGGACAGCCTGACGGTTTATGGACTGCTGTGCTCTGAGCTGGCCAAGAGCGTGGGCTCCGTCCCGGCGGACAGCGTGCGGAACTGGATGCGGATGCCGCTCTATGTGTATTACAACGACCTCGTTGCGGACTGGCACAGGCTGTACAGGCCGATCTTGTCCATGAACTCCAAGTGCGCGGTGGTGGACGACGACCTGAATATCTGCGGGACCTTGGACACGGTGGCGGCGCTGTCGTCCACGCCCTCGCGAAAAGTGTCCAGTCTTTATACTTCGGGGACCGACTGCTTCACGGCGGACGAGGACACGCCGATGGACGAGCTGGCGGACCGTATGATAACGGAGGGGAGTTCGGCTGCATATATAACCCGCGGTAAGGTCCTGAGCGGCATGATAACGACGAACGACATGCTGAGATATTATCAATACTGCCTTTCCGCAGCCGGGAACAGTGGCAAATCGTCGCCTGCGCTGGAACTGCTGAACAGGGACAGGCAGGACAAGCTCCGCAACGTATATCTGGCAAAGCTGCCTGGGGTGGGCGAGACGGACGCGGAGCAGCTTTTTTCGCTGCTGCTCTCCGCCGGACGGAGGCACGCGGAGGAGCTGCTGGGGACAAGCCGGGGCCTGCAGAGCGGTACGTTTTATGTTTTGGACGAGTGCTCGCCTACAGAGCTGATGCTCTCCAGCGAGGTGATAAAGCGAACGGAGAAAATAAGCGTGCTGGAAGTGGAGGCCTTTGACGACTCCGCCATGTATGCCCGCTGCATCTTCGTCATCTCCGTTTCCAACTGAGGGTTTGCCTATAAAACGACATGAGGAAGGCCCCGCCGAAACCGGCGGGGGCCTTCCTCTTTTTATCATATACGCGCTTCAGTCCAGGTAGCCCGGGCGGACCTGGAGGCCCAGGTGGGCGGCCTGCTTTTTGAGCTGCTCGTCTTCGATGAGGCCCTTTATCGGCAGATGCGCGATTTTGAGATAGATTTCCGCGGCCTTTTCCGCACTCTCTATGAGGCCGAAGGCATCGTCCAGACTCGCGCCGCAGGCGTAGACGCCGTGGTGCGCCCAGACCACCACCCGAGCCGTTTTGAATTCCCGCGCCGTCTCCACGCCGATGTCTGACGTGCCGCACAGCTGCCAGGGCAGGACGTTCACCCCGTCCGGCAGGACCATGATGCACTCGTTGTTCATCCGCCACAGCGTCCGCGTGAACTCGCGCGAGTCCAGCTCGTGGACGCAGGTCATGGCGATGAGGTTCGTCGGGTGGCTGTGCATCACAACGCGGTTCTCCGCGTCCGCAGCCAGGCGCGAGATATGGCCCATCAGATGGCTCGGCAGCTCGGAGGTGCAGCGGCCCCCGTCCGTATAGCCCCAGACCAGCTCCGCCGCCGCGCCGTCTCCGCTGATTCGGATGACGCCCAGGTCCCGTTCGGGATATTTTTCAAGGTTCTTGAAGTATTTCCCCGTGCCCGTCACGAGCAGATACCTGCCCGCGAGCGCCGAGGCGTCAAAGCCCGTATCGAACCTGCGCTGTGCTTCGACGAAGTCCAGCCCTTCGGTTTCCCCGGAGTCCAGGAGTATGCTGATGTTACCGCCGTTGCGCTCGTGCCAGCCGAGCCGGTACATGTTCGCGGCCGTGGCCGCAAGCTCCTCGACCTTGTTGTAAAACGGCAGTCTCATTTCTTCACCGCCTTTGCCGCGCCCCCCAGCAGTTTGCCCAGGCCGCTTATATATTTGCCGTTCGCCAACTCCTGCAGCGCGCGGAGCCAGGGACCCCGTATGCCGCCGTTTATCTGCATCCCGCTCAGCGAGGCGTCCGCCGCGGAGGAGAACATCATCCTGTACTCTGGCGAGTTCCTGTCCCCGCCGCAGTGCCGGGCTATGACCTGTTCCAGGACCAGCCTGATCGCCCGGGCAGGAGCGCTGCTCTCGCAGAGGTCTGTGAGCGTGCTCTCCATCGTATACGCGCCCTTAGAACTCCGGCGCTCCGGGAGCTTCCTGCCGAGCAGCCGCTCAAAGTCCGCGGTGCGCGGTTTGCCCTGCGGCGCGAAGTACCACTCCGGCGTTTCCGGCGGCGCGGGGAGCGGGACCTCGGGACAGGCGAGCTCGGTTTCGAGCCTTATGTCCTCGCTGCTCGAGCCCAGTTTCAGCCTGTAGACCCCGCCGGGGACGCGCCAGTCCACGCCCGTCCAGACCGCGAGGCTCTCCCTCGAGATGTCCACGCTCACACGGCGGCTCTCGCCCGGCTCAAGACAGGTCCGCGCAAAACCGCAGAGGTTCAGCTGCGGCCTGTAGTAGCGGCCCTCCGGCGGCGTAAAGTAAAGCTGCGAGACCTCCGCGCCGGCTCGCTCACCGGTGTTTTTGAGCGTGAAACTGACACGGCCGTCCTCGACGGCAATGTCCGAATACTCGAAAGTTGTATAGCTCAGACCGTGACCGAAGGGATAGCGTACGGGTACGCCCGCGCTTGCATACCAGCGGTAGCCGACATAGAGCCCCTCACGGTAGGCGGGGTCGCGCTCGCCGTAGTGCTCAGAGACCGCGCAGTCCGAATAGCGCAGCGGCCAGCTCTCCGCCAGCTTGCCGGAGGGGACCGCCAGCCCGAAGAGCAGCTGTTCCACGGCCTCGCCCCCGGCCTCGCCGGGCAGGCCCATATAGAGGATGCCGCGCACCTTGTCCGCCCAGGGAAGCTCCACGGCCCCGCCGCAGAAGAGGACGACCACCGTGTTCGGGTTCGCCGCGGCCACGGCCTCAATGAGCCGTATGTGTCCCTCGGGCATGGACATGTCTGCACGGTCAAAGCCCTCGGATTCATACTGAGGCGGAAGCCCGGCGAACACGACGGCGGTCTCGGCCCGCCCGGCCGCTCGCTCCGCCGCGGAGATGAGATCACCTCTGGTGCTCCCGTCCGCCAGGCAGCCCTGCACCCAGGCTATGTCCCCGCAGCAGCCTGCGGCGCTGGTGAGTTTTCTCGGGTTTATGTGGCTGCTGCCCGAGCCCTGGTAGCGCGGGTGCGCGGCCATGTCGCCTATGAACACCACGCCCGCGCGGCGCTTGAGGGGGAGGATACCGCGCTCGTTCTTCATGAGCACGGCGCAGCTCGCGGCGGCGCGCCTTGCAAGCTCGTGACTGCGCCCGTAATCACAGGCGCCGCCCTCCGCGGCCGCGCCGGAGTACGTTTTCATGAGCTTTATCACGCGCCCGGCGCAGGCCGCTGCGGCCTCTCGGCTGAGCTCGCCCCTTTCCATGGCGCGGAGACAGTCCTCCTCCATATAGCCGGAGCCGCCGGGCATCATGAGGTCGCAGCCCGCCTCAAAACCGCGTATCCTGTCGTTCGAAGCGCCCCAGTCAGTTATGACTGCGCCGTCAAAGCCCCAGCTGCTGCGGAGGATGTCTGTGAGCAGACGGCGGCTGTCCGAGCAGTGCTCGCCGTTCAGGCTGTTGTAGGCGCACATGACGGCGGCGGGCTTTGCCTCCTTCACGGCCAGCTCGAAGCCGCGCAGGTATATCTCGCGGAGCGTCCGCTCGTCCACCGTGCTGTCCGAGGAAAAGCGCTTGTACTCCTGGTTGTTGCAGGCGAAGTGCTTGAGACAGGCGCCCGCGCCCTCGGCCTGCACGCCCTCGATGAAGGCGGCGGCAAGCACGCCCGTGAGCAGCGGGTCCTCGGAGAAGTATTCGAAGTTCCTGCCGCAGAGCGGGCTGCGCTTTATGTTGGCGCCTGGGCCGAGCACGAGGCCGACGCCCTCCGCCAGCGCCTCCCGCGCTATGGCGGCGCCTATGCAGCGCATGAGTTCCGCGTCCCAGCCGCAGGCGGTGAGCACCGCCGTGGGAAAACAGGTCGCAGGCTTGGAGCGGTTCATGCCGAGCATGTCCCCGGCGCGCTCCTGCTTGCGCAGGCCGTGAGGCCCGTCCGCCATCATGAGCGGGCTAAGGCCAAGTTCCGGCACGGCCCGCGTGTGCCAGCAGTCCGCCCCCTCGCAGAGCCGGATGAGTTCAAGGTCCGTCATTGCATCTCCCCCGGGAATCAAAATTCTGCCTCGGCCATATGCAAAAAGACCGAAGCGCACTAAAACAAGGCCCCATCCCACGGGGACGGGGTCTTGAAAGATTCAGTCCTTATTCTTGAAAAACTCCTCGAAGTAGTCGCGCCGCGCCTTTTCCTGAGCCCGGAGCTTTTCCTCGTCGGGCTGCTGCCTGAGCTGCTGGGACGGAGGCGCCTGCGGCCTGCGGGCAGCGGTCGTGACCGGTTCGCGCTGGCGCTGGGCCGGCTGCTGCTGTTCAACGAACACTCTGGTGGCGTTTTCAGCCTCCATGCGGCGCTGGCGCTCGAGCCTGGCGCGGCGGAGTTCCCGCATGTGGCGCTTGTGCAGGACCCTGTAGCGGATGACCAGAGCTACATAGCTCACGAGAGCGAGGACCAGCGCGATGATAACTATTTTGACCCAGGTCATGCTGAAGACGCTGGCGACCTGGTTCTTCATATACTGCAGCTTGGAGAGCTCGACCGCGCTGCCGGCTATGAGCTGGGTGGCCCCGTAGACGTCATCTCCAAGGCTGAGCGTGATCTCGCCCAAGACGGTGCCGGCGGCGATGGGTGCCTCGAGCGTTTCTCCGTCGCGCTGGCTGTAGATGACGATATCCCTATCGAGCGTGGTGGTGTCGAAGTCGTTGGCGATGAGCGCCGTGAGGACACTGTTGGGGCGGAGCGTGACCTTGCCGTCGTCGGCGGCCATGGCCACGTCTACCTCGGTTATGAGCTCGGAGGAGCTGAGGATCTCGCGGACGCTGAAGTTCTGGAACACCCAGTCATAGAGGCTGCGGCTGTCTATGAAGTTCCAGTAGTCGTAACCACCGGAGCTGTTCTGCGTAGCCTCGCCGCCGAGCACCGCGGCGATCACGCGGACGCCGTCCTTCTCCGCGGAGGAGACGAGGCAGTAACCCGCGGCGCTGGTGTGGCCGGTCTTGCCGGTTTTGGCGTATTCGTAGTAGTTGCCGGAATAGAGCTGGGTATTCTGGTTTATGAGGCCGTTTGTATTGGAGAGCTGGCGTTCCCCGGCGACGTTCGTCGCGGGGACGGTGTAGCTGATGGTCCCGCTGATCTCCGCAAAGAGGTCGTGCGAGAGGGCCTCGCGGTAGATGAGGGCCATATCCCTGGCGGTGGTATAGTGGTTCTCATCCGGCAGGCCGTGCGTGTTGGCGAAGTGCGTCCCGGTGCAGCCGAGCTCTGCGGCGCGGGAATTCATCCTGTCCACGAAGGCGGAAACGGAGCCGCTTATGTATTCGCCGATGATGTTGCAGGCTTCGTTTGCCGAGGCCAGCATCGCACAATAGAGCAGGTCCTTGAGCGGCATGGTCTCGCCCGGGACGATGCCGGCGGTGCTGCCGTCGTCCACCATGCCTTCAAGGCAGGTCTGGCTGGCGGTGACGCTGTCCGTCAGCGAAAACTCACCTTTTTCGACAGCCTCGACCGCGACGAGGACCGTCATGACCTTCGTCAGCGAGGCGGGGTATGCTTTTTCATCCGCGTTTTTCTCATAGAGCACGCGGCCGGAATCCGTATCCACGAGGATGGCGGCCTTGCTGCTCACCTCCGGCTGCTCCAGGGCGAGGGCCTGGGGCGCCAGCATGGCGGAAAGCAGGACGACTATCAAAAATATGGGCAGCAAGCGTATTTTTTTCATATCAATCTCCGCAATAATGTGTTATCATAGCGTACAGGGGCTTTCATTATTATACAAGTGCTTCCTGCGAAAAGCAACAGCAAAAAATCCCTCGGAAGGGGTGGGGCGGATGCGCAGGCCGGGTCTTGCGGCGATATCCTGCGCCGCGGCGGCGCTCGTTTTCACGCTGGGCGCTCTCTGCCTGCGCGGCGGAAGGGAGGGCGTTCCGGTCTCCGGCGCGGAGCCGCTGCCGGTGAACGTCAACACCGCGGACGCGCAGGAGCTCCGGCTCCTGCCCGGAATAGGCGAGGTCAAGGCCGCTGCAATCCTTGAATACAGGCTGGAGCACGGCCCTTTTTCCGACGTAGCCGGGCTGCTCGAGGTTCCCGGCCTGGGCGAGGCGACGCTCGAGGGCTTCCGGGACTATGTCTGCGTGGATACTCAGGAGGACGATTCATGAAGATACTCGTCGTGGACGACGAAAAACTGCTCGTAAAGGGCATCAAATTCAACCTCGAAAACGAGGGCTACACCGTGGACGCCTGCTACGACGGCGAGAGCGCCGTGCAGCTGGCCGCCTCGGGAGACTACAGTCTCATTATCCTGGACCTCATGATGCCGGGGCTGGACGGGCTGGAAGCCTGCCAGAAGATCCGCGGATTTTCCACCGTCCCCATCATCATGCTCACAGCCAGGAGCGAGGACGCGGACAAGCTGCTGGGCTTCGAGTCCGGCGCGGACGACTATGTCACAAAGCCGTTCAACATCCTGGAGCTCAAGGCGCGCATCCGCGCCCTGCTCCGGCGCGCCTCCATGCCCGCGGCGGGACCCTCCGCCTCCGTGCTGGAGCGCGGCGGCCTGGAGATAGACACAGAAAAACGCACCGCCAGGAAAAACGGCGTCCCCGTTGAACTGACGGCCCGGGAGTTCGACCTCATAGAGCTCTTCCTGCGCAACCCCGGCAAGGTATACAGCCGCGACAACCTCCTCGACCTCGTCTGGGGCTACGACTACCAGGGCGACGGCAGGACGGTGGACGTCCACATCCGCAGGCTGCGCGAGAAGCTCGAGGACCGCCCCGCCTCGCCCAGGCTCATCATCACGAAGTGGGGCGTGGGCTACTACTTCGCCGAGTGAGGCGGGAGACCATGCGCAACGAAGCCCGGAAAAACGAAAAACGCAGAAGGATAACGGAGCGCGTCCAGTTCAAGTTCGTGCTCTCCTTTGCGCTGCTCGTGGCCGGCCTTTTGGTGCTGCTCAACACCTACCCGATCGCCACCTCGCGCGACCTCGTGTTCAAGGAAAAGGAGAGCTCGCTCCTGAGCCAGGCCGCGGTCATCTCCTCCTCGCTTTCGGGCCTGGACCCGCTGACGCCGGACTCCGTCGGCCAGGTAATCGACCTGCTGGAGCTGAGCTCCTCGAGCCGGGTCATGGTGACGGACTCCGCCGGACTCGTGCTCTACGACAGCGGCAAGCCGGATTATGAGGGCAGGTATGCCCTCCTGAGCGAGGTCCGCTACGCGCTGGGCGGCAAGCAGATGTTCGGCTCGCGCTTTGCAGACGGCGCCTTTTTCTCCACGGCGGCGCTGCCGGTCCGCAGCGGCGGCGTGACGCTCGGCGCCGTCTGCGTCTACGAGTACGACGAGGCCCAGGCCGAGCTCATCCTCTCCATCCTCAACCGGCTCGTCACAATCTCCATCGGCGCGAGCGCGGTGGCCCTGGCGCTGACGGTCGTATTCTCCCGTGCGCTGACGGGGCGGATAACACGCCTGGCGGAGGCCATCCGCGTGGTCCGCGGCGGGGACTATGAGCACAGGCTCAAGCCCGAGGGCAACGACGAGCTCACCGAGCTCTGCGAGGAGTTCAACAACATGACCCAGACGCTCGAGACCACCGAGCAGCAGCGCCGCCGCTTCGTCTCGGACGCCTCGCACGAGCTCAAGACCCCGCTCGCCGCCATAAGGCTCTTGGCGGACAGCATCGAGCAGTCCGAGGATATGGACGAGGCCACGATGCGCGAGTTCGTCTCGGATATCGGCACGGAGGCGGACAGACTCCAGCGCACGACGGAAAAGCTCCTGGACCTCTCCCGCCGGGACGACGGCGTCAAGGCGCCCTGTGTGCGGGTGAGCCTGGCCGAGGTGGCGGATTCGACTCTGCGCCTGCTGTCCCCGCTCGCGGAAAAGCTGGGCGTGACGCTTGCCTGTACGCCGGACGAGAGCTGCGTCATCACGGCGCCGGAGGACGAGGTGTACCAGATCGTCTTTAACCTCGCGGAGAACGCGGTGAAATACAACGTCGAGGGAGGCTCGGTGGACATCTCCATGCGCCGGGAGGACGGCAATGTGCTCCTCACGGTCGAGGACCGTGGCATCGGGATACCGGAGGCCGACCTGCCCAACATCTTCTCGCGCTTCTACCGCGTGGACAAGGCGCGCTCGCGGGAGCGCGGCGGCAGCGGGCTGGGCCTCTCCATCGTACACGACGCCGTGGCCGCCCTGGGCGGCAGCATAGAGGTCGCGGCACGGGAGGGCGGAGGCACGCGCTTCACCGTCAGCTTCCCGGAGCCGGAGGAGGGAGGCGGCAAACTTGAGACTTAGGAGACTGGCTGCGCTTGTCCTCGCCCTGTGCCTGGCGCTGGGCCTGGCGGGCTGTGCGGGAGAGACCATAGAGGTGACGGTCTGGCGCAGCGGGGAGGGCTCCGTTGCCCTGCCGGAGACGAAACGCCTCGCCCCCGGGACGGGGCTCATACCCGGAGCAGTCGCGGCGTTCAATTCCACGCCGGACGAGCCGGGGCTGGAGCGCGCCGCGCCGGAGGGCGCGGACATCCTGGGCTGGCGGCTGGAGGGCTCGGAGCTGAAGCTGGAGGTCAGCCCGGAGTGGGCAGAGCTCAGCGGCTTTGAAAAGACGGTGGCCGAGTGCTGCGCTGCGCTCAGCTTCTGCGCGCTGGAGGGCGTGGAGCGCGTGAGCTTCTACCTGCTCGGCCAGAGGCTGGGCCGCTCGATAGACGAGGGAGATATCATCCTGTCGGCATATGCCGAAGAGGAATAGCATTGGAGGCTTTTGAAATGGCAAACACGATGAGAGTAAAAGAGGCCGTTGCCCGTGCAGGACTGGACGCGCTGCTGCTGATGGACGACAGGGACATCTACTACGCCACGGGTTTTCTGCCGACGGACAGCGCCGCGCTCATAACGGGCGGGGCGGCCTTCCTGGTGACGGATTCGCGCTACATCGAGGCGGCGCAGAAGCAGGCCGCGCCGGGTGTGGAGGTCATCCTGACGACCAGGGAACGCCCGCTCATGTCCATACTGCGCGAGCTGGCTGACAAGCTCGGCGTGGAAAAGCTGGGCGCAGAGGAGGAAAAGCTCAGCCACGCGGCGTATCTGCGCCTGGAGAAGGCGCTGGACCGCTCTCTGCTGCCGGCGCAGGCGCTGCTGGTGGAGCTGCGCTCCTGCAAGACCCGCGAGGAGCTGGCGAGCCTCGTCGCCGCCCAGCGCATAGCGGAAAAGGCGCTGGAGGAGGTCCTGCCCATGCTGAAGCCGGGCGCTGTGGAGCGCGAGATAGCCGCGGAACTGACCTACAGGATGCGCCTGCACGGAGCGGAGGGCAACTCATTTGACCCCATCGTCGTGACCGGCGCCAAGAGCAGTATGCCCCACGGCGTACCCGGGGACGAGGTGATAAGTTCCGGGGACTTTGTAACGATGGACTTCGGCTGCATCAAGGACGGCTACTGCTCCGACATGACGCGGACGGTCGCCGTTGGCTCCGCGACGGAGGAGATGCGCAACGTATACCAGACCGTGTTCGAGGCGCAGAAGGCGGGAATAGCCAAGGCGCGCCCGGGCGCGACGGGCGCAGAGATACATGGCGCTGCGGCGAAGGTCATAGCGGACGCGGGCTACGGGGCCTATTTTGGCCACGGATTCGGCCACGGCGTGGGCCTGGACATACACGAGCAGCCCGTGGCTTCCCCGGCGAACGAAAAGCCCATGCCGGAGGGCGCGGTGATCTCGGCCGAGCCGGGGATCTACCTGCCCGGCAGGTTTGGCGTCCGCATAGAGGACGTGCTCTACCTCACAGGCGAGGGCTGCGAGGACATCACAAAGGCGCCGAAGGAGCTGCTGATACTCTGAGCTGCGGCGTTTTGCCCCGGAAAATGCCGGAAATCTTGTTTTGCTCTTGCCAAAATAAGATATGTAGTGTAAAATGTGTTGGTTATATAAACAATAAGCCACAGGAGGACAGGATTTATGATAACAGCAGGCGATTTCAGAAACGGCGTCACTTTCGAGATGGACGGGCAGGTCATGACCGTCGTCAGCTTCCAGCACGTAAAGCCCGGCAAGGGCGCTGCCTTTGTCCGTACCAAGATGAAGAACGTCATGACGGGCGCTGTCACCGAGACTTCGTTCAACCCCACGGCCAAGTTTGAGGAGGCCACGGTCGAGCGCAAGAGCATGGAGTACAGCTACGCGGACGGCAACCTCTACTATTTCATGGACCCTGAGAGCTATGAGCTCATCCCCATCGACGGCTCGCTCCTGGGAGACAGCTTCAAGTTCGTGAAGGAGAACATGGTCTGCGTGGTCATGAGCTACAAGGGCAGCGTGTTCGCGGTGGAGCCGCCCAACTTCGTCGAGCTCGAGGTCACCCAGACTGACCCCGGCTTTGCCGGAAATACCGCCACCAACGCGACCAAGCCCGCTACGCTGGAGACCGGCGCCGAAGTCAAGGTCCCGCTGTTCATCAACGAGGGCGACAAGATCAAGATAGACACCCGCACCGGCGAATATCTTGAGCGCGCAAAGGGCTGATAGCCGCTATATTTCCCCTGTAAGGAGGAGCATCAAATGACAACTTCCGAGAAAGTGGCCTATCTGAAGGGCCTGGCCGAGGGCCTCGGCGTTGATAAGGAGACGAAGGAAGGCCGCATACTGGACTCCGTCATCGACATACTCGAGGACCTGGCCCACGATATCGAGGACCTCGAGGAAAACGCCTGGGAGCTGGGCGAGGCCATAGACCAGGTGAGCGACGACCTCGCCGATATCGAGGACATCGTCTACGACGTGGATGATGACGAGGACGAAGAGGACGACGAGGACGAGTGCTGCGGCTGCTGCTGCGACGAAGAGGACGAGGACGAGGAGCCCGTGTTCTACGAGGTCACCTGCCCGGCCTGCGAGAACACGATCACCATAGACGAGGACGTGCTCAGCCTCGGCGCCATTGAGTGCCCCAACTGCGGCGAGACCCTGGAGTTCGAAGGCGTCGAACCTCTCGAGGACGAAGAGGACGAGGACGAAGAGAACTGAAAAGAATAAAAAAGGCCAAAGCCCGAGGGCTTTGGCCTTTTTATTTTACCCTGCGAGGCGGCTGAGAGCCTTTCTGTCCAGGATACGAACCTCCCCGCGGGCGAGAGACACCAGCCCCTCAGACTGGAAGTAGCGGAGCATACGGGTCACTACCTCGCGCGCTGTGCCGAGGTGAGCGGCGATCCGCTCGTGCGTGAGGGAGAGCGCGTCGCCTCCGGAGAGCGCAGCCTCTTCGATCAGGAAGGAAGCGAGCCGGCGGTCAAAGCTCTTCCAGAGGACCTGCTCGACCAGCCACATGACCTCTGAAAAACGCGAGGCCATGATCTCGTTCGTGTAGTTGGCGAGCGGGGCGCTGCGGTCCATGAGGCTGCGGTATATCTCCGGAGAGATGACGAGAAAGTCTGAGTCTGTCTCAGCCTCGATGCAAATGTCGAACTGCAGGCTTTTCACCATGCAGGAGGCTGAGAAGAGGCAGATATCGCGCTCGAAAAGACGGTACAGCGTTATCTCACGCCCGGACTCGGAGAGCATATAGGCGCGGAGCCTGCCTGACCTTATGGCGAGGAGGCCGACGCATTCGGCTCCGGCGCCGTGGATTAGTTCTCCTGCGGCGGCAGTGCGCGGCGAAGCGGCGTGTTCCAGCTCGCGTTTTTGTTCGGGGGAGAGCTTGTCCCAGACCGGGAAAAATTGATTAAGCTCGATGTCGGCCACCACCTTTCCGTGACATTATACAGCAAAGGGACGTTCCATACAAGGCAAAAGCCGCAGCGCATTGAGTACGCTGCGGCTTTTATGTGGCGTATACGGGAGCAGCTCAGCTTTCCATCTGCTTGCCGAGGAATGCGGCGACGGTCTGGGCGAGCTTGAACTCGACGTCACCGGAGGGCGGAGCATTTTTGGGCGAGGCGAAGATGACGCAGCCCATGAGGTCGCCCTCGGATATGACGGGGGCGGCGACGGAGACGCAGAAACCGCTTTCGGAGTCGGTGACAGGCACCGTAGCGCCGCCGGACTCATGGCGGTAGACTCGGCGGGACTCCATAATTTGCTCGAGCTCGGGGGAGACGCGCTTTTCGAAAAGCTCGCGCCTTCCGCCTCCGGCGACGGCGATGACGGCGTCCCTGTCGCAGACGGCGGCGATACAGTCCGTTGACTTGTGGAGCGAGTCGCATATCTGCGCCGCAAAATCGGAGAGCTCGCCGATGGGCGAGTACTTTTTAAAGATGACCTCCCCATCCTTATCCGTGAAAATCTCCAAGGGGTCGCCATCATTGACAACATTGGCACTGATGGCCCTGTCCGCATGGTGGGTCGAGGTTTGCACCACCGTCACGGGCTCCGTGTCCGGCTCCGGCAGCTCGCCGCGGCGCAACAGCGTGTCTATGTCGGCCTTTAGCTGTATCTCAACGTGGTCCTCGTAGACCTTGATGCGCTCGATTATGAGCTCCAGATCCTGCTTTTCGAGCTTTTCCTTGCCTATGATGTCGTCAAAGACCTCCATGGCGGTCTTGGCGGCGCGGTTCGTGCGGATTATCGTGTTGCGCCTGTCCGTGACGTGCTCAATCTGGCTCTGCAGGCCCTCTATCTTCCGCAGGAGGTCGGCTTCCAGCTCGTCGTAGGTCGCCTCGAGCACGGCCTCATTTTCCGGGTGGCGCATGATGTCGCGCACGCGCTGGCGCTTCGTGGCCTTGAGCTCCTCCTGAGCGTCTAGCAGCACATCCTCGAGGTTCGCCGCGCTGCGCTCGGTCTCCGCCACGTCCTCCGGCTCGCGCGCGAGCTCGGCGTTGAGCTTGGCGAGCATCTCCGCGGAGTTATCGCGCACCTTCTGGACGTAGAGCTTCACCAGTTCGTCGAGCTTGTCGACGCGGATGTGGTGGGTGGTGCAGCCGGCGGTGCCGCGCCGGTGATAGGTGCCGCAGGTGTAGGCGGGCTTGAGGTCGCGCCGGCCCAGTGCGAACATCGGCGCGCCGCAGTCGCCGCACTGGAGGAAGCCGGAGTAGACGTTGTCGTTTATCTTGACGCCGCGGTAGTTGTACTTCGCGCGCTTCTCGCGCAGCGCCCTCACGGTGGCGAAGGTGCGGTAGTCGATGATGGCCTGGTGGTGGTTCTCGATGACGATCTGCTCGACCTCATCGCGCTTGACGTCGCGGCCGTTGATCTTGGCGCGCTGGTATTTGCCCTGGCGGAGCGTACCGATATAGAAGTCGTTGTCGAGTATGGTCTGGATGGTGACGATGCTCCACGCGCTCTTCACGCTGCGGTGATACTCCTCGCCCTCGGCGAGCTTGCGCTCGCGCTCGGCCATGCGCGGCGTGGGTATGCCCTCGTCGGTGAGGGTGTTGGCGATCTTCTTGTAGCCCCAGCCGTCGATGTAGAGTCGGTAGATGCGGCGGACTATCTCGGCCTCTACGGGCACGACCTCGAACTGCTGCTTCTTGTTCACGATATAGCCGTAGGGCGCGGCGCAGATCCACTTGCCATCCTCCTGACGGCGGCGGATGACGCTCTTGACCTTTTTGCTCGTGTCCGTGACGGGCATCTCATTTATGAGGAACTGGAACTGGATCTTGAGCCAGTCGTCATCGTTAGGGAAGTCGATGGTATCTCCGATGGAGATGATACGCGCGCCCGCGTCGCGCAGGTCCTCGAGCTCCACGAGGCCGCGGCTGTTGCGGCGAGAGAAGCGGGAGAAGTCCTTGATGACGAGTATGTCCAGCCTGTGCGCCATGAGCTCCCGCCGCATGGCCTGATAGCCCTCGCGCTGCTCGAAGGTGTAGCCCGACCTGTCCCTGTCCTCAAAGAACACGAGCTCCGCGCCGGGAAATTTGTGCCCGACGAAGTCCCGTATGATGGCCTTCTGGTTCTCAATGGACACATTGTCCCTGTCCAGCTCGTCGTCCACCGAGATGCGGCAGTATCCGGCGATATTTAATGCTTCGCTCATCATATACCTTCCTGTGTCAATGGAATCTTGAGAAATCCGTCGCTATGTATTTCTTGTACCGCTCTTTGCAGTACTCTTTCCTCTCCCCGGTCTCCGGGTCTATGCGGTTCCCGTTGAACCATATGCTCCGTTTTCCGGTGTTCTTGCCAGTCTTGTTCGTCACACATTCGTTCAAAAATTCCTCCGAGGACAGTATCCACATCGTGTTGTCCAGGCGTTCAGAGTAGAAAACGAAATAGAAGTTCGGCCTGTAATCGTGCGTGATGGCGGCAAACAAAGCCGCATCCCCATCGGTAACACTGCTTGAGCGGGCCTTTATCTGTATCTCTATAAACGTCCCATCGCTCTTCTTGATGACGCAGTCCACACCGTGGTCGTCCACCAAGGGGACATAGCAGTCGAGCCCCTCCATCAGCATTTTGCCTATCAGGTTGTACTCCATCCTTTTCCCAAACCCCGCCGAATGTCGAAACGCGACACCCATTTGCCTCATCTCTTTCCTATGAATAACCAATGTGCGTTCTCGCAGCTGAGAGTGGCTCTTCTGCGAACTGCCGAGATTATCTCGGGTGTTGCTTTCTATCAATGTAATTTAGATTACTGGCATATAATATTGATATCATTGTACCATGTATCTCCTCTCTCCGCAAGCACAAGTTTTCAACCAAGTTAGACCCCGCCGCTGAATGTTTTGAACTTGGTCGTTGACCAGGGTGGCCGCTTTCCTTATAACAGCAACTGAAGGTTTCTGCGCGAAAAATACAAGGGCTGTTATGAGCGGTGAGCTTAGCCGCAATCGTAACAAGGGGGATAAAATATGAACGAAAACGGTCAGGAGATGGAACTCATACGTTCCATGACAGCGGTGGAAATCAAGCC
>OJJT01000146.1_pt1 | contig 49066 bp, 36 predicted proteins | sample 1596281 | NCBI WGS metagenome assembly OJJT01 (sample SAMEA4350145, study PRJEB24818) | metagenome | biome: human; feature: gut; material: faeces | place: Denmark | collected 2013-09
TGCTTGTTTCTGTCTAGTGTATTTCTTTTGCTATCTACCTGCTATTGCACCATTATATCTTGTTTTTTTTTTCAATGTACGGCAACTACCTAGATCAACACCTCTCTATTCGTCGGCAGCGTCAGATGTGTATAAGAGACAGGTTCTAACACCCCTCAAAATCCAACCATGCAACTACCTATCTATCCCGGTTGGTGCCATGAAAGGCACGGAAAAAATAAAATTTTTCTAAAATTGTGCCATAAATTACCTTTACAAATAAAAATTATCTGATAGAATAGTAAAGTAACTGCTAATTGTTAATACAATTTTGTGGGGAATGATACGAGAGGAGAAAGCATATGAGTTGTATGTGGGTATCTGTGTCTGACTGTAATCAGTCACACATATTTCAACTTACCCAGTTACTAAGGCAGGACAAGGATCTTCAGATCATTTTATCCTACGGGGCGCCTGGTGGAGACAATAGGGGGAGTGGCTCTGCACAAAGGCGTATTGAACGGCTTCTTTCAAGAATTGGAATGCCGTCGCATCTGAAAGGATATCAGTATCTTAAGACCGCTCTTGAGATCTGCCTTAATGACATGGAGGCGCTGGATGGAATTACCAAAAGGCTATATCCGGAGGTCGCCAAAAAGCATAAAACAACAAAGGAAAAAGTGGAGCATGCCGTAAGACATGCTATTGAGTCTGCCTGGAAACGGGGAGATGAAAGAGAACATAAAAATCTGTTCGGTTATTGTCAGACGGAAGGAAAACGTCCGACTAATGCTGAATTTATTACAAGAATGGCGGATTATCTTTTACATGACACAACTTCATTTCTATCCTGATAACGAGGAACAGGAGGACTTAGAAGGTGCGCAGAAAAGAAAATCAGGGATATAGAGAAAAAAATCTAAAGAGCGTCTGGAATCGGCAACCGGGCGCTTTTCTTATGCTCAAAAAAAGGAAAGTGAACATTGTTTGTTTGTGAATAATGCATATTGTGGTTTGAATTTGTCGGTGGTATACTTAGTTGATATGGGCAATATGACAAACTGATTTGAAAAGAATGGGCATATTGACGATATAAAGGCAGGAGGTAGCGTATGGAAAAAGCCGTAGATGAAGTGATCAGCAGGCTGGCGGAGATTGAAGATACTGCCAACCGGATGAATGAAGCGGTAGAAGTTCGAAAGAAAGAAATTTCTGCCGAAATGGAGGCGAAAACAAAGGATTTCGATGACAGGCTGGCTGCTGAGACGAAACGCAGGCTTGATGAACTGCAGCAGAAGCTTGAAAAAGAAAAAGAAGAAGCGCTCGCCGGCCTGAAGGAGGAAACAGCGCAGCGGCTGGAGAATCTGCAGCGCAAGTATGACAGGGAACACGAAAAAATGAGTGACGGGCTTGTGAAGGAAATGGTCCGTATCTGAAAGGACAGGTATTATGAGTTTATTCCGTTACAGCGGGCTATCCACGAAGGTGAAGGCCATGAAGGGCCGTCTGCTTTCGCCGGAGCAGTTCCGTGAAATGAGTGATCTGCACAGCGTACCGGAAGTCCTTTCTTATTTGAAAAAAATGCCTTCTTATGAGAAGGTGTTGGCTGACAAGGATGAGGCTCATCTGCACAGGGGTGCGGCGGAAGCGTTGGTAAAGCAGTCGCTTTATTATGATTTCGGCAAGCTGTACCGGTTTGCCGATTTGGAACAGAGAGTTTTCCTTGAGGATTATTTCATGCGCTATGAAGTAATCTTTCTGAAAAATGTGCTGCGTTATCTGTTTGACAGCAACGAGGACAGGGCGGATATTGATTTGTCTGCCTATCAGGCGGTGTTTGAGCGGCATTCGGAAATGGATCCCAATGTGCTGATGCAGGCGGAAAGCGTGGAGGGTCTGATTGGGCTGCTCCAGGAAACCATTTATGGAAAAACGCTGGAGATGGTCGGCCGGTCAGGGAAAGCGAATCTTTTTGATTATGAGAGCGCCCTGGATATGCTTTTTTTCAAACAGCTCTGGCTGGATGCCAGGAAGCATCTGAAGAAGGCGGATCTGCAGGTGATCCAGAGGTCGGCGGGGCTGGAGGCAGACACGTTGAATATCCAGTGGATCCACAGGGCGGGAAAGTATTATCATATGGCGCCCGCCGATATTTATGAATTCCTGATTCCCATCCACTACAGGCTTTCCACTTCCCAGGTGAAGCAGCTGGTGGAGGCGGAAAGCGCCAAGGATTTCATGGATGTGCTGCAGGGCACCGTTTACGGAAGGGATATGCAGGAGGCGGGCACAGCCCAGCTGGAGGGCATCTGCGGCCGGCTGATGGACAAAGTGCATGCACTGAATCTGCGCACACAGCCCTATTCTGTAGCCTGTCTGGATACATACCTGTACCAGAAGGAGCAGGAGGTCAATAAGGTTATTAAGGTAATAGAATGCGTCCGCTACGGCCTGGCCGCAGAACGGATTAAGGAATATCTGGCGTGACTGTGAAGGGACCGGACAGTTACGCCTGTACAGGAGGTGTGAGCAGTGGTAGAAAAAATGAAGTTTATCAGCATCGTCGGACCAAAGGAAGAGATTGACAGGGTGACCTCCCAGTATCTTTCCCGGTACGAGATTCAGCTGGAGAATACTTTATCAGAGCTTAAAGATCTTAAGAATATCACTCCCTGTGCGGACAGCAATCCTTACCGGGGTGTGTTGGCCAGGGCGGAAGAACTGGCCGGCCGCGTCCGGGAGATTGGGAACGCTGCGCCGTCGGGAAAAAGAATGGAAACGCAGGCTGCTGTTGCCCTGACTGAGGAGCTTTACGCAGAACTGGAAAAATGCAGGGCGCAGAAAAGCGGGCTGGAAGCCGAGCGGAAAAAAGTTGTGGAGCTGCTGGTGAATATCAGGCCGTTCCAGAATCTGCATTATGATGTGGCGTCCATTCTTCATTTCAAGCATATTAAATTCCGTTTCGGGAAAATTCCTGTGGAATCCTATTCCAAACTGAAGGAATATCTGATGGATGATATCTGCACCATCTTTGATGAATGCGGAAGAGATGAGAATTATATCTGGGGCGTTTATTTCGTCCCTGCCGCGGAAGAAGAGAAGGTGGATGCGGTTTATGCATCCCTTCATTTTGAGCGTACCTTCATTGATGATGATTATGAAGGCACGGTGGAGGAAGCGTTCGAAGCCCTGACCAGACGGCAGAAGGAGCTGGAGGAGAGCCTTGCACAGATAGAGGATTCTTTTCAGGAAAAGCTCATGGCGCGCGGGGAAGAGATGCTTGCTGCCGCCGAAACGATTTCTGACAGCGCTGAATATTTTGATGTGCGCCGCCTGGCAGCCTTTACGAAGGCAAAGGACACGGTTTTCTTCATCCTCTGCGGCTGGATGACCAGGGAAGATGCGGAACGGTTCGAAAAGGAAATCGAAGGGGATGCGGATGTTTTCTGCATGGTGGAGGACGGCAAGAACGAAAGCCTGGAAAACAGGTTCCGCAAACCGCCCACTAAGCTGAAGAATCCCAGGATTTTCAAACCCTTTGAAATGTTTATCCGGATGTACGGCCTGCCGAATTATCAGGAATTTGACCCCACTATATTTGTGGCGGTGACTTATTCCATCATATTCGGAGCCATGTTCGGGGACGTGGGACAGGGGCTGTGCCTGTTTATCGGCGGCATGCTTCTGTATAAATTCAAGAAGATGAATCTGGCGGCCATTGTGGGAAGCTGCGGTATTTTTTCCACGATATTCGGCTTCTGCTTCGGCAGTGTGTTCGGCTTTGAGGATGTGATTGAGCCGTTGTGGCTGCGGCCTACGGAGGCCATGACCACGCTGCCCTTTATCGGGAACCTGAATACGGTTTTCGTGGTGGCGGTGGCGCTGGGCATGGGGCTGGTGATCCTGATGATGGTTTTCCACATCATCAACAGTCTGCGCGCAAAGCAGCTGGGTGAGGCATTGTTTGATACCAACGGCGTGGCCGGGCTGGTATTTTACGGTGCGGTTGCCGCAGTGGTGGTCCTGTATATGACAGGAAATGCCCTTCCGGCAGGAATCGTGCTTGTTGTGATGTTCGTGGTGCCGCTTCTGGTGATTGCCTGCAAGGAGCCGCTGACGAACAAGCTGAACAAAAAGAAGGAGCTGATTGAAGGCGGAAAGGGAATGTTTGTGGTACAGGCATTTTTTGAAATGTTTGAAGTGCTGCTCAGCTATTTTTCCAATACGCTTTCCTTTGTCCGTATCGGCGCCTTTGCGGTGAGCCACGCCGCCATGATGCAGGTGGTCATGATGCTGGCTGGCGCGGAAAACGGGGGAACCCCCAATATTATAGTAGTTATTATCGGCAACCTGATCGTACTGGGCATGGAAGGCCTGATTGTTGGAATCCAGGGCCTGCGTCTTCAGTATTATGAATTTTTCAGCCGTTTCTATAAGGGTGACGGCAGGGAGTTCAAGCCGTATGCGAAGGCGGCAAAGAGCAGCTGATGCACAGACGGGGCGGCTTTGGCAAATCGTTTAAAAAAGCTGTACCACATAAAAAAGCTATACCACATAAAAACTGATTGATTTTAAGGAGGTCATTATCATGGCAAAAGTTTTGTTATTCACAGCATTGATTTTAAGCATTGTAGTTCCTTTCAGGATGTATTTTAAAGGGGAGAGAAGCAAAAGAAGATATAAAATCTCCCTGGCGGTGAATGCGCTGGCATTCTTCGGCCTGATGCTCGGCGCCGGACTTGTGATGTTCGGAGGCAACGCCTTTGCAGCGGAGACCGCAGGGACAGCAGCGGCTGCTGCAGGAACCGCAACAGGCCTTGGCTATCTGGCTGCCGGCCTTTCCATCGGCCTTTCCTGCGTGGGCGGCGGTATCGCCGTAGCCAGTGCGGCAAGCGCAGCGCTGGGCGCAATCAGTGAAGATTCCTCCATCCTTGGTAAGTCCCTGATTTTCGTAGGCCTTGCCGAAGGTGTCTGCCTGTACGGTCTGATCATTGCCTTCATGATCCTTGGTAAGCTGTAATGAAAATGTATCTTATCAGCGACAACATTGATACCTACACCGGCATGAGGCTTGCCGGCGTAGAGGGTGCGGTGGTTCATGAGAAACAGGAGCTGAAGGCAGAAATCGACAAGGTGCTTGCCGATAAGGAAATCGGTATCCTGCTTCTTACGGAAAAATTCGGAAGGGATTTTCCGGATGTCGTCAACAATGTGAAGCTGAATTGTAAAGTGCCGCTTGTGGTTGAGATACCTGACAGGCATGGTACCGGCCGGAGGTCGGATTTTATCACGGCGTATGTAAATGAGGCAATCGGTATCAAGCTGTGACGGGCAGAGCTGCGCAGCGGCAGCGAGTTATAGGAGGAAGGCTTTATGACAACAGAGGAAAAGTTAAAGCATTTTCTGGATGTGACGACAGAGAGCACCAACGCCAGAAATGCCAAAATCCTTGAGGATTATACAAAGGCCCTGGAAAAGGCGTTTGAAGAACATAAGGAAGAAAGCACCAGGAAGGCAGAGCTTCAGGTAAAGCTTTCCGAGGACAGCTTTAAGAAAAAGCAGAATACCGAAATTGCCAGGGCGCAGCTGGGAATCCGGGAAAAGGTGAGCGAGCTTTCGGAAGAGCTGAAGGCAAAGCTTTTTACCGAGGTACGGGATAAGCTGGAGCGCTATATGGACACCAGGGAGTACCAGGATTATCTGGTGGCGGAAATCCGGAAGGCGAAGCAGTTTGCAGGCGATGAGGAGGTGCTCATCTATATTGATCCCGCCGATTCCGGCAAGCTGAACTCTCTTGCCTCCATGACCAACACAACGGTTGAAGTGAGCAAATACGGGTTCGGCGGAGGCATCCGTGCATTGATCCGCGCCAGGAATATACTGATAGACCAGTCCTTTGAGACGAAGCTGAAGGAAGCGGAAGAGGCGTTTGTATTCAAAAGCTGATGCGTGTGCTGCGGCTTACGGGATATGCTCCTGATAACCGCCGCAGGCTGTAAAAGCGGCAGAAAGAGAGAGCTTGTAATGGAAAGAACAGGAAAGATTTATGGTATCAACGGGCCTGTTATTACGATAAAAGGCGATGTTGGTTTTTCAATGGGGGAAATGGTCTATGCAGGGGAGGAACGGCTGATAGGCGAGGTGATTTCCCTGACAAAGGAATTTACAACAATCCAGGTATATGAAGAAACCTCAGGAATGAAGCCCGGTGAAATCATTACGGGAACAGGAGCCACGCTGTCCGTAACGCTGGCCCCCGGCATCCTCAATAATATTTTTGACGGTATCGAACGGCCTCTTTCCGAGGTGGCGAAGGTATCAGGTGATTTTATCAGCAGGGGCTTCGCCGTGGATTCCCTGGATGTGCATAAGGAATGGGATACCACCATGGTGGTGAAGAAGGGTGATAGGGTCTACGGCGGAACCATTATCGCCGAGGTGCCGGAAACCCCTGCCATCATCCATAAGGTGATGGTGCCTCCCGGCATGGACGGATATCTTGTAAGCGTGGCTGCGGACGGTAAATATACTATCAATGACACGCTGGCTGTCCTGCAGAAGGCGGACGGCACGGAGGTGAACCTGACCATGGTGCAGAAGTGGCCCATCAGGCGGCCCCGCCCTTCAGCGAGAAGGTTTCCGGTTTCCCAGCCGTTAGTGACAGGGCAGAGAATCCTGGATACGCTGTTTCCCATTGCCAAGGGAGGTACGGCGGCAATTCCCGGCGGCTTCGGCACGGGGAAAACCATGACGCAGCATTCCATTGCCAAATGGTCGGATGCGGATATTATCATATATATCGGCTGCGGCGAGCGGGGTAATGAAATGACGGAGGTCCTGGAGGACTTTTCCAAGCTGATCGATCCCAAGTCGGGCAATCCCCTGATGGACAGGACCGTGCTTATCGCCAATACCTCCAACATGCCCGTGGCAGCCCGTGAGGCCAGCGTTTATACAGGCGTGACATTGGCGGAGTATTACAGGGATATGGGGTATCATGTAGCCATCATGGCGGACTCCACCTCCCGTTGGGCGGAGGCGCTTCGTGAGCTTTCCGGACGTCTGGAGGAAATGCCCGCGGAGGAAGGCTTCCCGGCGTATCTTGCCAGCCGTCTGTCCGCTTTTTATGAAAGAGCGGGTATGGTTCAGAACTTAAACGGCACGGAGGGAAGCGTTTCCATTATCGGTGCGGTATCCCCCCAGGGCGGCGATTTCTCCGAACCGGTAACGCAGAATACCAAGCGTTTTGTCCGCTGCTTTTGGGGGCTGGATAAGGCGCTGGCCCATGAGCGGCATTTCCCGGCCATCAGCTGGCTGTCCAGCTACAGTGAATACCTGCCCGATCTGGCCAGTTGGTATGCGGACCATGTGGGGAGCGATTTTATCGATAACAGGAACCAGCTGGTTTCCATTCTGACCCAGGAGAGCAGCCTGATGGAAATCGTCAAGCTGATCGGTGGCGATGTGCTTCCCGATGATCAGAAGCTGACCCTGGAAATTGCCAGAGTGATCCGCCTGGGCTTCCTGCAGCAGAATGCGTTCCATCCGGAGGACACCTGCGTGCCCCTGGCAAAGCAGAAGCTGATGATGGAAACAATACTTTATCTGTACCAGAAATCAAAGGTCCTGATTTCCATGGGTATGCCCATGTCCGTGCTGAAGGAGGATCCGATTTTTGACCGGGTGATTTCCATTAAGTTCGATGTGGAAAATAACAGGCTGGACAAATTCGATGATTATAGAAAGGCAATCGACAAATTCTATGATGATGTCATTGCCAGAAATGCGTAAAGGAGGCACGTCATGGCAGTAGAATATTTGGGCCTGAGCAGTGTGAACGGCCCGTTTGTAGTATTGGAAGGCGTACAGGGAGCTTCCTTTGACGAGGTGGTGGAAATTACCTCCACAGGAAACGACGGCCTGCAGGAAAAGAAGCTGGGCCGTGTGGTGGAAATCAATGATGATAAAGCGGTGATACAGGTTTTCGAAAAGACGGAAAACCTGTCCCTGCAAAATACCCATACCCGTTTTACCGGACGTCCCATGGAGATCGGCCTGTCGGAATCCTTACTGGGAAGAACCTTCAACGGCATCGGGGAGCCCATCGATAACCTGGGCGAAATCGTGGCGGAAAAAAAGGCGGATGTAAACGGCAAGCCTTTGAATCCGGTGAGAAGGGAATATCCAAGGAACTATATCCGGACCGGGATCTCCGCAATTGACGGCCTTACCACGTTGATCCGAGGGCAGAAGCTTCCTATTTTTTCCGGAAACGGACTTCCCCATGACCAGCTGGCCGCGCAGATCGTGCGTCAGGCGTCCCTGGGAGACAATTCCGATGAAAAATTCGCTATCGTATTTGCGGCCATGGGTGTAAAATACGATGTGGCGGAATATTTTAAAAGCACCTTTGAGGAAAGCGGCGTATCCGATCATGTGGTGATGTTCCTGAATCTGGCGAATGACCCGGTGGTGGAAAGGCTGATTACCCCCAAGGTGGCGCTCACCGTGGCGGAATATCTGGCTTTTGAGAAAAATATGCATATCCTGGTAATTCTGACGGATATGACTTCCTTTGCGGAGGCCATGCGTGAGGTTTCCTCCAGCAAGGGGGAAATCCCTTCCAGAAAGGGTTATCCGGGTTATCTGTACAGCGAGCTTGCCACCATTTACGAGCGCGCAGGCATTGTGGAGGGCGTGGACGGCTCTGTAACGCAGATTCCCATTCTTACCATGCCCAATGACGATATTACCCATCCTATCCCGGATCTTACCGGGTATATAACGGAGGGGCAGATCGTCCTGGACAGGGAGCTGAACGGAAAAAGCGTATATCCTCCTATCAATGTGCTGCCTTCCCTTTCCCGTCTGATGAAGGACGGCATCGGGGAAGGGTATACCAGGGCGGATCATCAGGACGTGGCCAATCAGCTTTTCGCTTCTTATGCGAAGGTGGGAGACGCCAGGGCGCTTGCCAGCGTTATCGGTGAGGATGAGCTTTCCCCTCTGGACAAAAAATATCTGGAGTTCGGCAAGGCCTTTGAGGCTCATTTCGTGGGCCAGGGGCAGGATGAAAACCGTACTATTCAGGAAACCCTGGATATCGGCTGGAAGCTGCTGCATATGCTGCCCAGGGAAGAGCTGGATCGTGTGAATACCAAGATTCTGGAACAGTACTACCCGGCGGAGGAAAAAGAACAGCAGCCGGCATGACGGCAATTTTGACATTTGAACTGCATCCGGCACTGTTTTTGCAGGAATGCCGCAGTACTGTGAAGAAAGGAGGTAGCACATGGCGGAGAAGAATATTTTCCCTACCAAGGGAAATCTGATCATAGTGAAAAATTCCCTGGAGCTGGCAAAACAGGGATATGAGCTGATGGATAAGAAGCGGAATATCCTCATCAGGGAGCTGATGAACCTGAACGAGGAAGCCAAGGCCATCCAGTCCGAAATCAATGAGACCTTTACCAACGCCTATGAGGCCCTTCAGCAGGCAAACATTGAGGTAGGCATCCATTATGTCCAGGAAATTTCCCATGCTGTGCCCATCGAAAGCTCCATACGGATTAAGACCAGGAGCATTATGGGAACGGAAATTCCCAAGGTGGAGTACACCCCGGAGGATGCCGGTCCCAGCTATGGTTTTTACAGCACCAGGGAATCGGTGGACAGGGCCAGAGAGGGCTTCCTGAAGGTAAAGGATCTGACGATAAAGCTGTCCATGGTGGAAAATGCGGCCTATCGCCTGGCCATGAATATCCGCAAGACGCAGAAGCGGGCCAATGCGCTTAAAAATATTACCATCCCTACGTATACGGTTCTTGTAAAGGACATCAGCAATGCGCTGGAGGAGAAGGAAAGAGAAGAATTCACCAGACTGAAGGTTATTAAACGGAATATGAATAAGAAAGCATAACGGTTCCGGGTATCGGGGCTGCTATGGAAAATCCCAGGAGGCCGGATGAAAGAAATTACGAGAATTCCCCTGGAGGGGCTGCATAATACAAGAGATTTAGGCGGTTTTGAAGCGGCGGACGGCAGGCATATACGGCCGAAGAAGCTGCTTCGCAGCGGCCAGCTTGCCGGTATCACTAAAAAGGATCAGCGGGTTTTGCTGGAGGAATACAGGCTTCGCACGGATGTGGATTTCAGGACCGGCCAGGAAAAGGCGGAGGCGCCGGATCCGGCGCTTCCCGGCGTAGAGTATGTGGAGAATCCCATACTCAGCGATCAGGCTATAGGTATTACGCGGGAGAAATCCGCGGAAACTGATATGATGAAAATGCTGGTGCAAAAAATGAGCAGCAGTGAAACAGCGGCTGAGGAATATATGGACGGGCTGTACCGTGACCTGGTGATGGAGCCTTTTTCCAGGCAGCAGTACAGGCACTTTTTTGAAATCCTTCTTTCCCATGAGGAAGGCGCCCTGCTCTGGCACTGCAGCGCCGGTAAGGATCGTGTAGGCGTGGGCACGGCATTGCTGCTTTCGGCGCTGGGCGTGCCGCGGGAAACCATTGTCAGGGATTATATGATGGTGAATGAATTTACCGGGGACGTGGTGGAAGGCCATCTGGAAAAGCTGAAGGAACGTCTGCATAATCCACAGCTTATCAACTGCCTCCGGGAGCTGATGCAGGTGAAGGAGAGCTATATTTACAGTGTATTCGCCGCCATCGATGAAAATTTCGGCGGGATGGAGAATTTCCTGAAAACGGAAATGGGGCTGGACGGCGGAAGGCTGGAGCTGCTCAGGGACAAGTATCTGGAGTAGCAGTGGCGTGCGGGTATCTGTATTGGTGCAGTTGATAAAAATATTATAAAATTTTTGAGAAAACGTGTTTCCAATGGCGGAGGGCGTTTTCTTTTTTATTTCTCTTTTAGTTGGTAGCCTTTTCTTGTCAATCATTTTAGGCATTTGAACAAAGAGTTAGAAAATGCTCTTTGGGCTGAATCGGCTGAATATATTGCAGACAGATATTTTGCCGAGATGGCATAAAGTTAGTATTTCTTTGGTATATCCTTTTGCTTAAGCAGCCGAATAGCCCGCTGGGCAGTTCTTTAATTAAAACCCGGAGGAGAGCGGAACGCGGACGAAAACTTCAGTTCCCTTGCCCGGGCGGCTTTCGAAATAAAGGTGAAAATCAGCGCCGTAATACAGCTGGAGGCGGGAATTAACGTTCTGGATTCCGTAGCCGTGGCCTTCGTCGGGGATCTGCAGATTCTTGTTCAAAAGAGCAAGCTGTTCCGGGGACATGCCCACGCCGTCGTCGGCGATGATCAGGCAGAGGAGCTGCGGCTCTTCATGCCAGGAACGGATGGATATGGTCCCGCCCAGCTCGTCCTTTTCAAACAGTCCGTGCTGAATTGCATTTTCCACCAGAGGCTGGAGAATCATTTTGATGATGGGCTGGTTCATAAAACGCTGCTCTATCTGGCAGTTATATTGTATCGTATTTTCAAAACGCAGGTTTTGCAGCCGTATATAGGCTTCCACCTGTGCCAGCTCATCCTTCAGGCGGATCTGTTCCTTACCATTGCTTAAGCTGATGCGGTAGAAGGTGGCAAGGGAATTTACGGCAGTATCAATTTCCGTTACCATATTTTCTTCTGCAAACCAGTGGATCATATCCAGGGTGTTGTAGAGAAAATGGGGATTGATCTGTGCCTGGAGGACACGAAGCTCCGCGTTTTTTATTTCTTTTCCGTTCTCATATTGGGTTTCTATCAGAATCTCCATTTCCCCAATCATGTAATTATAAGTATCCATCAGCTCATCAATTTCATCCCAGGCGTACTTAGGTCTGGCCTGGGGCAGAGGGGTGAGCTTTCCGGTGCGTACTTCACGCATCTTGCTGTTGACGTGGGACAGCCGGCCCGTAATGTTGTCGGCGGTGGTGTTGGCGAAGAAAAAGCAGGCGGCAACCAGAGTGACGCCGATAACCAGCATGATGTTGCGCAGAACGGTGATATCCTTTACCACATTCTGATAGGGTATCAGGGTGGTAAGTGTGATGGAGTAGGATTTCATCGGATCGGTTTTCATCAGATAGCGCACATTTTGAATGGTTACCTTGTTCCATTCCGCTGTCCGGTAATCCGGCGAAGAGGCAAAGGCAAGGCTCTCTTCATATAGAGGAAGCAGGCCGGTATCGGAGCAGGCGATCATATTGTCGTCCGCTGCAGTGACAAAATTGACAACGCCGTCCATGTTGGTGTTGCTCACAGAAGAATCCAGGTAGGAGTGGGGGATATCCAGCACGATGACAGCAAGGGGATTGAGATAATAGGAGGTATCCACGATAACCCTGGCCAGGGAAAAGCTGTCCCGGCCATAGGAGGAAGCCTGATTTTCCGCGGGAGTGATAAGGTAGAAGGAGGTTCGATCTTTTTTATAGCCCTCCATAATTTTCCGGAACCATTCTTCATCCTGTGCATCCCTGTAATTATAATACCGTGTGTGGTTATTAAAATAGGGAAAGGTATCATTAAAGTAAATACGGATATCACATACGGTATTAGAATTTTCTATCCTGGTGGGGATGCAGGAAAAAAGCGTGCTCTCAAAATTAAGCTTATCCAGCTTCTGACGGTTGATATTGTAATCCGTCAGATCCTGTCCAAGCAGGTTCTGCACACTTCCAGAAAAGGAGTAGGAAAGTGTAAGCGCATCATATTTGTTAATGAAGCTCTGCAAAGAGTTCTCCGTCTGCTTGATGGTATCGCTGGCAGACTGCAGCAGCCTCTTTTCCATCAGCCTGGCGCTGGCAAAATAGGTTGCTACGGAAAGCAGGCAGAGAAGGGTGACGCTTGGGATCAGATAAGAGATCAAAATTTTAAATTTAAGCCTGTGCGGCTGTTTATACCAGGCAAAGCATTTTTGTTTCATAGATTATCCTTCCACGTGCAGATCCCTGTAAACAGAGGGGGAACATCCGGCCAGTTTTTTAAAGGTTTTTGCAAAATAATTCTGATTGGCAAAGCCTACAGCATCTGAAATATCAGCGATTTTCCGGTTGGTATTCACAAGCAGCTCCTTCGCCTTCCAGATACGGTATTCATTCATATAATGATTAATGGTTGAACCTGTCTCCTGTTTAAAAAGAAAGCTGAGATAGGATACGGAAAGGTTCAAACGATCACTTAAAAACTGAATATCCAAATCAGGATTCTGATAATTGTCTATAATCGTATTCTTGATCAGCACCGATACAGAAGCTTCCCGTCCTGACTGCATGGCGTCAAAGGAAAGGGAAATATAGTTCCTGGTAAAGGAAATCAGTTCATCCAGCGTGTTGGCTGAGGAAATAAGTTCCCACAGATAGTTTTCCGTATCCAGGACATCGGAGCCGGTTTTGTTTTTTACATAGCTAATCAGCCAGGAGAGCAGGCGGTAAAAATTTTCTTTAGTATTGCTGATAAGAGTACCGGGATGGGAACGGAAAGACTCTTCAAGTTCTTTTAACATCCGGAAGCATTTTTCCTGTTCGCCGTTGTGAATAGTCTGCTTTATGGCATCCAGCAGCTCCTGGGACATGGAATAACTGTCTGTGGGCATTTCATCAGCAAAGGAAATGGAGTTAATGCCGGTATAAAACAGCGTCTGCAGGTTTATGGCAGCCGCATTGTAGGAGCGGTATATTTCCTCGGGAGAGGAAACGATAGGGCCGATGCTGACAAAATGAGGATAAGCAGCGGTCTTTTCCGAAATCTCCCGCATCAGATTTTCCCAGAAAGCCCTGGAAAAGGAGGATACCATCCTGTCAGGAGTGGAAAGAAAATGAAGGATCAAATGATTTTCCCTGTAATCGGTAATCAGGAAGGGAAGATGCTTATTGCGGATAATTTCCGATATCATTTCCTGACATTGTTCCAGCGTGTCATGAAACCCCAGTTTTTCATCAGAGGCATCCGGCCCGGGGAGAAACTGGAAAATGACAGTGAGACTGTCCCTAAAATCTTCATAGGTATGTCCGCTTTCAGACAGCGCGACAGCCAGCTGGCCATTGGACGGCGGGCTGGAAAGGAGAAGGCGGGCAAGCCTTTTCCGGTTGGCTTCCCTGACAAACTTCCGGGAATAGCGGATTTCGTTGCAGTAGCTGACTGCCTGGGACAGGGCCTCCTGCAGCGCTCCTGTGTCCACCGGTTTGTCTATGTACTGCAGTGCCTGCATGCTGATAGCGGAACGCAGATATTCCTTATCCGAATAACCGCTGAGAAATATGATGACACAGTCAGGATAAAGACGGCGGATTTCCTGACACATTTTAATGCCGTCCATACGCGGCATGCGTACATCGGACAACACAATGTCCACGGGAGAGTATTGTGCAATAGCCAGGCCTTCTTTCCCATCCCTTGCTTCCAGAACCTCAGATATTCCATCAGGTTCCGTTGGAACCTTTTTAATGATTCCCTTTCTGGTAAACATTTCATCATCCACAACAAGAAGTGTGTACATATCTCATAATTCTCCTTTTATATACCGACAGTACAGCTGTGTTCTTTTTTATTTTACTTCATATATTAATATTTTCAAACTGAAAATCTTAGGGAAACAGGCTTTTCAAAGAAATTACCAATCATCAAAGGATATTGCTAAATAGTAGAAAAAGATAGTACAGATATCCAAGGATTGTCTGATTGTATGCGGAGGGAAGGGTTGTTAAAATGAAAACCGTAAAAAACGAAAACGAGGAGGGAAACAAGATGAAAAAAACTGGCCTTTTTCAAAAGGTGCGTAAGAACAGAATCATGCTGCTGATGTTGCTGCCGGCAATTGCCTATACAGTGATATTCAGTTATATCCCCATGACGGGCATTGTTCTGGCATTTAAAAAATATAACTATCACGATGGAATTTACGGCAGCCCATGGGTGGGACTGAAGAATTTTGATTATATGATTGTTTCCGATAAGCTGTGGTCGCTGACCAGGAACACACTTCTGTATAATATAGCTTTTATCGTGCTGGGAATCGTATTTGAAGTGGGTTTTGCCATAATGCTGAGTGAAATCAACAACCGGATTTTTAAAAAGGTGTCCCAGACAGTAATGTTCCTTCCATATTTCATTTCCTGGGTTGTGGTATCCACGGTCATGCTGAATATTTTTGGCGATAACGGAGTGGTAAATAACATTCTGGCCTCTATCGGAGGGGAACCCTACAGTATTTACAGCCATGTAAAAACCTGGCCGATAGTAATGGTGTGCGTACGGCTATGGAAACAGACCGGCTATGGAACGGTGGTCTATCTGGCTGCCATAGCGGGCATCAGCACGGAAATGTATGAGGCGGCGGAAATTGACGGCGCCAACATCTGGAAGAAAATTACCTGTATTACCATACCCAGCCTGAAGCCCACCATTTTTATCATGGCACTTCTTGCTATCGGAAACATATTCCGCGGGGATTTCGGAATGTTCTATCAGCTGGTGAAGAATAATCAGCTCCTGCTGGAAACCTCCGATGTTATTGATACCTTTGTTTACAGAACCATGATTACCACTAATGATTATGGGATGTCGGCGGCAGCCGGCCTGTACCAGTCGGTTCTGTGCTTTGTAACCATCTGTACGGCCAACTTTATTGTAAAGAAGATTGACCCGGATTACACACTGTTTTAAGGGGAGGTGCAGTCATGAAAAGAAAAAGCAGGGACAAGATTATTTTTGCCGTAATATCCTATACGTTGATTGCGCTGTTTGCTTTAGCGTGTGTCATACCGTTTTATCTGATTATTGTAGGCTCCTTTACCAGTGAACATTCCATACTTACCGAAGGATACAGTTTCCTTGTAACTGCGGATCGTTTTTCTCTTGCCGGGTATGATACAGCGCTGAAAAATCCTATGGAAATCCTCAGGGCTTATGGGGTTACCATTTTTGTTACCGTATTGGGAACAGTGCTATCCATTTTCCTGATGACAATGACCGGCTATGTATTGTCCAGAAAGGATTTTCCCTGGAAAAATGGTTTTTCCTTTTTCTTCTTTTTTACCACGTTGTTCAACGGCGGGCTGGTACCCTGGTATCTGCTTTGTACACAGACCTTTCAGTTCAACAATAAGCTGTATGCGCTGATTATTCCGGGCCTGTTTTCCGTATGGAACATGATTATCGCAAAAAGCTTCATGAAGGGAATTCCTTATGAAATGGTTGAGGCAGCCAAGGTTGATGGCGCAGGGGATTTCTGTATCTATTATAAAATTATGATACCTATGGCTAAGCCGTTGATTGCCACATTGGGACTGTTTACAGCGCTTGCCTACTGGAACGATTGGTATAACTGCATGCTGTTTATCAATGACAACCGGTTCTGGAACCTGCAGTATACGCTGCAGAATATCCTGAACAGTTCAGAGGCCTTAAAAAGGATTGCGGCCCTGACCGGGCAGCAGGTACAGCAGCTTCCCAGTGAATCCATGAAAATGGCTATGACGGTGATTGCCACCGGACCGATTATCCTGTTATATCCTTTCCTGCAGAAATATTTTGTGAAGGGGCTGACCATCGGAGCGGTGAAGGGATAATTTCCCACAAAAAACGGTCTGCGTCTTGGCATCCGAAGATTGTAAAGAAAAAACAGAAGAAGTTAATCTTGATACCCTGGGCCTTTGGCCTTAGTATAAAAAATATATGGAGGTTGGTTATGAGAAAAATGATGAAAAAAGCAATGGCGGCAATTCTGAGCGCGGCAATGTTAATTTCCCTTGCAGGCTGCGGAGGAAATGCAGGGCAGTCTGCACAGAGCAGTGCCGGGACGGCAGAAAGCGGGCAGGCGGAAACGGGGAATACCGCTGCATCCAATGATGGAATCAGCGCGGACAGCCCTTATGCGGATAAAGGACTGGACCTTTCCGAACCTGTAACGGTGATTATGTACGCACTGGGGGACAGGCCCGAGGATATGGACAAGGTATTGGAGGAACTGAACAGCAAATATCTGAATCCCTGGCTGAATACGACACTGGAAATGCAGTTTCTCAATTGGAGTGATTATACTACAAAATATTCTCTGGTGCTGGCAGGAAGCGAGCCTGTAGATTTAATGTATACCTCCTCCTGGTGTTACTATAATGACGAAGCGGCAAAGGGCGCATTCCGGGAGCTGGATCAGGAATGGCTTGAGAAATATATGCCCATCAGTTACCCGCAGCAGCCTGCAGAAAGCTGGGATCAGATTTCCATTAACGGCAAAATATTTGCAGTGCCCAAATCCAATGCAGCGTTTAACGGCTACAATTTTATTGCAGTCCGCCAGGATTTAATGGAGAAATATGGAATTGAAACGATTGACAGCTGGGACAGCATGAAAGAATATCTGTACGCGGCGGTTGACGATAAGGGAAGCGGGATCTCTGCAAGCGGACAGACGGCCAACAGAGAAGAATATCTTAATCTGTGGAATCAGAATGAAGGCCTGAACGTATTGGCGGTTGGATTTGACTTTTTATATCCCCATCACAATTCTGAAGCAGCTCCGGATTTTGATAAGGATGTTTTCTACAAATATACTTCGGAAAGTTTCAAAAATTACTGCCTGGAAATGGCTGAGATGGCAGCCAGGGGCGTATGGTCAAGCAATGCCATCAATGATACCAATGAATCAAGGGCAGCCTTTGAAAACGGAACCTCTGCAAGCTTTGTATGGAATGAAACCATTTATGATGCCGGAAAGGCTCTGGAGGAGGCTGGCCTGGGAACCTACGCAGCTTATGATATTACCCCTGATGTATCCCGTGCACGCGGCAGTTATGCGGATGATGCCGTAGCCATCACCACAAACTCTAAAAATCCGGAAAGAGCGGCACTTGTTCTTGATTGTCTGAAAGGTTTCACGGAAGTCAATAATCTGATTCTCGGCGGTATCGAAGGTGTTCACTGGACATTAAATGAGGACGGTACCAGAGGCCTTACAGAGGAATCCGGTAAATATGCATGGAATTCCTGGGCATGGGGAATCCAGAGAGGTGATCAGCCTGATGAAGAGGGAATGGATCCCCGGAAGCTGGAGTTCAGAGAAAAATGTGAAGCAAAGGAATTCGTTCCTGAAACAGCCGGCTTTACCTTTGATAAAAGCCCGGTGGAAACAGAACTTTCCGTTATCAATGCAATCCGTGATGAATATCTGACAAGCTTTTTCCTTGGTGTCTTCGGTGACCAGACGGAAGCGAAGTTTGAGGAGTTCAAAGGTAAACTGGAAGCGGCCGGACTGGACAAGGTAACTGCGGAAATGAAGAGGCAGTATGAAGCATTCTGTGAAAAGAAGGGCTATAATCAATAAAATGGGTGCCACACAGAAATAAAAGGGATAACTGTCCCGGCAGTTGAAATATCTGAATAGGTAACTGTTTGGTACTCTTCACAGTTACCTGAATATTACCAGTAAGGCTCCCGCCTGGCACGCGCCGGGTGAGGGCCTTTGCGGCACAAAAATAGGAGAGGGCATTCTATGGGAAGAAAAAAGGATAACTGGAATCTGGGCTGGTTTTTTTATCACAAAGCAGGGGAGGGGGACGGGTGTCCGCCGGATCCGGCGGGAAGCGGATTAACGCCGGGATACCGGCCGGTAAAGCTTCCTCATGACTGGAGCCTGGAGTATCCGTTTGATGAAAAGGCGGCCTCCTGCGGCTCGGGAGGCTACGTGGAAACCGGGATAGGATGGTATAAAAAGATATTTACCGTGACGGAGGAGGAAGTACGGGGAAAGCATCTGTTTCTGTGTTTTGACGGGGCTTATATGAAGACCCGTGTGTGGCTGAATGGCAGCCGGATAAAGGAACATATATATGGATATACGCCTTTTTCCGTAGAAATTACGGAGCTGGTGAAAACGGGCCGGGGAGAATGCAATGTGCTGGATGTGGAGATAGACAATTCCGGACAGCCGGGTTCCCGTTGGTATTCCGGCTCCGGGATTACCAGGGATGTGTGGATACTTACTGTAGAAAATAGTTATGTGGCGGAAAATGGAGTGTATATCCGGCAGAAGAAGGTGACACGGCAATATGCGGAGCTGATGATCACAACCTCCTGCCGGAATCAGGAGGAGCTGACGGTAAAGACCAGCATCATTTCGCCCCGGGGGACAATCGCAGCTGAGAAGGAAACGGCGGCTGCTCCTGGAAATGCCGTCTGTACACAGCTTTTTTCCCTGGAGGAGCCCTGCCTCTGGTCCGTTGCCTCTCCCTGTCTGTATGAGGTAATTACCCGGCTCTACAATAAGGAAGGTGTTTTTATGGATGAGGTACATACAAGAACCGGGCTGAGAAGCGCCGTATTCGATAAGGACAGGGGCTTTCTGCTGAATGGGGAACAGGTGAAAATCAACGGTGTATGCATCCATCATGACGGCGGCTGCATGGGGGCGGCAGTGCCGCTGCAGATATGGAAGCGGCGGCTGGAAAAACTGAAGGAAATGGGAGCAAACAGTATCCGCATGTCACATAATCCTCCCGATCCGGGGCTGCTGGAGCTATGTGATGAAATGGGCTTTCTGGTGATGGACGAGGCCTTTGACGAGTGGAAAATTCTGAAGGGCAAGGAATTAGGCTCCAATACCCATGAAAGCCGGGGGTATTCGGAATGGTTTGCGCAGTGCCATGAGGAGGATTTGAAAGCCATGCTTTACCGGGACAGGAACCATCCGTCCGTCGTGATTTGGAGCATCGGCAATGAGGTGCCGGATCAGACGGATCCGGCAGGATATCTGACGGCCAGGCGCTTAAAGGAAATCTGTAAGCAGCTGGATCCGGAAAGGGCTGTAACCCAGGCCAATGATCAGATTTGTGCGGAGCCAAAGGCCGCGACGCAGGAGTTCCTGAATGAACTGGATGTGGTGGGCTACAATTATGTGGGCAGATGGGGAACCCGGGCGGAGACACTGTATGAGGATGACAAGCGTGCCCATCCTGACTGGTGCGTTATCGGAACGGAAAATCCGGGAATGGGAGGCATCCGGGGGGAATATGACCGTGGAAGAGAAACGGGCAGCTGGTGGAAACGGCCCTATTACAGCACGCCGGTAGCCGTAGGAAAGCTGTTGAGGTATACCATGACCCATGATTATGTTGCCGGAGATTTCATGTGGACGGGAATCGATTATCTTGGCGAGGCACACTGGCCTTACCGGTCGGCCAGCGCGGGAGTGCTGGATACCTGTGGGTTTGAGAAGGACGGTTATTATTTTTACCAGAGTATCTGGAGGCGGGATATTCCCATGGTCCATCTTCTTCCGCACTGGAATCTGGAAGTGGAGGAGGGGACAATCCTGCCGGTGCTGGGCTTTACCAGCTGTGAAAGCGCGGAGCTTTTCCTGAATGGAAAATCCTATGGGAGAAAAGCATATTCCTACCCCGCCTACGGTATGACACAACGGTACGGTCATTATGACAAAGATCCAGGTGCGGTGAATACGGAGGATTTGTTCCTCTGCTGGGATGTGCCGTATGAGCCGGGCTGTATTGAGCTGGCTGGTTTCGTGGATGGGAAAGAGGTTTGCCGCCATCAGGTAAAAACCGCCGGTGAGCCTGCCGCGCTCAGGGTTTCCTGCTATCAGAAGGAGGCGGCTGCCGATGGACTGGATGTAGGGCAGATTGAGGTGGAAATTCTGGATAAGGACGGGAACTTCTGCTGGCAGGCGGATAATGAGCTTACCTTCAGTGCGGAAGGCCCCGGTGAGGTTATCGGAGTGGACAACGGCCGTCCCGACAGCCTGGAAAGCATGAAGGCGGATCATATCCATGCTTTTCATGGCAGGGCTTTGGCTGTACTTCGTTCCGACGGGAATGCAGGGAAGTGCGTGGTTACGGTGAGCGCTGCAGGGCTGCCTTCTGCGGCGGCTGAGGTGATCTTTGTGACTTTAAGATAATATTTTATAAGAGGCATATTCCGGTACGAAAGACGGTTCAGGATGGCGTCTGGCAGCAACTGTGATGGGACCGGAAAGCCGCAGCTAAAAAAGGAGAAGTCAATGGAAAAAATATTGGGTATTGTATATGCGTATGATGTAAAAGATGGCTATCAGGAAATTCTGGACTTGGGTTTTTCCTGGGTAAGAATGGAGATTTGTTTCCCCTGGGAGGATAAAATGTTCGGCACTCTCAGCCCGAAATACCTGAAATGCAAGGAGGAAATCCGCAGGGCGCATGAAGCGGGCATGCAAATCATGCCTTCCACGCCGGGAATGGGCGGATACTATTATGACGAGGTAAAAAAGGAGACTTATTACCAGGATGCCTGGCCTGCCTTTGCAGGGGAAAAGGGCAGTGATATCTATTATAAAAATGTGGCGGCGGCCTGTGAATTCATCTGCAGTGACCTGGGGGAGCTGGCAGGAAATCTGTGGCAGTGCATGAATGAGATCGATATTCCCACCTTTTCCGGCAGCTATCCGCCGGAGGTTACCACAGGAACGGCCAGGGCTTCTGCAGAAGGGATCGTCCGCGCCAATCCGGAAGCAAAATGCGGCATCAATCTGTCACGTTATCATGAGGATGGGCTGAAAATCGCAGATATGGTATATGCGCCGGGGCATAAGTTCGGATATATCGGGGACGACCAGTATTTCGGCTCCTGGCAGGGAAAGACGGTGGAGAGCTGGAATGATGTAATAGAGGCATTATATGAAAGGTATCAGCTTCCTGTCGTTGCCAATGAATGGGGCTATTCCTCCGGCGGCAGGGTGATGGAGGAGCGGCCGGACCCTTCAGTGCTTCCGGAGGGTATTCCGGATGTTTGCTATGAGAAAAGCTGGTTCCACCAGGTGGAGGGCGGACATACACAAGAGGTTCAGGCAGAATATCTGAGAAGAGGCCTGCAAATCTTTGCGGAAAATCCTCATGTACTGGGAAGCTTCCTTTTCTGCTTCAAGGATGCCGCCCATTGTTATCACTGCGGTGCGTCCGACTGCCCTTCGGAATGCTACTGGGGAATTACGGATGTGGAAGGAAAGCCGAAAAAGGCTTATGAGGTTGTCAGAAAGGCAATAAAAGATTATTATTAAATAACCGTATGGCAGTTGGCAGGCCGGCACATTGGGCCGACTGTAAAAAATGTAATTCAGAAATGTCGGCATATAATGCCGGAGTCGTTACAGTCTCCGGACTGCGGATAAAAAGGAAGGGAAAGGTATGGACAACACAATCAGGATTACGGGAAAAATAAGGGAAGCAGTGAAGCTCCCCATGTGTGGAAAAGACAGTCAGGGAAACCTGTATGAGGTGGATAACTTAAGCCTGATGAAAAACGGCAGACGCTTTCTGCCGGTAATGGGGGAGTTTCATTTTTCCAGATATGAGCCGGAGGACTGGGAGGAAGAACTGCTGAAGATGAAAGCGGGCGGCATCACGGTGACGGCAACCTATGTTTTCTGGATCCACCATGAGGAAAGGCGCGGTGAGTGGGACTTTGGCGGCTGCCGTGATCTGCGGGGCTTTCTGGAGACCTGCCGCAGAGTTGGCATGCAGGTATGGCTGCGCATCGGGCCCTGGGCCCATGGGGAATGCCGCAACGGCGGGTTCCCGGACTGGCTGACGGAAGAATTCGGCAGCAGGCTGCGCAGCAATGATCCCGGCTATCTGAAGGAGGTGCGCCGCCTCTATCAGAAGATCGGGGAGCAGGCGGCAGGAGAGATGGCAAAGGACGGAGGCCCAATTATAGGCATTCAGCTGGAAAATGAATACGGACACTGCGGAGGCGGCCCTTCCTCCCAGGAGGAATGCATGGAGCATATGCGCACGTTGAAAAGGATGGCGCTGGAAGCCGGGATGGAGGTTCCTTATTATACCTCCACCGGATGGGGCGGCGGTATCGTTGTGGACGGAGAAACACTTCCGGTGCTGGGCGGCTATGTGGATGCGCCCTGGGCGGAGCATGTTCAGGAAATGCCCGCCAGCGCCAACTTTTTATTTTCGTCCTATAAACAGGATGAAAATATCGGTTCCGATCTGAAGAGACAGGAGAGCAGGCAGTTTACCTTTGACATCAGCAGAAACCCTTATCTGACCGCAGAGCTTGGCGGCGGGCTGCAGCCAACCTCCCACAGAAGAACTTATCCCTGGCCGGAAGATATTGAAGCCCAGGCGCTCTGTATGCTGGGCGGTGGGGCCAATCTGCTGGGATATTATATGTACCACGGCGGCATCAATCCGGAGGGAAAGGAAACAAACCTTCAGGAATCCAGGGTAACGGGATATAATAATGACCTGCCGGTAAAAAGCTATGATTTCCAGACCTGTATCAGGGAATCCGGTGAGGTAAATGAAAGCTATGGAAGGCTGCGCAGGCTGCATCTGCTGCTGCAGGATTTCGGAGAAGAGCTGGCGGGGAGTGAAACCTGTTTCCCGGAAAAGCTTCCCGAGTCGCCGGAGGATTTACATACACTGCGCACCACGGCCCGGGTGAACCCTGAGAGCCGGACAGGCTTCCTTTTTATTAATAATCATCAGAGAAAACGCCGGATGGAGGAACGGAAGGATGCGGCCGTAAAGCTGGTTTTCCCGGAAAGGGAGCTGGTGATTGACCATCTTTTCCTGAAGCCGGGAAGCTGTGCGGTGATTCCTTTTTCCCTGCCTGTGGGCGAGGCTTTTCTGGAAAAAACCAACGCTTCTTTGTTATGCCGTCTGGGCGGCAGGTACTTTTTCTATGGAAGTAAGGAGGTCTGTGAAAATCCTTTTTATCAGTGGAGAGGGGAAGCCGGGGATGTGGTCACGCTGACGGAGGAACAGGCGGCCAGGGCCTGCCGTCTGGGCGATGCGTTGTATGTGACGGAATATCAGGACAGCTGTCTGATAGAGCAGGAAGGAAAAATATATCTGATTTCCAGCCATGCACAGGAAAAGGTGATCTGTTATAGAGCGGAAGGCGGGCCGAAGGTTTTTACTGTGAAGGCGCAGGAGACAGATGTGCCTGTCCGCTTTACGCCGCTGGAGACGGATGCAGAAAACCGGGCGGGGAGCGAAGCTGTCGGTAAAGCTGCCGGATATTGTGAATATGAGGTGTGTATTGGGGATGTTCCTGTGGATAAACTTCACCAGCTGTATCTGGAAGCGGATTATGTGGGCGACAGGGCGGAGCTTTATCTGGATGGCCGTCTGGCGGATGACTGGTTTACCAACGGAGAGACATGGCATGCGGCGCTGAAACGCTTCGATTACCCTGCCAGCCTGGTGCTGCGGATATATTCCAGCGATAGTCCGATCCCCAATCCTTATGACAACCAGGTTTATTATGATCTTCCGGTGGAAAAGGGCTGCGCGCTGCGGGGAGTGAAGGCGGTTGCGGAATATAAAACAGAACTGTAAATTATATGCCGATAATTCAGAGAAATATAGAAGAAAAAAATATGGATAAGACCTGTAGGGCAGGTTGACAAAAGAAGCCGGAGAAGGTCAGATTTTTCCGGCGGGTCAGCGGATGAGCCGGCGAAACAACACAGGAAACAGGAGCTTTTACAAATAAGGTAAAGGCTTCTGTTTTTTTGCCCGGGAAGCATTTCGTACCCTGGAAATTCCCGGCAGCCGATGAACTGTCTGGGATTATGCTGTACAGACAGGCTGGATACCCGGGCGGAGAGGCAATTGGGCGCGATTATCCCGAAGATAAAATGAGGTATATTGTTTACCGTTTAGTCTCGGTGGATTATTGGTGGGGGCGGCTGAACTTATTGAATCGGCTTGAATTGGGGGGAGAGGGGGTTGCAAAATGGGTGGAAAGGCAGTATGGTAGAATGGCGTGGGAAATTAGCGGGGAGTTTTTGGGCGTGGCTTTGGAACAGGGTTGCGATCTGGGAGCGGAGATAAAATGAAGGAGTTGAAGTTATGAAAAGTTCTGGTATGAAGATGTATATGAGTAAGACTTGGGTGGTATTTGTTTGTGCTTTGGTTTGCTGCTTTCTTTGGGGGAGCGCTTTTCCCTGTATTAAGATTGGATACAGTCTGTTTTCAATCGGTGCATCGGACAGTGCGTCACAGATCGTGTTTGCCGGAACCCGTTTTACGCTGGCGGGGATTCTTGTGATTCTTTTCGGGAGTCTGATAGGCAGGAAGCCGCTGGTGCCTGCCAGAACGAGTCTGCACATGGTGGTTAAGCTGGCTTTGGTGCAGACAGTGGCGCAGTATATTTTCTTTTATATCGGCCTGGCCCATACCTCCGGGGTGAAATCTTCCATTATTGGCGCGTCGAATGTTTTTCTTTCGATTCTGGTGGCTGTGGTGGTGTTCCATATGGAAAAGCTTACGGCAAAAAAGGTGATTGGCTGTATCGCCGGTTTTGCAGGCGTGGTGATTATTAATCTGAGCAGCGGGAGCCTGGATATGAATCTGTCCTTTTTAGGGGAAGGATTTATTTTCCTCTCTGCGGTGAGCTATGCTTTTTCCTCTGCGTTAATCAAACGTTATTCGGAAAACGAAAATCCGGTGACGCTGAGCGGGTATCAGTTCCTTTGCGGGGGAATATTGCTCACGGGATTCGGGCTGGCGATGGGAGGGCGCATCAGTTTGGCGGGCGCGGGACTTCCGGCGCTGGGGCTTCTTCTTTATATGGCGTTTATTTCAGCGGCCGCGTATACGCTGTGGGGAATTCTTCTGAAATATAATCCGGTGGCGAGGGTTGCGGTGTTTGGATTTATGAATCCTGTATTCGGGGTTCTGCTTTCCGCGTTGTTTCTGGGAGAGAGCAGCCAGGCCTTCGGGCTTACGGGAGTGGCGGCTTTGCTTCTTGTCTGTGTGGGGATCATGATCGTAAACGGCTCGGCAGGCACGGCAAAAGAGAGGAGTCAGGATGAATTGGAAAGCGTTTGAAAAAACAGAGGCGTATATGCTTTCCTGTATGAATGACAGCGCCCATGATAAGGAGCATATTTACAGAGTGTTGTATACGGCGCTGGATATCGCGGCGTATGAGCAGGATGTGGATTACGAGATTTTAATTACGGCGTGCCTGCTGCATGATATCGGACGGGGAGAGCAGTTTGAGAATCCGGCTTTGTGCCATGCGGCTGTGGGTGGTGATAAGGCATTTGCCTTCCTCATGGATTGTGGGTGGACGCAGGAGCGGGCCAGGCTGGTGAAGGAAGCGATTGCCGCGCACAGGTATCGTTCAAAGAACCCTCCTGTTTCGGTGGAAGCGAAGATATTGTTTGATGCGGACAAGCTGGATGTGACAGGGGCCATAGGGATAGCGCGGACATTGCTTTATGCGGGAGAGACGGGATGTCCTCTTTATACTATGAACAGTGACGGAAGTGTCAATGATGGTTCCGGAGACGGGGAGGATTGCTTTTTCAGGGAATATAAGCGTAAGCTGGAAAAGCTGTATGATCGTTTTTTTACTGAGCGGGGAACAAAGCTGGCGGCAAAGAGACGGGCTGCGGCGGAAGCTTTTTACGGCAGTTTACTGATGGAGGCTGAGGGGACTTACCGGATGGGGAAGGAACGGCTTTCGGAGGTGCTAAAGGACTGTTAGCAGTGTGCAGAAGAATAAGCGGTATCATAGAATAAATGGAAACCCTATATTTTTTTTGAAAAAAGTGATGTAGGGGACAGAAATTGGGCAGTTGCCAGGGGAGAGCAGGATTCCGCCTGGTAGCTGTCTTATTTTTATGAGTCAGGAGTGGCTTTTGCAAATTCTGATGGAGGCAGACTTATAAAATAAGATGGTGCTGCAATGCCGCATCATGTAAAAAAGCCGTACATGCATTGATATGTTACCATATAATGCATGGCGGCTTTTTTTACAATATATAGCAACGTACCTCAATACTAAAAAATCGGTACAACATTAACAATTTCATTCTCTTCCACATCAAACTGCCATACGGAATGCCCCGGAATCCGGTGCTCTGTCAGGTAGAAATGGCCATCAAAGGAGGTGATATAGTAGGGGGTCCCGCCGCCGATAAAGTTATCATAAATGTCCTCATAACCGCCGGAAGCAAGGGAATGCAGGTCTTTTGTACGGATGAAGGTGGCATAATCCTGATTGAAATCCACGTCGGTGGAAATGGTGATATAGTAATAGTCCTCTATTTTGGTCAGCTGGACCATCCCCGCAATTTCCGGGCTTACCGGATATTCCTCCAAAATTTTCAGATCCTTCAGCCGGGCGCGGATGATGGTGGAATTGCCGGAAACAAAATAAATTTCCTTTCCGATGATGGTGAAGGAGCGGACATAGACACCGTTTAGTTTTTCTATGGAACGGACTTCCTTCAGGCCCATGCGCGTTGAATTTTTTTCCCGGGAAAAGACATACAGTTCACCGGTCATGGAGCTGAGCGCGTAAAAATAACCGCTTGTTTCATCATAAACGATATAGTGGGGGCGTATGCCAATGTCGGAAAAGGTCTGGGTGTGGATAAACCGGCCGTCCTCTTTTTCGAATACCAGAATACGGTTATTTTCCGTATCATCCGTCAGATATACCACACCGTCGCTGGCAATGGTGTGTCCGCGGTTGATTTCATCGGTCATAACCTCCCATTCGTTCAGTTTCCTGTCCAGGGAATCGCTGTAAATGATTTCATCGTGATAGCAGTCCACCAGAAAGTAAGTATCCTGCAGCTTAGTAATATAGGTGGGGACGCTCAGGTCAAAGTAGGGATTGACCGGTATGGGGATGTCCTTTTCGTCCTTGGCAGCCTCGCTGAGCTCTGAGAGCTGGAGGAAGGCTTCCTGTGTCCTGTCTCGGAAATAAAGCAGGACTCCGGCAGCTGTTACGATAAATAAGATTATAATACAGACAGGAAGAATATGAGGTTTCTTTTTCTTCATGTAAATTCCAGGCCTTTCATCAGAAGTAATAAGTTTAAGTATAGCACAAGATGGACAGGGCGCAAAGAGGAGGGGATTGGATACTTTTGCAGCTTTTTATATACATACTTTATAAAGCAGATTCTTCAGGAACGGGAAGGCGGACAATCGCAAGGGTGCCTTCCGGCATATTTTTTTCAAAGGAAAGTCCATAATCAGGCCCATAAAGAAGAGTGAGCCTGGAAGAAACATTATGTATTCCGTAGCCATGCCCGTTTTTTCCTTGAACAGCTCCTGTGTTCAGAATAAACTGAGGGGACTCCTTCATGCCGATCCCGTCGTCAGAGATACAGATCTTAATGGTTTTTCTATTTTCTCTTTCTATTCTTATGGACAGATGGCCTGGTATTTTTTTACTCTCCTGCAGGCCATGTGTGATCGCATTTTCTACCAGCGGCTGAAGTGTGGTTTTGGGAATCAGGTATTCCATTAAGGAGCTGTCAAAATCCTCTTCATAAAGAAATGTATCAGGAAAACGCAGTTTTTGGAGCCGGATATAGGAACGTACATGTTCTGCTTCCTCACGCAGAGGTATAAATTCTTTGCCGTTGCTCAGGCTGAGCCGATAAAAGGTTGCAAGAGAAGAAACGGCTTCTTCAATTTGGGATAGCATGCCTTCTTCAGCGAACCATTGAATCATATCCAGGGTATTGTACAGGAAATGTGGATTAATTTGTGCCTGCAGTATCTTCAGTTCGGCATTTTTTGTTTCCTGGCCGAGAAGATACTCTTTTTCAATCAGTTCCTGCATGGAATGGATCATGTAATTATAGGTGCTTGTTAATTCTCCTATTTCATCACGGCCCTGAATGATGGAAGATGGCAGCGGAATAAGTTCGCCTTTTTTCACATGCCTCATTCGTGAAGTAAGCCGTATGATTCTTCCTGACATGGTTTTGGATAATATGGTTGACAGAAAGAGGCAGAGAATCAGAAGAATTCCTCCCATAAAAAAAGTAAAGTTACGGTGAAGATAATATTCACTTAACAGACTGTGGGAAGGAAGCATCGTTATCAGTGTCAGAGGGTAGGACTGAAGGGACTGATGGATTACAAAATAATCGGTTCCTCCCAGGCGGAATTTTTTCCAGGAATCCAGCGTATCTGTATCAGGAACAGGTATGGAGCCGGATAACTCCTTATAAAGAGGTTCTCTATCCGCTGAGGATAATGCGATCAGACTGCCGGTTTCTTCGGATACGAGAAAGGTCAGGGCGTTGTCAAAATTATTGGGACTTATGGCCTCATTCAAATAGTCTTTAGAAAAATCCAGCCGTAAAACAGCAAGCGGGGAAGGGTAATAATTTTTATCTGGTATTACACGGGCAATGGACAGAAAAATTTCATCCTCGTGTCCGGAAAGTTCTTTGGAGGAAAGGATATAAAAGGAAGTCCGGTCCCTGTGATATACAGAGGAAACACGCTGAAACCAGGTCTCCTCTTCAATGGAGGAATAGGTGGAATATCTGGTTGCATTATTGAAATAGGGAAAAGAATCGTCAAAAAAAACACGAATATCACAATCGGTAACTGAATTTCTTATTTGTATGGGAATGCAGGAAAACATGGCGTTTTCAAAATCGGTTCTGTCTTTGCGGATACCGCTGTAATCATAGTCCGGGCCGGGATGAGAGAAAATATCGGTAACCGTTTCCATCATAGAAAAGCTGTATGTCATGTTGTCATATTTCTGGATAATATTTTCCAGGGACAGCGTGATCTTTTCCGAAGTAGCTTCCGCGGAATTCAGCAATTTGCGTTCCAGTATACGCGCGGAATTTGTATACAGCAGCGCTGTGAGCAGCAGAATAGCAAGGACAGAGAGCGTAAGGTGGGATATAAGAAGCTTATATTCCATCTTCAAATCATACAGATAAGCAAATTTCAGTTTATTCAATAATTTCATCACATCATCCTCTTCTATGGAAGATAACCTCTGTATTCAGAAGGAGTCATTCCCGTGCATTTCTTAAACAGCTTTGTAAAGTAGTTTTGATCCGTAAAACCGCAGCAATCGGCAATATCGGATATTTTTCGATCACTTTTCAGAAGAAGGGAGGAGGCCATATCGATCCGGTAGGTTATAATATACTGATTTATTGTGGTTCCGGTTTCCTGTTTGAAAAGCTGGCTGATATAAGACTGTGATAATTTGAGGCTTTCGCTTAAAAACTGAAGTCCCAGCGCCGGGTTGCCGTAATTTTCTTCGATCAGCCTGCGCAGCTTTCCTGATACAGATAGTTCCTCCTGATTCTTCTTAACAAAGTCAAAGTAAGACTGATACAGGTTTACAGCTATGATGTGCAGATCACGGAGGGTTTTAGCTGAAGATATAACATCCCAAAGCTGCTGATTGCTTGCAGATGGAAAAGCAATGCGGTGACTGAGACAATGCTGGAACAGCTGTGAGAGTATTCCGTAATAGTTTTCCCTTACCACGCTGATCAGCCCCGCAGGATGAAGCTGATAGGATTGGTACAGCGATTCAAGAAGCAGAAAGCAGGTGTGTGGGTCATTCTGTTTTACGGAGCCAAGAAGCTTCCGGCGAAAATTTTCATCCGGCCTATACTCCGGTGATTCAGGAAAACCGGCAAAAGAGACGGAATTACTGCCGAGGAAAAAATTCTGCTGAAGTCCGATTACAGCAGACTGATAAGATTGGTAGACCTCCTGTATGTTTTCAGACAGTTGTCCGACGGCTATAAAATAGGACGTATTTTTGAACAGATAAGAGACTCTTTGAAATAATGGCTTAAAAAAACTGGAAGTTAAGGAAGAAACCATCTGTTCCTTATCCGACAGCAGATGGATGACAATTAAGTTGTCATGATGATCTCCTAAAAGATAATGCAGGCCGCTGTGCTCTAACAGTTCGCCTAATTTTTCAAGCAGGCCGGAGGGAATCCCATCTCCGGTCAGAAGCTGTATCAAAATTGTCCGGGAATCTGAGAAGGCCAGAGTAGAAAGCGAGCACTCTTCCAGGAGACAGGACAGCTGGCCTGCATCCGGTTTTGGAGTGCAAAGCAGCCGGGCCAGCCGGACCTCCTTTATTTTGGCGGCAAAGGAGGTGTTGCGAAGGTTATTACAGTAAGAGACTGCTTCCTTAACGGCAGAAATTACCTGTTCAGGCAAAACCGGTTTATCGATATACTGTAGAGCATGCAGAGAAATTGCAGAGCGCAGGTATTCCTTATCCGAATAACCGCTCAAAAAGAGAATAACACAGTCCGGATACAGTTCTCTTATTTTGGCAGCCATTTCAATTCCATCCATCCTTGGCATACGGATATCTGAGATAATTATGTCTATCGGTTCGTTAACAGCCAATTCATATCCCTGATCTCCGTCTCCCGCTTCCAGAAGCCGGTCAATTCCCAGGGCCTTCCAGTCAATTTTCTGCATCAGCTTTTTTCTTACATGAAATTCATCGTCCACCAATAAAAGATTCATAAATAAATCCTCATCTGCATCAGCTTATGTTTCTGGTTTTACTATACTCTGATTGTAGCATAAGAAAATAAGGGTTTCCAGGAACTTGAGGGTAAGTGGAAGAATTTACTAGGGGTCGAAGAATTTACTAATAATTTTGCGAATTCTTCCAGCAGACGGGAGAATTTACTATTGAGGATAAAGACGGGGAATTCATATAATGACGCTGTAAGCCAAAGCTTTCCGGGCGGCTGTAAACGAGAAAAACCGGGTGCCCGGCAGACATTTCAGAATACAGGAGATAGGTTATGAGAAAAAGAACATTTTGGCAGCAGGTGCAAAAAAACAAAACATTGCTGTATATGCTTCTTCCGGCTTTGCTATATGTGATAATTTTCAGCTATATTCCAATGTTCGGGATAACGATTGCTTTTAAGAATTATAACTACAATGACGGAATTATGGGAAGTCCCTGGTGTGGACTGCAGAATTTTGAATATCTGAAAATTTCTGGAAAGCTTTGGGCTTTGACAAGAAATACATTGCTGTACAATCTGGCTTTTATTGTATTTGGCGTTATATTCGAGGTCGGCTTTGCCATTATGCTTAGTGAAATTACAAAGAAGACTTTTAAGAAGGTTTCACAGGCATTCATGTTTCTTCCCTACTTTATTTCCTGGGTGGTAGTCTCTACCGTAATGCTTAACATATTCGGACAGAACGGGGTGCTGAGCAATATTCTTACCCGTTTTGGAATTGAAGATTTCAGCATTTACCAGCAGGTGAAGCAGTGGCCTGTCGTTATGGTTGGCATCCGATTATGGAAGCAGACGGGCTACGGAACGGTAGTCTATCTGGCGGCTATTGCAGGACTGAGCCAGGAAATGTTTGAGGCGGCTTCCATTGATGGAGCAAATATCTGGCAGAAAATAAGATATATAACGATTCCCGGTCTTAAGCCAACTATTTTTATTATGTTTCTGCTGTCTGTAGGAAATATTTTCCGTGGAGACTTCGGTATGTTTTACCAGCTTGTGGGAAATAACCAACTGCTGTTGGAAACATCAGATGTTATTGATACGTTTGTTTACCGTTCTCTGATAACAACGCCCAATATAGGAATGTCAGCAGCCGCAGGCTTTTATCAGTCGGTGCTTTGCTTTGTTACCATCGTTTCAGTGAATTGGCTGGTCAGGAAAATTGATCCGGATTATACACTGTTTTAGGAAAATGAGGTACTGAAAAGGAGAGTGTTATGAAAGTAAAAAAAGGAAAAGATGAGAAGATTTTTCTTGGCATTGCCTATGTGCTGACGGTGTTGTTTGCTGTAATATGCCTGCTGCCGTTTTACCTGATCTTGGTCGGTTCCTTTACAAAAGAAAGTACGATATTGACAGAAGGCTACAGCTTTTTTCTGACGGCCCGGAATTTTTCCTTGGAGGCCTATAAAATGGCTTTCAAGAGCCCGGATACTATAGTACGGGCTTACGGCATAACCATATTTGTTACCGCAGTGGGAACAATTACTGCAGTTGGATTGTCTGCGATGACGGGATATGTACTGGCGAGACCTGATTTTCCCTGGAGAAATAAGATTTCCTTCTTTTTCTTCTTTACAACTTTATTCAGCGGGGGGCTTGTACCCTGGTATTTGATGTGTTCCAAGTTTTTTAAATTTAATAACCATGTGTATTCATTAATTCTGCCCTGCCTGTTTTCCGTGTGGAACATGATAATTGCAAAAAGCTTCATGAAGGGGATACCATTTGAATTGACTGAAGCTGCAAAGGTGGATGGGGCAGGGGATTTCCGTATCTTCTGGAAGATTATACTGCCTGCGGCAAAACCGCTGATTGCTACGATTGGGCTGTTTACCGCCCTTACCTATTGGAATGACTGGTATAACTGTATGCTGTTTATGAGTACGGGGGGAACATGGAATCTCCAGTATACGCTTCAGAATATTCTGAACAGCTCTGAGGCGCTCAAAAGAATTGCCTCCATGACAGGAATGCAGGTAGGGCAGGTGCCTACGGAAGGACTGAAGCTGTCTATGACCGTGATTGCCACGGGACCGATTATATTACTGTATCCATTCCTTCAAAAATATTTTGTAAAAGGAATGACGATAGGTGCAGTGAAAGGCTGATTATAGAGGAAATAAAGGAAAACTTTATTTATAAAATTTAAGGAGGGTTATCATGAAAAACAAATGGATGAAAAAGCTGTCAGCATTTATGGCCGTTGTTATGGCGGCGGGACTGTGCGCCTGTTCAGGGGCAAAAGATGCCGGCCAGGGGGAATCCAACGCGGCTCCCGCTGAAGAAACTGCACAGGCACAGACGGAGGAAGCCATTTCCCAGGACAGTCCCTATTATGGGAAAGGATATGATTTGGCGGAAACGGAAACCATTGTCCTGTATGTTCTTGGAGATGAACCAAAGGATATGGGAAAGGTACTGGAGGAAGTGAACCAGAAATACCTGCTCCCCAATCTGAATTCTACGCTGGATATTAAATTCCTGAACTGGAGCGACTATCAGACAAAATATTCGCTGGTGCTGGCAGGTGGTGAAAATGTGGATTTAATTTATACTGCTTCCTGGTGTTATTATAATGAAGAAGCTGCCAAAGGCGCATTTAAAGAAATGGATATGGATTTTATACAGAAATATCTTCCTTATACCTATGAGCAGCAGCCGGAGGTAAGCTGGGAACAGGCCAAAATTGGAGAGAAGCTATATGCGGTACCGAAAGGAAACGCATCCTTCAGTAATTATGATTTTATTGTGGCAAGACAGGATTTAATTGATAAATACCAGCTGACCAAACCCGAAGACTGGGATAGCTTTAAAGAGTTCCTGAAAGAACTGGCTGCAGTTCAAAACGAGACAGGTGTGGTTGCGCTGAATACTAATGCGAACAGAAACCAGACGCTGGAGCCTTATTTACAGGCAAATGGATATGATTATTTCACAGAAGGCTTTGACTATTTTTATAATGCAGGCGGGAAAGCAGAGCTGCCGGGCTGGGATTCGGTAATCTACCTTTATACGTCAGATCTGTATTTAGAGTATGCAAAGGAAATGGCTGAACTGGCAGCAGCAGGAGTGTGGTCAAAGGATGCTATCAATGATACCAATGATGCAACCGCATATTTTGAAAACGGAACCTCTGGCTGCATTGGTTGGAATTTTTCAGCAATTGATGCCGGAGAAAAACTGGAAAAGGCGGGCTTGGGTACCTTTGGTGTATACGATGTGTCCCCTGACATTCATATGGCAAGAAGCCGGTACAATGGAGATATGATTGCTGTCGCTACAAATTCCAAAAATCCGGAGAGAGCGGCTCTGGTACTTGACTATATGAAGAGTGATGTGGATCTTAACCGCACGCTTCTGGGCGGAATTCAAGGGGAACACTGGGACTTGAATGAAGAAGGCCAGAGAATGGTGCTGGATGCGGCAGAAAATTACAGCTGGAACAGCTGGGCATGGGCGTTAAACCGTGCGGACGAGCCTGTGATGGCCGGGACAGATGAAAGAGAGCTGGCAATCAGCGACAGTATTAATTCCAGGGAGCTGTTTGCGGAGGTGGCGGGCTTTACCTTCGACTCATCTTCCATAGCTACGGAGCTTTCCGTTGTGAATTCCATTGTTGATGAGTATGAGTACAGCTTCTCTCTTGGAATTTATGGGGACAATACAGAAGCTAAATTTAATGAGTTCAAAGGAAAACTGGAAGCGGCTGGTTTGGATAAGGTAACGGAAGCCATGAAGACACAATACGAGGCTTTTGCGGCAAAGAATTCGTAAAAGAAAGGGTACCGGATGGTAGGAGATTACCGGAGGGTGCCCTTTTTCTATAAACAGAATAAAAGATGGGAGCAGAAAAATGAACGATTCCAAGAATATTATTTCATATAGTAAAGAGGCGCTGCTCAGAAATGGAGTGCCTTGGTTTCCTGTCATGGGAGAATTTCATTATTCCCGATATCCGGCGGGTATGTGGGAGGAAGAACTTTGTAAAATGAAGGCGGGAGGTATAGATATCGTTTCCTCGTACATCTTCTGGATTCATCATGAGGAGGAAGAAGGAAAATATGATTTTTCGGGAAACAGGGATTTGAGAGGTTTCCTTCACGCTGCCAAGTCAGCGGGACTTCTGGCTTTTTTGAGGATAGGGCCATGGTGTCATGGAGAGGTTCGAAACGGAGGGCTTCCGGATTGGGTAATGCATAAAGAATATGAAGTAAGAAGCAATGATACGGCCTATTTGCAGGATGTGAAGGCTTATTTTTCCAAGCTGGGAGAAACGATACGGGGACTGACATGGGAAGACGGGGGCCCGGTGCTGGGAATTCAGATAGAAAATGAATATGGCTGCTGCGGGGGGCTGACGGGAGAGGAGGGAGAAAAGCATATGCGTTATTTAACGGATATGGCGGTGAATGCCGGTCTGAAGGCCCCTCTTATGACTGCGACTGCCTGGGGAGGCGCCTGTACCGGCGGACTTCTTCCTGTGATGGGCGGATATTGTGACGCCCCATGGGCTCGGGAAATAGAAAAACTGCCGCCGAATGTAAATTATGTATTTACACCGGAGAGAAACGATGCCAATATCGGAAGTGATTTTGGAAAGAAGGAGACCGCTGGAAAAAAGGAGGAGTTCCCTTACCTGATGGCTGAACTGGGCGGCGGACTTCAGCCCACAAAACACAGAAGGCCGGTTGCATCTGCTGCGGATATCGGAGCAATGTCTCTGGTGAAGCTGGGGTGCGGAGCTAATCTGCTGGGGTACTACATGTATCACGGAGGTTCGAATCCGGAGGGAAGAAATACGACCTTGCAGGAAACGAAGAAAACGGGATCATGGAACGAACTGCCGGCATATAATTATGATTTTCAAGCACCTGTCGGCGAATATGGGCAGGTACGTGAAAGCTGCCGGGAGATAAAGCTTCTGAGCATGTTCCTCCATGATTTTGGTTCCGGATTGTGTACTATGAAGCCGGAATTCCCCAGCCCTGTTATGGATGATGCGGGGAATCTGGAGACACTTAGGACTTGTGTGCGTCGTAACGGAGAAAGAGGGTATCTTTTTGTAAATAATTATCAGCGTCTGTATCCTATGAAAGAGCATAGGAATGCAGTGCTGCATGTTAAAACCGGTACGAATGAGCTTTGTTATCCCGCCAGAGATATCAGGAATGGAGACTACTTTTTTTACCCTTTTAATATGCCAATTGGTGAGAGTGCAGAAATTGTGACAGCTCTGGCTACTCCGCTTTGCATATTGCACAGGAGGAATGAAAAAATTTATGTTTTTTATTCTGATACAGAGCCAATGTACCGGATAAAAGGAGATCTGGGAAGAAATAAAATTGTGACTCTGTCCCGGCGGGAGGCGTTGGATGCGTGGAAGGTAGAAATTAACGGAGAAGAATATCTTTTGATTACCGGTGGGGAAATAAGAGAGCAGAAGGGACAAATTATTCTTCGCGGAATCGTCGATGAAGAAAATAGAAAAACAGAATTTGCTTCCTGTCCGGCGCTGCCGGAAAGCCCGGCGGGATTTAAAAAAATAAGAGAAGAAAAGCTGGCTTATTATGAAAAAAAAGAAAAAAAAGAAAGGACAAAGGTTTTCTGGAAGCAGGGTAGGCTTGAGAAAGGGTTTCGTGAATATGAGCTTTCCGTGGAGTATCCGCAAGAGAGCATGCAGGAGTGTTATCTTATGGTGGATTATGAGGGAGATAGCGCTGAGTTGAGGATTGGGGATAACGTATATGCAGATCATTTTTACACGGGGCAGGTATGGGAAATTGGGATGAAACGGTATCATTTTCCGGTTTCTGCCAAGCTTAGAATCCATCCGCTTAAGGAAAGCGCACCGGTGTATCTGGAAAGACAGCCGGTTATGGAAAACGGCAGGGCACAGCGGTTGAAAAATATAGCGGTCAAAGAGGCCTGCGAATATGTGCTTTGGGAAAGAAAGGAGGAAAGCCATTTCCTGGCACCGTTCCAGGGGCAGGAAATGACAGACATTGCCCTGCATTTTAAGTGGACTAAGAAGGCGGGGAGCGAAGCGGTAGAATATGTGCTGGAGCTGGCGGATAATCAGGAATTTGTCAATGCCCAGGAGATGGAAGCAACTATTCTTTCCGATTCCGAGGTGGGATATTATTTCCCAAAAGCAGAGGAACTGCCGTATTATGAAGGTATTTGGCATGCCAGAGTAAGGGAAAAAAACGGAGGCAGTTGGTCACGGCCGGTAAGTTTTTATATAAATAAAAAGCACGGGAAAAAACCGGTGAAACGGAGAATCAACAGGGAGAATCCGTGGTTTACTATTTTTGATTACAGTGAACATGACCCCGCTGAGGTATGGATGCTGCTTCCGGAAGAACTCAAACCATATACAGGAATGGGCCTGATCGCGTCTTATAAAGCCAGGGCGGATAGAGTGATTGATTATATGCTGGATGAGGATGCAAAGGGATATTTATGGCATCTTGGGGCGCTGGGACCGCATGAGACACAATTCGGGAAGTATACAATCACGAGCCTGTCCGAAATTGAATATGTGATACAGCATAGCCGCAATCTGGTGAGCATAGGTTTTGTAGAGCAATACTTGGGCACGAAGGAAGAGGGGTATTGGAGAAACGAGTATTTCTTCCGTCTGCTTGCTTTATGTGCAAAATACGGAATTGTATTTATTTATTCGGATGGAAATCGAAATAATCTGGAGCTTGCGGCTATGATAAAAAGACCGTTTTTTATGAATAAAATGAGGGAGTATGCAGATTATTTTATTTTTTCCTACAAACAGAATCACGCACATGCAGCATATTCCTGTTTTGGAGCTCTGTTGGGGGCATGGATAGACGGAGCTTGCAGTCAGATTGGGGTACAGCCGGAGAACTGGTATTGGAATGATGCCGGATTCAGGGATAAACCGGGTGAATGTTATGGATATCTGCAGGGAAATGAGCAGCAGATAACAGCTTGTATGACGGTGGAAATGCTTCTGACCGGGTTGTCGCTGGGGGCGGTGAATTATTCCTGTGAAGGGGAAAGCTGGCTGATAGAGCGTGGGCCTCAGGATAAACTTATCTGGTCAGCCCAGGGACTTGCCGTGATTTCTTTTTTCAGGGCAGTTATTCTGTACAAGCTGATTCCTGATAAAACGGAGATTCAGAAGAAGATACGTGCAGCGGTGGACTATGAAGGTTTTATGCCGGAAGCTTTAGGGGACGCATGGACGGGAGGAATTCTGCGGGAAGCATTTATGCCGGGATATCGAATCCAGAATCAATTCGAACTGTTCCCCAAGGAATCAAGGTTTTACTATTTGCCTCTTGTTACGGATCGACAGCAGGCCTTTGCAGGAATGGCAAAGCTCTATGCGGGCTCTGTCAGCAGCATGGAAGCATATGAAGCGCTTTGCCGGCATTATCCGTCAGAAGCAGAGGGAAATGCATATTATGCGGTGTTTCAGGAACTTATGGTAATTATGCATTCCCAGGAAAATGAAGAGGGGGCGCAGTGGTTTTCCATACCGGGGAAGGATGGTTTCCTTCTGCAGATACGCGGCGCTTTATCGCTTTGGCAGTATATAATTGTTAGAAGCCATAAGACGGGATGCTATATTCATGTAAATAGCGAAAGAGGAAAAAATATCAGGTTCAGCCTCAGATTGGCCAGCAGGCCGGTCTGGTCGTCAAATTCAGAGAATATAAGCTTGGTATGGAAGGATGGCTGGCTGGAGGCAGTGGTGAAAGGGGATGGTCTTCCTGTGGAATTTACGGTCGCGGACAGACAGGAAGAAATGGCGGCTCTTGTGCCACAGTATCATAACAAAGAAGAAAAGAAATTACAGCTGCTGTCAGAATTGCCGTGGACCTATGCGGAGACTTCCCAAAACTGTCCGGTACAGAAGAATGCATGCGCAAATACTGCATATGGCAGGCTTCCGCTGGCGGTAGGCCATCTGCGTTACCGTTATGGACTGAGTATGGGAAATCATACCAGAATTGTATGGAAGCTTAATGGAAAATATCGGCGCCTGTCGTTTGGGTATGGATTTGATATAGATGCCTGGATGCCGAAGATATTGGACAGGGACAATATCCTCTGGGACAGGGCAGAGAAAACAATATGCATGAGATTGCAGCTGATAGGGGACGGAAGGAAGCTTTTTTCTTCTCCCAGACTGACAGGTACCGGAGGTACCTATATAGGGGAAGCGGATTTAACAGACGTAAACAGGCTGGAACTCATTGTGGACGGGGAGGTATTTTCGGAAGATCCGGGCGCTGGGGTATATCTGGATTTTTTGAATCCGGTGCTTGCTTAAAAGAGGATTTCTGCGCAGACAGATAAAGAATGAGAAGAAAGAAATAGCCGCATTAAAGTGGCAGAAAAGGCCGAATTATGATAGAATATTTTTAACAAAAGAAATTACATAGGAGAAAGGAAAACTTGGCAATGAAAAACTTTTTAAAGGAATTCGAGAAATTTATCATGCGCGGCAATGTCATTGACATGGCGGTAGGCGTTATTGTCGGCGCGGCGTTCCAGGGCATTGTGAACAGCCTGGTAAATGATGTGATTTCGCCGTTGCTGGGACTGATTGCCAACACGGATCTGAGTTATCTGGTGCTTACGGTGCGGGGCGTGGACATTAAGTACGGTTCCTTCCTGACGGCGGTTATTAATTTCCTGATCATGGCCTTTGTCATTTTCCTGCTGGTGAAGTTCATCAATAAAATTGCTGAGCTGGGGAACCGGAAGGACAAGGAGAAAACGCCTGAGGAACCGGCAAAGCCGGCTACGAAAATCTGTCCTTACTGCAAGAGTGAAATCCCTGCGGACGCGGTAAAATGCTGTCACTGCACCTCTGATTTGGCGGAAAAAATATCGGAGACTGTCTGAAAAAATGTTGCAACAGCTGAGAACGGTAATGGTTATATGGACTGTTACCGGTTAACCGGGCTGCTGCGATCTGTTCCCATAAGCAGCAAGACGGGCGGACTGTGCGTGAACTGCGGTCCGACTGCACATCAGCCATCCGGCAGGAAAGGCCGGACAGGAAAAGGAGGGACTTGTTTATGCAGAAAAAAGTAACGGTTACTATCGGTCGTGAATATGGAAGCGGCGGACGTGAGGTCGGGGAAAAACTGGCCGAAAGGCTTGGCTTCACCTTCCTGGACAAGAACATCCTGAATGAGATTTCAGGAAAAAGCGGCATCAGTGTGGAAGAACTGATGGAAAATGATGAGAAGCCTTCCAGCCCGTTCCGGGAATCCTTTATCCCTTATGATTTTGATGCGGATACCCTGAGCGAGCGCCTGTTTGACATGCAGGCTGATTTAATCCTGAACAAGACAAGGGAGGAATCCTGCGTGGTGGTGGGACGGTGTGCGGATGTGATTCTGGCCTATCAGGACAATGTGGTGAATGTGTTCATCTATGCGGATATGGAAGATAAAATTGATCGGATCATGAAGCTGTATTCCCTGGAGGACAGACAGAAGGCCGCTAAGCTGATTAAGAAAACGGAGAAAATCCGCAGGAATTATTATCAGTACTATACCGATGAAGTCTGGGGAGATAAGAGAAACAAGGCTCTGATGATCAATACCTCTGCCGCCGGTGTGGACGGCGCGGTGGATTTGATTGAGGCGTATCTGAAAATGAAGGGGTATGTGGAATAGCCGCTGTTTTTCAGAGAGTGTAGGAAAACAGAGACAGCCTGATGTCGGGTTTGTCTGATTGCAGACAATGGATAATATGCTCTGTTACATAATATTTTTAGAATTAAAAGTATTTTGGTAAAGCTATATGCCTGTTAAGGCACAGGGAGGGAAGAAAGACTGCCGCACCAGCCGGGATTAAAATTGGCTGATGCGGCAGTTATTTATTTGGCAGAAAGAATCATTTATGGATATATCTTATTTTTATGGTCCGATTCCCGGAAAATATCTAAAAATTCATTCCTGAAAGTAATTCATCCCCAAAGGCAACTCATCCCCGGAATCATCCCGTCCTTCCGCTATCTCATATGGTACAGCAGTCTGCGCAGCCGCCCGCAGCCATGCAGATACTGCTTTTCCAGGGAATCAGTGTACTGCTCAAGCCGCAGGATTTTTGCTTCCCCGGCTTCTTCCCCGCCGAAGCGGATGCTCTGGTACAGCGTACAGATATCCGCAAAAGAACCGGCCGCGGTATCCAGCCTTCCGGCGGCGCGTTTCCCATAAGCGGCCAGGGTTTCCCCGGCTTCCAGGCGCAGCTCCTGCATTTCGCCCAGCAGCAGGACCTTGCGCATCCGGTTTTCCAGTTTCCCGGCGGCATCCAGACGGCGGTAGGAACGTCGCCTGAGTGCGCTGCGGCAGAAGAGGAACAGCGCAAGAAGCAGGAAAAGAGCTGCGATGAGCAGGACTGCCTCCAGAAAATGAATCAGCAGTCTGCCGCTTTGCTCTGCCAGATAACGGGCCGGAAGGCTGTCCTGCGTCCAGTCATCAGTGACAGCGGTTTCCTCCTCCTGGCTTTCCGGCGCCGGCAGTGCCGGTGCGGGAGTGCCGCCCTGCGCGGGTAAGTTCCAGGCGGTGTTGGCAGCCTCGTAATAGCGGGGCGTAGGTTCAAAAGGAACCCAGCCGATGTTGGGGATATAGCCCTCAGCCCAAGCATGGGCGTTGTCTGAGGTAATCATTACCTGGTTTCCCTCTGTGCGCCGCGTACCCGTGGTCACGAAGCCCTCCGCATAACGGGTGGGAATACCGCAGCAGCGTCCCAGGACCGCCATGGCTGTGGCAAAATAAGTACAGTAGCCTGTCTGGCTGTCAAACAGGAAAAAGTCCGTAAAATCCTGTCCTTCCGGGCACTGGGGAGGCGAGGTGGTATAGGCAAGCCGGTTCAGCCAGCCTTCAATGGCCTTCATACGGTCATAATCTGTGGATAACCCTTCCGTAATTTCCTCCGCCAGTGCATAAACTCTTTCCGGGACCGTATCCGGAAGCTCTGTATAATTCTCATAGATATAGCGCTCTCTTTTCTGCTGCTCCTCATCCAGGGCCGGAGGCTGCGCCCAGGCCTCCTGGCGGAGAAGTTTCTGTACCTTTTCACTGCCCCAGTTGATATCCATGCAGAGGAAGGAATAGGTGAAGCCCACACTTTGCGCCTTTGGCAGGAAGATACTGTCATTGCGGGCATCCGGCTCCTGGTTGATAAAAAAGAAGCTGGCTGTAAAAGGCGGATAAAAAACGGTCTGCGTCTTCAGGCCTTCAAACCGCAGGTCAAAACGGCAGGAGCGCATCATTTCCAGCTGCTCCTGGGAGGTATAGATGCTTGCATCGAGAGCATCCGTCAGTTCCTGATAATTCAGCAGATATTCCTCGCCGGAATAGGTTTTATCCAAAGCCCTCTGTTCCCAGCCGTGTCCATTGTAAAAGTCATGGACTGTGCCGGTAAGGTACAGGGGGGATTTGGTCCGGCTCCCCGTGAGGGACAGCTGGCCTGCGGAGGAGGAAAACAGCCCCCCGTTTAAGTGCCCGCTGCCAGTGTAGCCGGTAAAGGAAAGTGCATAGGAATCCTGTCCCCCGGAAAAAAGAGAGCCGATATGTATGATCAGGGCATTTGCCTTATCCTCTGCGGCGGCGGTCAGCTTACGCAGGGTGTCCCAGTGCATAGGCGCTTCCTTTGCCGGCAGCAGTCCGATAATAAGTACGGCGGCCAGAAATACAGGAGTCAGATAAAGCAGGTTCCCGGCGGGCGGCGCCAGAAAGACAGAAAGACTTTTCCGCAGGGAGGGAGACTGATTTTCCATCCCCTGGTTCTGAAAGCAGGCGGCAGTTTCCGAAAGAAAAAGTAGCAGGCAGAATAAAACAGGCAGCACATTCCATTTGGAGAGCGGAATTTCCTGCGCGGCACACAGAAGAAGGATTACAGTCTGGATTAGCAGAAGAAGTCCCTTCAGCCACAGGCGGCTTTCCGACAAATATGACAGAAGCCCGCAGAGCAGTACGGCAGTTCCCAAAATCAGAAGGAAAAAGTAGAGCTGCAGAGCGGTTCTGGCGGAAAGTGCCGGGAGGAGCCGTGCGGAGGAGGCGGATTGGGGCAGGGAAGCTAAGTTCCGGGCACAGGCCTGAACCAGGGAAGCTTCTTCCTGTGAAAGTGCAGCGAAGGCATTTCTTTCCCGGAGAAAGAGGAACGCGCCGGCAAGCAGTGCCAATAAAAACAGCCCGCCCCACAGGGGAAGCCGCAGATTTTTTTCCGAGGACCATTTTAAGAGGATCAGGCACAGGGCAGAGACAAGGAGAAGGATGGCCGGGGAGAGGAGTTCCGAGGCCTTTTCTGCCGGAAGCGGGGAAAAGGCAGGCATGCCGAACAGATCCCAAAGGCTTTTCAGGATCATCAGGCTTCCCGCACACAGGCAGGAGGAGGCCGCTAAAGCATACAGTTTCCGAAGTTGCAGAGAATCAGGTTTCATAAGGCAAGTTCTCCCACATTGATGAGCAGCGCTTCCGTCCCGGCCTGTTGTTTTTCACTTACGCTGCGGACAAGATCGTCCGTTACCGAGGCGGTTATCAGGATACAGGAGCCGCAGCCGGAGGAGGCCGGAACGCTTTCCCAGACCTGGTTTAGCGGATAGGGTGAGGAAAAGGAAAGTTCGGAGCATTTGTCGTAAAAGGGTTCGAAGCCGGTGCCGGCGTCCACTAGCATTTCCCGCAGCGTATCCTCCATAAACAATATCCGCACAGGGATATTTTTCAGATAATAATCATGGACGAAGGAAAGGGCGGTTTCTATAATGTTGTCTTCTTTCTGTAGCCTTTTTTCTTCTTCATCCTCTATGGGGGATAAATCCATAAAAATAATTGTCTCAAACAGCTCCTCCGGCATCTGTTTACGCACCAGCAGCTCACCGGCCCGGGCGGAATTTTTCCAGTGGATATATTTTATGGGATCTCCGGGAAGATAGGAACGCAGCTCAAAATCAGGAAGCTCCTGCAGCCGGGATACCGGAAAAAGCGTGTTTTTGGGATCCTGCTCCTGGAGGACCACCCGAAGCTGTTCCATGGGGATGATACGCGGCCTGGCGGTCAGGCGGATCTGGGACATCAGCGGATAGGGAATGGTGAACAGGCCCAGAAAATCCGTGACCTCCACGCTTTTTACGCCCACCGGATATGTGCCTCTGTATTTACAGTACATTTGTGTGTCCACCCTGATTTCCTCATGGGGCGCAAGGGAGATTACGCCGGGATCAGAGGGCTTCATGCTGACCATGCTGTCGAAAAAGTGAAGCCGTATGTGGGTAAAGGGCAGGATATCCTCGTTGGCCAGCAGCAGGCGGTAGGGGACCTCCTGGGCCTTTACCACAACGCGGGATACCTCCTGGACAATTTTGAACCGGTAAAAAACATAAAGAGAATACAAAAATGCCAGGATGGGAAGCGCAAGTGCAAAATAGAAAAGCAGGTAGGAAATATTCCCGCCCCGCAGGCTCACCAGGGCCGTCGCGCCTGCAAGAAAAAGAAGGTAAAGCAGCCTGCCGGGCCGCCGGATTCTTTTATTTTTTCTTTTGTTTTTTTGTTTTGTTTCCTTTTTCATAGGACAGGCACTTTGGCTGCGCGCATGGCTTCCTGCAGCACATCCTTTTCTTTTTTCCCTTCCAGGCGGGCCTGGGCCGAAAGAATCAGGCGATGGAGCAGCACCGGCTGTGCCAGGGCGGCAACGTCCTCAGGCGTGGTGAAGCTGCGGCCTTCCAGATATGCGCGGCTTCTGGCGGCGCGCACCAGTGCTATGGCGGCCCGGGGGCTGGCGCCGAGGGTGAGATATCTGCTTTTCCGTGTATTGCGGGCGATTTCCACGGCATAATCCATAATATCATCATGAACCGTGATGCCCTGGATTTCCTTTTTCATTTCAATAATATCTTCTCTTGCCGTTACGGGGGCAAGCTGCTTTACGGCCTCTCCGTTTAAGGCCCTGCGCACGATATCCGCCTCTTCCCGCTCCTTTTCCGGGTAACCCATGGAAACCTTCATCATAAAGCGGTCCAGCTGTGCTTCGGGAAGCCGGTAGGTTCCCAGCTGTTCCACGGGATTCTGCGTGGCGATGACCATAAAGAGCGCAGGCAGGGGCATTGTCCTGCCGTCCACCGTGATCTGGCGTTCCTCCATGGCCTCAAGAAGGCTGGCCTGGGTCTTGGGGGAGGTACGGTTGATTTCATCGGCCAGCAGGATATCGTTCATGACCACGCCCGGAACAAAACGGAATTCCCCGGTCTGCATCTGGTAAATGGACATGCCGGTCACATCCCCCGGCAGCGTATCCGGCGTGAACTGGATGCGGGCAAAGCTGCACTGGATGGATTGGGCCAACGCCTTTCCAAGCGTTGTCTTGCCGACGCCCGGAACGTCCTCAAGAAGAAGATGGCCGTCGGAAAGCAGGGTGATGAGGGCATATTCAATGACCTCCCGTTTCCCTACGATAACGGTCTCCATGTTGGAAATGATTTTCTGTAAGGCTTCTGACTGGGGCATGAGGGAACCTCCTTAATTTCCACGGGGATTTGGCTTTCGCGGGCATTGGGACGGGTGCGGGCGCTAAGCCTGATAACGGTGCGTTATGGTTGTGGATCTTATTAATTATACCATAGCAGGGTGATGTACGGATGTAAATGGATAAAGAGGGGAAAAGTTGGATAGAATTGGGGCAGTTTTCACAGTCAAGGGAAGGAAAGAAATTTGCTTCGTAAATCGTTTCGGAATATTTTTTCCATTCTGTCAAAAGCAGGCGGCTGGAATATTAATACAGACAGAATTCAAACTGGAGCACGCCGGCCATTGGCCCAATAGCAGCATGCTGCAGCGCCGGAGAGAGGCAAAACGGTATCGGAGGGATTGCCGGGACTGTAGCAGGCGCGGAAATAGGTGTCCGGATTGTTTTTAGTCCAGGGCGGGCCAGACCTGCTCCTCTATGTAAACAGGAGATGAGCAGCTGGAATTATGCAGCTCGCCTCCCAGAATTAAAAAGGGACGGTCGTGTACGTAAAGTGGTGGGGATGCCGTAGGAATTGGGCGCTATATTAGGTATCATCAGTAGTAAATTTCCTTCTTTCTTTTTCTGCTTTACAGGGATATTGTGCACGTTTTTTGTTTTTCTATAAAAATCACAGAAATTATACAAATGAGAAATATAGAAACAGAGGGTTTATGAAAAAAATACTGCATGATTATTTGCATTATACAAACAACAGCTGGCTTATAGCCGCCGCCTCCTGTATGAAGGAAGAGACAATGGAGTTAAAAGATGGTACAATAATCTTGACTCTGCCGCCCATGGGAGCGGCACTGATTACCATGTATCTGTAATACACGGACCAAGGGAGGAAACATATCATGAGCTATGAAATTAAGAATCCGCTGCTGCCGGGCTTTTATCCGGATCCATCCATTGTGAGGGTGGGGGATGATTTTTATATGGTAACTTCATCCTTCTCTTTTTTCCCGGGAGTGCCGATTTTCCACAGCCGGGATCTGGCGCACTGGGAGCAGATAGGGCACGTTCTGGACCGGCCGTCACAGCTGCCTCTGGGCGCGGACTGGATTTCAGGAGGTATTTTTGCACCTACACTGCGTTTCCATGACGGGGTATTTTATATGATCACAACCAATGTGGATCATGGCGGGAACTTTATTGTTACGGCAGAGGATCCGGCGGGGCCGTGGTCGGAGCCGCACTGGATTGAGGGGGCGGTAGGCATCGACCCTTCTCTGTTCTGGGATGATGACGGAAAGGCTTATTATACGGGAACCGGAACCGGGGATATGCGGCACAACCATATCTGGATCAGTGAAATCGATTTGCAGGAATTCCGGCTTGTGGGGGAAAAGAAGGACATCTGGGGCGGCTCCCAGGTGCTGGCCTGGTGCCCGGAAGCGCCCCACCTGTATAAAAAGGACGGCTGGTATTATCTTTTGATCGCGGAGGGTGGCACGGAGCATTTCCATGCAGTAACCATTGCGAGGAGCAAAGAGGTGATGGGAGAATACACAGGCTATGACGGCAATCCCATCATGACCCACAGACATCTGGGGATGCAGGCGGAAATCGCCAACACCGGACATGCGGATATTGTACAGCTGCAGGACGGCAGCTGGTATATGGTGATGCTGGCCTCCAGGCCCTACGGCGGTTATCACAAAAACATGGGACGGGAAACCTTTATTGCCCCCATGATATGGGAAAACGGCTGGCCTGTGGTATGTCCCGGCACCGGAAAGCTGGATTGGACCTATCCTGCGCCGGATCTGCCGGAGTCGCCCACGGAAACAGCCTGGGGCATGGATGATTTTGACGGGGATAAGCTGGGCTTTCCGTGGAATTATCTGGGGACTCCGCAGGAAGGCATGTTCCGGCTGGAGGATGGTGCTTTGAAAATCAGGGCGGCTGCCAGGCCGATGGAACCGATGGACGAAGAAACCATGGAAAAAATCCATGCAGGGGAGCTGCCCAACGTAAACTGTGCCGGATTCGTGGGACGCAGGCAGCAGCATATGAGCTATACCGCCCGGACCCGGATGCATTTTGCGCCGGAGGAAAAGCAGACGGCGGGACTGATTCTGCTGCAGAACAATTATCATTGTCTGCGGGCGGAGCTGACAAGGGAAAATGGGAAGCGTCTGCTCCGGGTGGTAAAGGGATACCTGACCCAGGATGGGGAAATCACCTTCCATGATGTGAAAAGGCCTTACCAGAAGGAAATCTGCGGTGAAATGGAATGGAATTCGGACACGGTGCTGTTGGAGCTGAAAGCGGAGGGACAGAAGAATACCTTTTGTGCGACGGACGCCGACGGCGAAGTTTCTGTGCTGGCTTCCGATCTGGACGGAGGCTTCCTGGGCTCTGAAACCGCAGGCGGATTTGTAGGCGCATATGTGGGGATGTTCGCCAGCGGAAACGGCAGGGAAGGGGAGAACTTTGCTTCCTTTGATTTCTTTTCCTATGAACCTGAGGAAGAGTGAAGCCCAATATTAAATGGAAAAATCCAGGACAATAAATAAAGCCTGTACCCGGCGGCGCGCGGTTCACGCAGCAGCAGGAAGGTAACAGATCGAAAAAAAGGGTGACTGCCATGGCACTGATGCCGGGCAGCCTCCCTATTTCATTTGCGGATACTTTTTTATAATAATCCTGCCGCGGATTGAACGCCTGCCGCTACTCCGTCAGCCGTAATTTTTCCGTAACGCTGTCTTTTGAAATCTAACGGTTATCCTGCGTGGGATAAGAAAACAGGTCGCCATGACCAGCAGAAGCACGGAGAAAACTGTTCCGATTATCATAATGGATCCAAGGGATGTTTTGTTTGTTTCAATGCAGGTGCTTTGTGCAAGTATGTAAATGTCCGGATTTTCTGCCTGCATTTCAGTAAGGAGCTTGGGGGCGGCGTCCTGCGCCCCGTCATTTACATTTAATATTTTGGGGCTTGTTCAACCTGCTTGTAAATGATGAAGATTTCTGCTATAGTAAACCCATCGGGAAAAGTCACTTTCCCTAATTATTCTTATATCATATTTTTTAACGGCATTTCGCCAAAAGTTTCATTAACCAGCTGAAAAAAGATTGAGAGATACGGAAAGAATGCGTATAATAATAACAGAAGATCACTCTTTCCATCCTTTCCGTATTGGAAAGGAGTGCAGAGAGTGAAAATAATATCACCCAAATACGATTATTGCGCAAAGGAGCTTTTCCGGAATGAGGTAGTGCGCAACCATTTTTTAAGCGATATACTGGAAATACCAGTGGAGGAAATACGCTCCTCCCGGCTGCTGAATA
>OJJT01000150.1_pt1 | contig 47905 bp, 39 predicted proteins | sample 1596281 | NCBI WGS metagenome assembly OJJT01 (sample SAMEA4350145, study PRJEB24818) | metagenome | biome: human; feature: gut; material: faeces | place: Denmark | collected 2013-09
CCTAGTTGTTTTATTGTTCTATGCTTATTGTATATGTTTTTCTTTTTTAGTTGCTTTTTCCTTAAGTACTCGCGGTGCAGTTTTTTTTTTTTTTTTTTTTCAAGCAGAAGACGGCATACGAGATTTCTGCCTGTCTCGTGGGCTCGGAGATGTGTATAAGAGACAGATATGGTTCTGGGCAGAGAAACCCTGATGGAAAAGGTATGGGGTAACGACGGTGATTTTGTAGACGAAAATGCGCTGTCCGTATCCATAAAAAGGCTGCGGGACAAGCTGGAGGAGGATCCCAGGAACCCCCGTTATATTCAGACGGTTTATGGGATCGGATACCGCTTCCAGGCAGACTGAGGAGGAACGGCATGTCATTTCTTTTAAATAGTCCTTATATAACCTGTATTTTAGGGGCGTTCCTGATCATAACGGTAATTCTCCTGATCTTTTCTGTATATCTTATCCTTTATGTTATCAGGGAATATAAGAAGCTGGAACAGATGATAGACAGCGCCATAGACGGTAATTTTCAGGAAGAAAGCTTTGATGAGCAGAGATTATCAAGGCTGCAGAATAAAATGTATCAATTTATATCCTCCAGCTTTCTTGGCAGAAAGAAGGTGGAGGAAGACAAGGGAAAAATAGAAGAGCTGATCAGCAACATTTCCCATCAGACAAAAACGCCGATTACAACCATCAAGCTGTATTCCGGCCTGTTGGCGGAATGTGACCTGGAGGAAAAAGAAAAGCATCTGGTTAACCAGATCGTGGATCAAAATGACAGGATGGCCTTTCTGATAGAAAACCTGGTTAAAATGTCCCGTCTGGAAAACGGCATTGTGGCAGTGCATCCACAGATGCAGGATATTGCCCTGCTGATGGAAAGCCTGGAAGGTAGCTATGGCAGTAGGACCGGGAAAAAGATCATATTTGATCCCGGTTATAAGAAAGCCGGAAGCGTAGAGGCATTTTATGATTTGAAATGGACGGTGGAGGCCATTTCAAATATCATAGAGAATGCGCTGAAATATACGGATGAAAACGGTGTTATCCAAATTTCCGTAAAGCCCTACAGCAGCTTTACGGCGGTATTGGTTCAGGATAATGGAATCGGGATTGCGGAGGAAGAGCAGGCGGCAGTTTTCCAGCGGTTCTACCGTTCGGAGAGGGTAAACGGCATGAAGGGCATCGGCCTGGGGCTGTACCTGGCAAGGGAGATCATTGCCAGGCAGGGAGGCTATATCAGCCTCAAATCAGAACCCGGAAAAGGCTCTTTATTTCAGGTATTCCTGGCGGAAAAACAGTGATCCTGTAAAAAGGGATGAAGAACAAGCTTTGCTGATACGGGCGGGAACGGCCCTGTGTGTTCCGGAGACAGAATTCCGGAATGCATGGGGCTTTTTTAGATTCTGTTAAGAATTGAAGGCAATTCTTTCAAAAGTGTCATAATTTCTTTCCGGCAGGAAAGATGATGGAAAGATTTGTTGTGTATAGTTGTCTTAGATAAAAGAAAAGACAGCGATATGGAGAGGAGTTTTATTATGAGTATTTTAAAAACAGTAGAACTGAAAAAATATTATGGTTCCAGTGAAAATGAGGTGCATGCTTTAAACGGCGTAAACTTCTCGGTGGAGGAAGGCGAGTTTGTTTCAATCGTGGGAACCTCCGGAAGCGGGAAATCAACGCTCCTTCATATGCTGGGCGGACTGGATCGTCCCACTTCCGGTAAGGTATTCGTGGATGGCAAGGATATCTTCAGCCTGAAGGATGAGGAGCTGACCATTTTCAGAAGAAGAAAAATAGGCTTTGTGTTCCAGAGCTATAATCTGGTGCCGGTGCTGAATGTATATGAAAATATCGTCCTTCCCATAGAACTGGACGGCAATAAGGTGGATAAGGGCTACGTAAAAGAGCTTATCAATACGCTTGGGATCAAGGAAAAGCTTGATAACCTGCCCAACCAGCTTTCCGGCGGACAGCAGCAGAGGGTCGCAATTGCCAGGGCGCTTGCTGCAAAGCCCGCCATCGTTCTGGCAGATGAGCCTACCGGAAATCTGGATTCCAGAACGAGCCAGGATGTACTGGGACTTTTAAAGGTGACCGGGGATAAATTCGGCCAGACCATCGTAATGATCACTCACAATCCGGAGCTGGCGCAGCTTGCGGACAGGATCGTCAGGATTGAAGACGGCCTGATTCAGGGCAGGAAGGGAGAGGAAGCAGATGCTTAAGGTAAAAAACAAAAAATGTATTAACCGTCTGTCCGACAAAGCCTTTCAGGCAAACAAAACCCGCAATTTTATCGCAGTCATTGCCATTGCCCTGACGACGATTCTTTTTACAACTCTTTTCACCATAGGGAGCGGCGCTATTGAATCCTTCCAGTATAATACCATGCTTCAGGCGGGATCCATGTCCCATGGTACTATTAAATTCGCACCTCAGGGTTTGTTGGAGAAATTAAAAGCGGATCCTCTGATTGAGGAAGCAGGCTACAGGCAGGTATTGGCCGATTCCGTAGATAATCCGGAGTTTCTAAAGCGCCGTGTGGAGATGTATTATGAGGATCCGACAGCGGCCAGACTCGGCTTTATCAGTTTAAAAGAAGGAAAATTACCGGAAGCAGAGAATGAAATCGCCATGGATACGGAGTCTCTCCGGCTACTGGGGATACCGGCAAAGCTGGGGGAGAAGGTGACACTTCTTATTACGGTGAAGGGGGAACAGGTAGAAAGGGAATTTGTGCTGAGCGGTTATTGGGAACCGGAAAAGTCAGCCATGAATGTGGGATTTGCACTCTGTTCCAAGGCATATACGGATAAATATGCAGAAGAACTGGCCTACACCTATAAAGAAAACTGGTATATGTCGGGTTCTGTCATGTATGAGATCATGTTTAAGAATACCTCCAATATGACGGAGAAGCTGCAGACCGTAGTGGAGAATCTGGGCTATTCCCTGGACGAAAAGGATGAAAACTATTTGGGATGCAATGTGAGCTGGGCTTATATGTCCAATAGTATAGGGCAGGATCCCACTACGGTTTTAGCGATTGCGGCAGCTCTGGGCCTGATTATCCTTACCGGATATCTGATTATTTATAATATTTTCCAGATTTCTGTTATCAGGGATATCCGGTTTTACGGGCTTTTGAAAACAATTGGCACCACGGGACGGCAGATACGCAGCATTATAAACAGACAGGGAATGCGTCTGTCTGTTTATGGGATTCCTGCAGGGCTTGTTATTGGATTTTTTATCGGAAAGGGAATTGTGCCGCTGATTATTGATATGAGCAGTTATCAGGAAGGTGTGGTGAATACATCACTTAATCCGTTTATTTTTATAGGAGCGGCGCTGTTTTCTCTTTTTACGGTCTATATCAGTACCAGAAAACCTGGCAAAATTGCAGCATCCATTTCACCGGTGGAGGCGGTAAAGTATACCGATATATCCGCAGATGTCAAAAAGAAAAGAAAAAAATCCACGGATGGCGGTAAATTATATAAGATGGCTCTTTCCAATCTGGGAAGAAACAGAAAGAGGACGGTGCTTGTCATTATTTCTCTTTCCCTCAGCATCATTTTGCTTAACAGCGTGGTGACCCTTACAGAGAGCTTTGATCTGGATAAATATCTGGCTACCTTTGTGGATACGGATTTTCTGACCGCAAACGCGCGGTATTTCAACAATGAGTATCATTCCCCGGATGAGAGGATTTCCGAGAGCTTTATCAGTGAAATTGAAAAGCAGCCCGGCTTTGAAGAAGGGGGAAGAATATTTATCAGCCTGAACGGTACGGTAATTATGCCGGATCCCAGTCCGATTCACTACGATGAGGACGGAATTATCGTGGATAAAAATGAAAATTATGTTAATGTAGATGAAAATATGAATCCCTATTGTACGATGTATGGATTGGAGGAGCTTCCCCTTTCCAGAATTGAAATTGTGGCAGGGGAGAAGGATCCCCAGGTCCTGAAGGAGAAGCTGGATACGGGAAATTACATCATTGAAGGGCTTGAAACCGATGATTATAAAAAAGTTTATGAGGATCGCATTCAGTATTCTATTGGCGATAAGCTGAAGCTGCGTATGCCCGGGGGCGAGGAAAAGGAAGTTGAAGTAATTGCCCAGATTAAAATCGAGTATTATACGAACAGCGTCCGCTATTCCGGCGATAATTATGTATTTTATACAAGCATTGCAGGATACGAAAAACTGGGCGGCAATATGGACAGCGTCATGAGCTATGGGTTCCAGTGTGAGGACAGCAGGGAAATGGAAATGCAGCAGTTCCTGCAGAATTATACGGACAATATAGAGCCGCAAATGTCCTTTGAATCAAAAGTAAAGTATGTGAAGAATTTTGAAAACCTGAAAGGCACATTCACAATGGTCGGCAGTGTCCTTGCACTGATTATTGGAATCATCGGCATACTGAACTTTGTGAATGCCTGTATTACAAGCATCATTACAAGGAAAAAGGAATTTGCCGCCTTAAAGGCAATCGGTATGACAGAGCGGCAGATCAGGAGAATGGTATGCATGGAAGGCGGATATTATGCGGCAGGCGTGATTCTGTTCAGCCTTGTATTGGGAACCTTGTTTTCTTATGTAGTTATCGGCAACTTTGTAATTTTCTGGTTTACCTCTTACCGGTTCATTATTTGGCCGATGCTGATGGTTCTGCCTTTTATGGTGGTTATCGGAGTTGTGGTGCCTTATATTACAATTAAGGTGACGGATAAAGAAAGCGTAGTGGAAATGCTTCGTGAAGAATAAAGAAGCTGCGGCCTCTCGGACTGAGGGGCCTTTTCCCATTCCTCCGGCTGTATGGCAGCGTCCCTGACTGTTTTCTTTACGGCTGGGACGCTGCCGTAAAGCTGCAGTTAATTCCTTTTATATGTTATGTTTAGAGCCGGCGGCCCTCGTCAATTGCACATAAAATATCATTCTCAATGTCTTCCACCCATTCTGTTGGAACATTGTCGTATGTCAGTAAACAGAGCATGGCGCTTATATCACACAAATGCGCCAGCGTGAGCCAGTTGGACGGTAATGGTGATGCTGAAACGGAATTATATCCCTGCGCAAAGGCATCATAAATATGCCTGTTGATAAGAGCCTCCACGTCGTCGTCTTTTCTCCTGAAAAAATGTCCTATGTCGTGGTATATACTGCCGGAATAAGTAAACTCAAAATCTATGAAAGATACCTTCCCATCGGATATCATAATATTCGCATACCCTAAATCTCCATGGCACAGGACGCTTTTTGCTTCTATGCTGTCGAACAAATCCGGATTTTCTTTTATAAACCTACACAGACTATCAATCGTTTCCGGCTTAAGATATTCCGAAGGTTTCCCGTTTAATAAATGCAATATTTTATCACGTGTGCGTGGAAGCTCCTGCAACAGGTTCAATTTTCCGTCCAGCAATGCGTTGTGTGCGTAACTTCTTTCATGTATCGTCGCACATATCCTGCCGATTTCATATGCCATTTCCGGCGGGTATTTCAGGTTAGACCGCACATGATTTATGAAGGTTACGCCATCAAGGAACTCCATAATAGCGTAAGCGAATGGGAAACGCTGTTTGCTTCCGTCATAAAAGAACAACGCAGGTACGTTAATTTTATTTTTCAAATAGGATAATGCAGCCGTCTCAATCTTGTCGGTAGTCTTGGAATATATTTTTAAAAAATATTTGCCGGAGTTTGTTGTGACAATATAGCCGGAATTGCTCATGCTGTCTTTCATAAGTGAAAAATCAAGTATGGTCAGTGTGCTGTCAAACGGGGCTAAAAGTGAGGCAATTTCTGTTTCATCAGTTATTATAAAATCGTTTATTCTGTGCATTTTTACCTCCCGGGATACACAAATTGAAGTCAAATCTGGACGCTGTATTGATGATTAAGTTATAACATATTTTTATTTGCAATTCCACTTTATTTCGAAAACTTCACCTGGATAGCCATTTGAAAAACAAAGAATATTTTGGCGGTGAATAGCAAGGGATTGGACAATAGCAGAAATTGGGCCGTGGGATATTCTGGTAGTATGAGACAGGGGGGTATGTTATACTGTAAATAAATATAGGGGAATGTGCTGATTTTTGGGCGGAGGAGGATGTTTGGGGATGCGTGATGAGGGGAAGGGTAAGAGGAAGGCTTCGAAGTCTTTTGCCAGGCGGATCATTAAGGTCTGGGTTTTTGGGATGCTTGTTCCTCTTCTTGTGGTGGAGGTTTTGATTCTGCTGCAGTTTTACAGGATCAACCATAATGATGTGGATGAGGAAATTAATAACAGCCTGAATAAGGTGTCAAGTGATATGAAGGATCTTATGAACAGTATGAATTCTATTTCCTGGCTGCTGGAGGCTGATGGTACTGTGGGTAAGAATCTTCATTTGTATTTTGATGAGGAGGATACGATTAAAAAGGGGGATCTGCTGATTTATCTGAGGGAGCAGATCGCCAATTATGAGATCGCCAATCCATCCATAGGAAATCTTACGTATATTGTTGTCCCTAAGGATGGGAAAGCGCCTGTCAAAATAAACCAGACCTCGCTGGCAAACGGGGAGCTTCCGGGGGACGAGTATTTTCTCTGCCAGTGGCAGAAAATGAACTTCTACGGGCCGCATGAGTCAAAGTCAAAGGTGGCCTCTTATCCTTGTCTTTCGCTTCTGCGTACTTATAAAGTGGAGCAGGAGTACGGAGATATCTATATTTATCTGGAGTCCGGGTACAAGTATCTTCAAAAGCTGATGCCGGGCAGTGTGATGGGCATGGATACCGTTTTTCTGATTGAATCGGCGGAAGGGCGTACCATGTATTGCTCAGATGAAAACCTGGTCCCTCTTTTTTCGGATCTTCAGTCCTGTAAAAAAGAGCTTTCAGAAAATTCCCGCCGTTATAAAACCTATGAACGGACGGAGGAAGGGGGCTGGAAAATCCATCTGTGGGTTCCCGTAAAGGAATATTACAGACAGATTTACGGAATGGCGCTGAATTTGAGCGTTGTCACTCTTCTGGCGGTTTTTGCCTGTATTCTGGCCTCGGTCCTGCAGTGGAGGAGTATTTATACTCCTTTTACAAAGTTTGAAAAGAGGCTTCAGCTGATCGCATCGGACAATGACGTGGAAACCAAGGTGGAGCAGATGAATATCCAGGAGTTTGATGATAATTTTGCTTTGCTTGATAAGATGAAAAGCAACATCCTTCTTCTTTTGAACCGGGTGCAGGAGGAGGAGAAAAAGAGATCAGAGCTGGAGATCAGGGTGATGCTGGGGAAGATAAACCCTCATTTCCTTTACAACACGCTGGATACGCTGAAATGGTATGCGGCGGGGAAAAAGGATAAGGAGATGGTTCATTTTATTACGGCCCTGAATAAGCTGCTTTTATATAATATGTCAAAAACGAGGGAAACCACCCTGAAAAGTGAGATGGAGGCAGTCAGCGCCTATATTGTGCTTCAGCAGCTGAAGTATGATATCAGATTCCATATGGATACGGGGAAGCATCCGGAAATTCTGGAAGCGGATATGCCGCGTTTTGTTCTGCAGCCCATTGTGGAAAATGCTATCCTGCACAGCGGACTGAACCAGGGGGATATCTGGATAGAGGTGGAGCTGCTTGCCAATGGAAAAATTGCGGTTCTGGTAAAAAATGACGGGACACCGATAAATCCGGAAAAGATTAAGGAGGTTCTCGTTCAGAAGAATGATATCTCTTCCAATGGAATCGGCCTGCAGTATGTGGCGCGTATGCTGGAAAACCGGTTTGGGGACGGATTTGAGCTGCGGGCGGAACGGACAGAGGACGGAGTGAATGTGGTTGAAATCCAAATTCCGTTTGAGGCGGCAAAGATAGGCGCAGGCCCGGACAGGCCTGAGAGGGGGAGTCAGTAAAATGATTAAGGTATTTGTAGTGGATGATGAAAAACTGGTCCGCCGGGGTATTATCGGGCTGATCGACTGGGAAAGGTTCGGTATGGAGATCGTGGGTGATTCGGGAAGCGGGGAGGAAACAGTGGAATTTCTGAAGCGGGAAGAGGTGGATCTTCTTTTTTCGGATCTGGAAATGCCGGGGCTTTCCGGGATTCCTTTTCTTCAGGAGGTGAAGCGGGTCCGTCCGAAAATCCAGATCGTAGTTCTCACCATGCACCAGGAATTTGAATTGATTCAGCAGGCCGTGAGAATCGGGATCCTGGATTATATCACAAAGGCGCAGATAGAGGAGGAGAACGTGGATGCCCTGATGAACGGGATCAAAATACGTTATCAGGAGACGATGCGGCATACGCAGCTTGGCAAAAGAAATGTGCTTTATAATGAGGTTTATGTCTGGGAGGCGGAGGAAAAGGAGCAGGGAGCGGAGGCTGTTAAGCTTCTGGAAAATAATAATATTCCCTTTGAGTTTTTAAGCGAGACTCATCTTCTTTTTTCCGGGGAATGCAATATCATCCGGCTGAAATCCCTGATAGAGGATTTCGGGGCGGACAGATGCTCGCTCCTGGAGATCAAACAGGTAAAAGGGGTACCCTATGATCAGCTGGAGGATATGATGAAAACGGTAGTGAAGGGAAAGCTGTTTGAAGATCGAAGACCCTCCTGCTTTAGCTATGCATATTTGTATCCGGAGCTGCTAAAGGAGCTGCCCGGGGCTTCCAGGAAAGAAATTCTGGATTTGAGTCTTCGTATGGAGTTTATGCTGCATGAGGAATGCTATGAAGCGGGAATGGCCAAAATCCGTCACGCGGCGCTTTCCAGGGAAGAAAGGACGGCTGTTTTTTATCAGTTCAGCCTGTACTGGTCGGAGTTTTCCGGAAAGGATTTTACCAGGTATTTTGAGGAGGTGGGAGGCTTTAGGTGGTGGTATCAGTGGCGGGAATGGTTTGACGAAGTACGGGGCCTGGTGCTGAAAAAGATTGGGGAAGGCGATGAGGAAATCGGCACGATAGAGGCCATACATAAGGCCATGAATTATATCAGGGAGCATATGGACAGGGAGATTACGCTGGAGGAGCTTCTCCGTCTGACCGGTATGAGCAAAAGCCATTTTTCCAAGAATTTTAAGAAGGTTACAGGAAAGACCTTTGTGACTTATCTGAATGATATGCGTATTGAATCGGCAAAAAAATACCTGGTGGAGACAAAACAACCCATTTATTGGATTGCAAGTCAGGTTGGTTATATGGATGAACATTATTTCCGAAGGATTTTCAGGGAAAGAACGGGGGAAAACCCAAAACAGTACCGTGAAAATAACTAAAAAGTAAATGAAATAATTAATAAAACAGCAAAACTGCACAATTGTATTGCGAAAAGGGGATAATTGTATTTAAAAAAATTAAAAAATACAATTATCCCGTTTTTATGTACAAAAGAACCTTAAAATATTAATGTAAATAGATATAATAATAAACAGTAAATAAACGATCACAATAAGGGGGATAAAGTATGAAGAAGAAATTGATTGCAGTACTTCTTTCAGCAGCCATGATAACCGGATGCCTTGCCGGATGCGGAGACAGTAAGACCGCATCATCAGGCGGCAGCGCTTCGTCCGGCAGTGATGCCGCAGGTACCGAGGCAGCAGCTGATGCAAATGACACAACGGCAGCAGAAAAATCCGGTGAGTCGGCAAAAAGCGCGGAGGAGCTTCTGCTGGAGCCTTATGACGAACCGGTGGATATCCATATTGTACTTCAGTACAGGGAATCCGAGGATCCCAACACTCCTTCAGATTGTACGCCTGAGACATCAACTGCGGTAAAGCTTCTGAAGGAAGAAATGAATATTAACCTGATATATGACTGGATCGTAAATGCGGATCAGTACGAAGAGAAGTTCGGCGCCGAGCTGGCGGCAGGAAATCTTCCGGATGTATTTATGGTAAATCCCAATGATTTTGAAGATCTGGCAAGCCAGGGCGGCCTTGCGGATCTGACCGAGTATTATGAGAAGTACCGTTGTGATGATTTGGACAACATTTTCAATTATGACGGAAATTTCATCAATGTAGCGAAAAAAGACGGAAGAATCTACGGACTGCCTATGGGCACGGATCCGGCGCAGATGACCTCCCAGATGATTTATAATATGACGCAGCTGGAAAGCGTAGGGATTACCTCCTCTGACCAGCTTCCAAAAACAATCGAGGAGTTCGAGGCTCTGTGTGATAAGCTGATGGAGGTTGATTATAACGGCGACGGCAAGATCGGCGGACCCGTAGTCCCTGCCTGCAAGAATTACATGGATGCACAGCTTGCGGATTTCCAGCCCTTCTTCCACGCTTATGAGACATGGGCGGACGGCTGGTATGATAAAGACGGGACACTGCAGTATGCTGGTATTGACGAGGGGATCAAGACCACTCTGACCAAGCTGAACGAGTGGTATAACAAGGGATATTTCCAGAAGGATTTTGCCGCATATGATATCTGGGCGGCGGATTCTCCGATAGTAAATGATATTGTAGCCGGAAAATATGCAATCGTTCCCGCATCCTGGTGGGTTCCCAACTGGCCGCTGAATACCAATAAGGTAGAGCATCCTGAATCCAACTGGGTGATTGGGCCCAACCTTTCTCCTGACGGAAACCAGCCTGCAATCATGGTTGACCGTTATCCGGTAAACAACTTTGTAGTGGTTGGACGTGACTGTAAGAATCCGGAAGCCGTATTCAAAATGATGTACTGGTCCTTACAGTATACACTTGAAAACAGCAACCCTGAAAGACAGAACGCAATGACAGATGAAGAAAAAACAGAGTGGTACAGCTACGTTTATACATGGCTTCCTTACCGTATCTATTCTCCTACCTGCTTAAGAACCAACTTTGAGGTTATCAACAAGCTGGCAGAGGAAGGAAAGACAGAGATTACGGAAGCGGATGCAGCAAGAAATAATGAATTCTGGGGTTCCTGGGCTTCCTATCTGAATTATAAGGAAAACCCGGACGACGGAGTTGCCTGGGGTACCTATTTCAGCCGGCTTGCTCCCGACGGAGGCGTTGCCAACATGATTCATACCATTGAAACAGCAGACATTATTTATGATGAGGTTTATGTAACCACACCTGCAATGGTATCCAGAAAGGCCGAGCTTGATAAATTGCGCAACAACACCTTCTTAAGCATGGTTATGGGTGAGACGCCAATCTCCGACTTTGATAAGTTCGTAGAGCAGTGGAAAGCACAGGGCGGCGATGAAATTGCAAAAGAAGTAAATGAATGGTATCAGAATAATAAATAGTTTTAAAATGCAGCCAAAATAAGGAAGTGTGCCATATTTTACATGTAAAATATGGCATTTTCCTTATCGGCTTGGAGAGGAGTAAATGTCCATGGCACAGCAGAAAACGGAATTAAAAGTGAAAAAGAAAAAAAAGAGCCTGTACAGGACCAGAGAGCTTCATGTCATGCTGATACCGGCGGTGGTGTTTACCACTGTTTTTGCATATCTGCCAATCTTTGGCCTGGTTATGGCATTTCAGGATTTTAAACCCCTGATGGGCTTTCGGGAGTCTCCCTTTGTGGGACTGAAGCAGTTCCAGTATATTTTTACAATGCCCAGCTTCAGGACGGCTTTTGTAAACACTATGATCATTTCTTTTTTCAAAATCATATTAAGCATACTGGTGCCTCTGATACTGTCGCTGATGCTGAATGAGGTAACAAAAAGCTGGTTCAAGCGTTCTGTGCAGACAATCGTATTCATTCCCTATTTCTTTTCCTGGGCGATACTTGCGGGAATGATTCTTGAGATTTTTGCTTATGACGGTATTATCAACAACACTATGATGCATCTGTTCGGCATGGAGCCCACGGCCTTCCTAGTAAGCAACAAGTACTTCAGAACGATTATTATCGGTTCGGATGTATGGAAGGGGATGGGTTATAATACGGTGCTGCTGCTGGCGGCTATCACCAATGTGGATCCTACTCTTTACGAAGCTGCCCAGGTAGACGGCGCAGGGCGTTGGAAACAGGTGCTTCATGTAACGCTTCCCAGCATACTTCCCATGGTGGCGGTTCTTACCGTACTCGGGCTGGGGAATATCCTGAATGCGGGATTTGAACAGATTTTGATCATGTATAACCCTACCGTTGAGAGGACAGTGGATATTCTGGATACCCTGGTCTACAGGCTTGGTATGACGAGTCACCAGTATTCAGCCGCGGCGGCTATGGGACTGTTTAAATCGGTAATTTCGCTGATCTTTGTGGGAACCAGTTATCTGATTCTCTATAAAAAGAGCGATTACCGCGTATTTTAAAAGGGGGCAGGCAGATGAAAATCAAACGTTCCGGTTCTTATTATGTTTATCAGGTGTTTAATACGGTTGTGCTGACGCTTGTGGCGCTGACCTGTATTTTCCCGATTCTGCATGTCCTTGCCATGTCCCTGAGTAGCAGCAATGCCGCTATGGCAGGGCGTGTAACCTTTATTCCGGTGGAGTTTTCCCTTTCCGCTTATGAATATCTGATGAAAAAGAAGGATTTCTTCCACTCTGTGGGAATAGCAGGCGGTAGGGTGGTAATAGGTACAGCGCTGAATATGATTCTGATCATACTGACTGCTTACCCGCTTTCCCGTTCCCCGATTCATTTCAGGGGACGTACCTGGTATATGGTTTACTTTGCCATAACCATGTTCCTGGGCGGCGGCCTGATCCCTACATATATGATCATTAAAAATCTGCACCTTCTGGACAGCTTCTGGGTGCTGATCCTTCCCTGCGCCATGAATATCTGGAATGTGATCATTATGATGAACTTTATCAGGGGACTGCCGAGAGCGGTGGAGGAGGCGGCCTTTGTAGACGGGGCCAATCACTGGCAGACGCTGTTTCAGGTGATTCTGCCCATGTCCAAACCGTCTCTGGCTTCTTTGCTGCTGTTTTCCATGATCGGGCACTGGAATGCATGGTTCGATGGCATGTTCTATATGAACAACCCGAATAATTATCCCATGGCAACCTATCTGGCAACGCAGATTATCAACAATAACCAGACGATGACGAATATGACGCCGGAACAGCTTGCCCTGCTGTCCAGCCTCAGTGAAAAAACGGTAAGAAGCGCACAGCTGTTTATTTCGATTATTCCCATTTTGGTTGTTTATCCGTTTTTACAGAAGTTCTTTGTAAAGGGGATCACGGTAGGATCTGTAAAGGAATAAAGAAAGTAACAGTTCAGGCGCCTGGTATGTGAAGGAAAGAGAGGGGTTTTAGATGAGTTTTGCTGAGGTTAAAAAGGTGAATGGAAGTCCGGCTTTAGTGATTGAAGGCAGGGCATATCCGCCGATGGCTATGACTACGCGGTTTCATAAGGCTGAATATATTAAACGGCTGGGGGAGTCGGGGCTGAAGGTTTTCTTTTTGATGACAAATACGGACTGGCTGAGGCCGGGGCGGGATTTTGTGGATGAATCCGGAATAAAGCAGCATGAGGACAGCGGGATGGAGGCGTTTGTGAAGAACGCCCGGACACTTCTGGCTGAAGTACCGGATGCTTATATTATCGTGAGAATCGGGCTGCATCCTCCGGTAGACTGGATGGAGGAGAATAAGGATGAGTTGATTACTTATCAGGATGGAAGCCATGAGCCTGCAATCCTGGCTTCTGAGGTGCATCGGGATGAAATTCCGGGAATGTATTCGTTTGCTTCCGAAAAGTGGAGGGAGGCGGCGGGAAAAGCGCTGAAGGAATTCTGTGATGAGGTGGATTCTCTTCCGTTTGCGGACAGGGTAATCGGATATTTTCTGGCGGCGGGGGGAACCTCGGAGTGGTATCCGGTAAATGTACTTTGTGACAGAACGAAAAATAAGTATGGAGATTTCTCTCCTGCATTTGTGAAGTTTTATGGAGAGTTTCTGAAAAAAAAATATGGGTCGGAGGAAAAGCTGAAAAAGGCCTGGAAGAGGGAGGATGCTTCCTTTGATAAGCCGGTGGTTCCCAATGTGCAGGAGCAGTATTTTATTTTTATGGAAGAGGGCATCATGGATGCCATGAAGTATTATGAGAGCGCGGATCGTATTATTGGAAAGAATATTGATATGGACGCGGAGAAGGCTGCCAATCTTGGGGTGTTCCTGAATATGGAGGATTACAGGTATGTGGCTGACTTTTATGACGCTTTCCATGAGGTTACGGCGGATGCAATCATTTATTTTGCCAGGCTTTTGAAGGAGCGTTATGCAGGAAAAATCGTAGGGGCGTTTTATGGCTCTTATGGTTGCACGGATTTCTTTAACAGTAGTACGGCCACTTCCACGCTTCCGATACTCGACTGCGGGTATGTGGATTTTCTGGCGGCGCCGGGGGTTTATAACAACCGGGAGCCGGGCGGCTGTGTGGCGCAGCGTGAGATGCAGGATTCCTTCAGGCTCCGCGGGCAGATGTTTGTGGCGGAGGAGGACAGCAGGACGCATCTGGAGGACAGTTTTTACCGGGATGCGATGGGGCTGTATGATGTGAGGGACAGTATTGTAACTTTGAAGAGGGATTTTGCACGGGTGCTGTGCGAGGATATTTATGCATGGTGGTTTGATCAGCATGCGGAAGGCGGGCGTTATCAGCATGAGGAGATTTATAAGCTGTTTCGCAGGCAGGAGGAAATCGCGCGTTTTGCCTATGGGCTGGACAGAAATAAAGAAAATGAAATTGCCCTGATTTATGATCAGGAGAGCTGCCATACGGTTTCCATGTATACGAATACGCTGATGCTGGATTATTACAGAACCTCCGATTTGGCAAGGATCGGCGCTCCCGTGGATTATTATTTCCATAATGACTGTATCAGGGACGATATGCCGGATTATAAGCTTTATGTGATGATGAATGTTTTCCGGCTGACGGATGAGGAAAGAGAAGCGATTATCCAAAAGGCCAGGAAAAATCATGCGGTGGTGCTGTGGCTGTATGCGCCGGGCTTTATTAACCCGGATGCAGAAGCTGTGATGTGCAATGAAAATATAGAGCAGCTGACCGGGTTTAAGACGGGGCGGATTGATCATACATGTTCGCCCAGGTTTAAGATAAGCAGGCTGGATCATCCGGCGGTGCGGTACGCGGTGGAGGATCGCAGGTATGGCTATATTGACAGGGATGTGCATTCCAATGTATGGCTGGAAAATGTAATTCTGCCTGCCTATATGAATCCTGGTTTTTATATTGATGATCCGGAGGCGGAGATTCTGGGCACTTATTGCGAGCTGGGACTTCCTGCTTATGGGTTGAAGGAGATGGACGGCTGGACGAGTGTGTACTGCGCGCCCCAGATTCTGCGGTCTGAGCTGCTGGCTTCCCTGGCGGAGTATGCCGGATGCCATCTTTACAATAAGGATGATGATGTGCTTTATGCCAATAAGAATTTTGTGATGGTCCATGCTTCTTATAAGGGAAAGCATACGGTTTATTTTAAAAAGGAATGCAGCCCCTTTGAGGTGTATGAGAAGAGGTATTACGGGCATAATGTGACGAAACTGGAGGTTGAGATGCGTATGGGGGATACGCTGATGTTTTCCCTGAATGGGGAGTGCTGAGAGTTTTCCCTGAATGGGGAAAGCTGAGAGTTTTGGCAAAGGTTTAGCTGATGGGAAACGTGCGCTGGTTGGCGTATGTATGGTATGAGGCCCTGTACTGTTTGGATTGACGGTATGGGGCTTCTTATTTTTGTTGGGGGTGGGATGGTTGGAATAATGAGCGACTTTGAACTGTTATCGCTGGTATTGATGATTCTTACAATGATAGCTTACATAGAAGCAAAGAAATAACCGTCGTGTCCCTGAGAAAGATTGGCGGTTATTTCTATACCAATTAATTAATGGGGCAACCGTCTATAGGTAGCACCTTTTATGTCATTATGGTAGCACTATTCGCGTTGGTTAATAATATATCATAAAAAATATTTCAATATTTAAATTAATTATTTTTTTGTTTTTCTGCCTTTATCTACTATTAATCACTTGAAAAATATCACCGCAACGCGTATGATAAAGATCCCCCGAAATAAAGTAAACCTTCTAAATCATCCCCGTCAAAAGGAGTACCATCATGAAAAAATACATTTCGGTGTTCCGCATCCGTTTTATCAACAGCCTACAGTACCGGGCCGCTGCGTTTGGAGAAATCCTTAAAAGCTTCGCATGGGCATTTATGGAAATCCTGGCATATACCGCCCTTTACCGCACTGCGGGAAATGCCTTCCCAATGGAGTTTTCGCAGACCGTATCCTATGTTTGGATGCAGCAGATATTATTTCTCATGTATTCAGTGGTGTTTGGTGATGAGGAAATTTATACGGCTATCGGTAGCGGTTCCATAGCCTATGAGCTTGTGCGCCCCATGGGGCTGTACGGCCGCTGGTTTTCCCAGTCCGCGGCGAACCGGGTGGCGTTTATGTCTGTGAACAGCCTGCCGGTATTGTTTATTGCGGCGCTTCTTCCGAAGCCATACAGGATGGTTTTGCCGCAGAATCTGATGCAGCTCCTGCTTTTCCTCATATCCGCGGTTCTTGCCCTGGGTGTTGTGGTAGCCTTTGCCATGCTGATGTATGTTTCGCTTTTTTACATAGTATCGCAGAGAGGGATAAAAATCATAGTGACGGCGATCACCACATTTTTGTCTGGCGGCGTGATACCGCTCCCATTTTTTCCGGATCAGGTACTGACTGTGGTGAGGGTACTTCCCTTTGCGGCGATGCAGAATATGCCGCTGCAGATATTCTGCGGAAAGCTGACCGGTATGGATGCCATGCAGGGTGTCTTTTTCCAGCTATTCTGGCTGGCGGCCCTGGTTTTAACCGGACAGCTTTTTATGAGGGCGTCTCTTAAAAAAGTCGTGGTACAGGGAGGGTGAGAAGAATGAAGCTTTATATGAATTTGGTGGCCATGAATCTGAAAAGCCAGATGCAGTACCGGGTTTCCTTTCTGCTGACAACGTTGGGGCAGTTTATTACGGCCTTCACTTCCTTTTTCGGGCTGTATTTTATTTTCTCCAGGGTAAATGCTATTGATGATTTTAACTATAACCAGGTATTCCTGTGCTTTGCCGTAGTAATGATGGCTTTTGCCATTGGAGAAATGTTCGGCGGCGGCCTGGCCGTATTTCCAAGAATTATGGGAAACGGTGAATTTGACCGCGCCCTCGTCCGCCCGAGAAACATTATCCTGCAGATACTGGTTCCCAATATGGATTTCACACGTCTCGGCCTGCTGATCCAGGCTGTAATTGTGCTGTGCTACGCGGTTCCGGGAAGCGGTATCCTTTGGGACTGGAAAAAAATCGTAACCCTCTTTCTCATGATACTCTGCGGAAGCATATTATTTTTCAGCCTTTTTCTTCTGAAGGCCACATTTACTTTTTTTACAATTCAGAATCTCAATTTTATGAATATATTCACCTATGGGGCGCGTGAGTTTGGAAAATATCCCTTTTCCGTCTATGGCAGCGGTATTCTCAAGGTTCTGACCTTTGTGATTCCTCTGGCGCTTTTTCAGTATTATCCGCTTCTTTACCTGATGGACAGGAAGCAGAGTCCGGTTTATATGTTAATGCCCGTAATATCCCTTCTTTTTCTTCTTCCCTGTTATATTTTCTTCCGGATTGGCCTGAAACATTATAAATCCACAGGTTCATAATTTGGCAACAGTTCAGGCAGGTTTGCGCATTCACTGCGCAAACCGTGAGAAAACGTGGTGGCAGCAGGCATCCGCCCCTCGCCGAAGGCGACTTATCATGGACGGATACAGTAACAGTTTGGCCGAAGGCTGAACTGTTACATAATTTGTATGGAAATTGCAAAAAAGAATAGACAAATTCGGAAAAAGAGAATATAAAGAATATATTGAGGAGAAGTACTGAAATTTGCCGTTCAGGCAGAGGCCGGATCATTGAAGAAGGCCGTCAGTTACACTGGTTGTTCTGTTTATGAGGAGATTTATCTATGGAAAAGAAAAAGGCACTGCTTTGCGGCAGTGTATTAGTGTTGTGCGCGGCTTTCATGGCCGCGGGTTTTATGACGGCGGAAGACACAGGATTCTTTGGCGGAATGCTGGAGGAGGCCGTAGGCTTCTGCATGCAGTACATGGGAGTGGCTTAATTTGGAATACGTACCCGCGAAAACAATTGTGACCAGGACAAAGTCCACGGCATGGTTTGGTATTGATTACAATATGAATATTTACAGGGGATGCTGCCATGGGTGTATTTACTGTGACAGTCGTTCGGCCTGCTATCAGATTGATCATTTTGATACGGTAAGGGCCAAGGAGGATGCGCTGCGGATCATACGGGATGATCTGAGGCGGAAGGTGAAGACCGGTGTGGTAGGTACGGGGGCTATGAGTGATCCCTACAATCCTTTTGAAAAAAAGGAAGAGCTGACGAGACATGCGCTCCAGTTGGTGGACGCGTTTGGGTTTGGAGCGGCGATTGCAACAAAAAGCGATTTGATACTGAGGGATATTGATATCCTCTCAGATATCAAAGAGCATTCCCCGGTTTTATGCAAGATTACAATTACTGCTGCAGAGGATGGGCTTGCCTCCAAATTGGAACCGGGGGTATGTCCCTCCTCCGCCCGTTTTGAAGCGGTAAAAAGGCTGAGCGGGGCGGGGATTTTCACGGGAATTCTCCTGATGCCTGTCCTTCCATTTCTGGAGGATAATGAGGAAAATGTGGTTTCCATTGTACGAAAGGCCCATGAGGCCGGGGCAAAATTCATTTACCCGGCGTTTGGCATGACAATGAGGGAGCGGCAGCGGGAATGGTATTATGCTAAGCTGAAGGAGATTTTTCCGGAAGAAGATTATGTATCCCGGTATCAGAAAAGGTATGGGATCCGCTATAAATGTACCAGTCCCAGAGCCGCCGCACTTTGGGAGGTATTTACCCAGGAATGCAGGAAATTCGGGATTCTTTATGAAATGAAGCACATTGTCAGGGTTTATAAGCGGGGCTATGAATGTACGCAGCTGAGCCTGTTTGATAATATATAATTTGATAAAAAGGGCAAAGGCCGGAAGCGGCGGAAAAACCAAATTCTGCCCTAAAAAACAAGGGGATATGAAAATGGATATCAGGGAAATTGAGTACAAAGCGGAAGAGATGAGGATCGTAAATCTGGCTGTCATGAAGGACGGACAGGTAATTCTGAAAAGGGACTGGGACGTGGAGATGCGAAGAAACCAGTATTCCGCCAGCAAGAGCTTTACCAGCGCAGCGGTGGGAATTGCGGAGCGGGAAGGGCTGCTTGGCCTGGAGGAAAAGCTCTGTGATGTGTTCCGGGAGGAAGTCCCTGAAAATCCTTCAGAAAATCTGCAGAAGGCCACGGTGCGGGATTTGCTTACCATGTGCCTCGGACAGGACGGCGCTTATCTCATGGGGGAACAGCGTCCGTTTATGGAGGAAAAGGACTGGGTGCGCTACAGTCTGTCCCGGCCTTTTACACAGGAGCCGGGGACCTGTTTCCTGTATAATAATGTGGGGCCTTATCTGGCCGGTATCCTGGTGCAGAGAAGAGCGGGCTGCGATTTGATAAATTATCTGATGCCCAGGCTGTTTGAGCCCATGGGAATCAGAAGGCCGACCTGGGAAACGGATCCTTTTGGATATAGCTTCGGCGCGGGCGGTTTGTTCTTATGTGTGACGGAGCTGATGAAGTTCGGCCAGCTTTGCCTGCAGGAAGGGGAATGGGACGGAAAGCAGCTGATTCCCAGGGCATATATGAAGGAAGCCGTGAGAAAACAGGTGGAAAACGGGGAAGATGGTTATGGCTATCTTTTCTGGAGAGGCCCTTATGATTCCTACCGTGCGGACGGTAAGTATGGCCAGTTCGCCATTGAGCTTCCTGAAAAAAATGCAGTGATTGCAATCAATGCGGAAGCTCGTGATGCAATAAGCATGATGAACTGCTGTATGGATGTGATTGTGCCGCAGCTGTAAAAACAAAATAGGTAAAAAGGAGTGTAAAGCCATGTTATTTATAGAATATCCCAAGTGTTCCACCTGCCAGAAAGCAAAAAAATGGCTGGATGAAAGAAAAATAAGCTATGAGGACAGGCATATAGCCCAGAATAATCCTACGGAGGAAGAACTGAAGGAATGGTATAAAAGAAGCGGGCTGCCGTTAAAAAGGTTTTTTAACACAAGCGGCCTGAAATATAAGGAGCTGGGGCTGAAGGACAAGCTGCCGGAAATGAGTGAGGAGGATCAGCTAAAGCTTCTTGCCACGGATGGCATGCTGGTAAAGCGCCCTCTCATTGTGGCGGAGGATTTTATACTGACAGGCTTTAAGGAAAAAGAATGGGAAGAGAAGATGGGGGATAATCTTGAAAGAAAATAAATATGATGAGAATGTTTTTTTTGATAAATACAGTCAGATGGAGCGGTCGAAGAAAGGGCTGGAGGGAGCAGGCGAATGGAAAACCCTGAAGGAAATGCTTCCGGATTTTACAGGGAAGAAAGTTCTTGATCTTGGCTGCGGCTATGGCTGGCATTGCGAATATGCGGCGGATCACGGCGCTGTGCAGGTGGTGGGTGTGGATATTTCAGAGAAGATGCTGAAGGAGGCAGAAAACCGCCACAGCAGAGAAAATATAACGTATCTGTGCTGCCCTGTTGAAGATGTGCAGTTTGAGGAATGCGAATTTGACATTGTGTTAAGTTCCCTTGCACTTCATTACATCAGGGATTATGATCAGATTGTGGATAAGATCCGAAAATTTTTACGTCCCGGTGGATATTTTATTTTTTCTGTGGAGCATCCTGTTTTTACCGCGGAGGGAAGCCAGGACTGGGATTATGATGAAAATGGAAAACCTCTTCATTTTCCGGTGGATAATTACTATTATGAGGGAAAAAGAAATGCTGTTTTCCTGGGGGAGCCTGTAGTCAAGTATCACAGGACACTGACAACATATATTTCCACTTTGATAAAAAAAGGCTTTGCTATTATGGATGTCCAGGAGCCGCAGCCGCCGGAAGAAATGCTGGATACAGTTCCGGGGATGCGTGACGAAATGCGCCGGCCGATGATGCTGATCGTATCGGCACGGAAAGAAAATGAATGAGTACCGGCAAAAGGGCGGTGTGTAGGGCAGGGTATCTGAAAAGAGACCCTGTCCTATTTTTTAGACAAAGACATGAAAATGCCGGATTTACAGGGATGCAACCTGTGGGTGACAAATTGCAATATGCTGATTTCTTGTAAATACAGGCCTTCTGTGAAAAAATAAGCTTATAAAAAAGGTAACAGCCCAGTTATCTGAACTGTTGCAAAAGAAGACCGTAATCAGACGGCGGATAGGAGTGTTTATGAAAAAATTTTGTGATAAGCTGATTGTGCTGCGCAGGGAAAAGGGATTGTCCCAGGAACAGCTGGCAGAATACCTGGAGGTCTCAAGGCAGTCCGTCAGTAAATGGGAAGCGGATAAAACCATGCCGGAAATCAGCAAGCTGATTGCAATTTCCGAACTGTTCCAGGTGTCCCTGGATTATCTGTTGATCGATGACTGTGAAAATCGGAACGGAAGATTTCCAGGAATGGAAGACATACCGGACTACGGTGCGGGGAAGGGCCTGGGAGGCAGTGATACCAGGAGGCAGCAGGATAGCGGACAGTGGGAAATGGATGCCGGATGGCCGGAGACTTCATCGCGGGAAACTGAGGAAATGAAGAAATCCCTGAATGAAATAAAAGAATTTATCGGCTGCAGGGAGGGCTTTGAATATAAAAGCAAGGCTTCTGTTTTTGGCCTTCCTCTGGTTCATGTGAAATTCGGAGGCGGAAACGGGAAGGTCAGGCTCAGGGATGCGGCATGGGGAATCATTGCAGTGGGGAATCTGGCATTTGGAGTGGTGAGCGTGGGGATTTTTTCAGCTGGCGTACTCAGTTTTGGTGTACTGTCTCTGGGACTGCTTTTTTCCCTGGGGGTTATTTCCCTGGGAGCAATGGCAGTTGGAGTGGTTGCGATGGGAATTGTGACAGGCGGTATTTCCAGTGTGGGGATTTATGCCACCGGAGTTGCGGCGGCGGGGAAGGAGGTTGCCACCGGAGTGTCGGTAAGCGGAAAGACGGCGGCCGGCATGCAGGGCGCCAGGATAAGTGGATGGAATACGACCGTGACGGACAGTCTCACATCAAAGGAAGCCATGAAGGATTTTATCCTAACCTACAATCCGGGGCTTCCCGGATGGCTCGTAAATTTTCTTACCCTGATCTATAAATAGCAAAAACGGAAAAGGCCGGAAAACATGGAATAGGAAAGCCGGATATGCTATACTTTTCATAACACATGGCAGATATGTAAATGGGGTGTCCTGATTGCAGGTAAAGGAGGAAGGTTATGAAAAGGTATATTGAGATTAACAGAAAATATCTTCTGATTCCGGTATGTGCGGAAAAGGAAGTGAAGACAGTATCGGTGCTTTGCAGGAATGAAAAGATTTTTGAGTTTGCAGTTCCCATGCATGACAAGGAGTCGGGTTTTTACAGCTTCCACTATTTTGCGCCGGTAAATGTGGAAAAATATCAGGGAAAAACCTTTTTGATAGAAGGGGAAATACCCAGAAGTTTTCTGGATGCCGTGTCCCTGTGCGACAGTATTCCGGAAAATACGCAGCCCCATCCTCTCATCCATTTTGCGCCGGATACAGGGTGGATGAATGATCCCAACGGGCTGATTTACCAGGATGGGATTTACCATCTGTATTTTCAGCAGAATCCCTTTGATACCAGATGGGAAAACATGTGCTGGGGGCATGCGGTGAGCCGTGATCTGCTTCACTGGGAACAGAAGGAAACTGCTTTGTATCCCGACAGCGATGGCGTGGTATATTCGGGAAGCGGAATCGTGAACGAACATGGCATGCTGGGACTTCCCAAGGATGCGCATATTTTCTTCTATACCTGTGCGGGAAACAAATCCAAATGGAGCCTTGGCAAAACCTTTAACCAGAGGATTGCATACAGTACGGACGGCGGCAAAAGCATTGCAAAGCTGGAAGGAAGCGTGGTAAAGCATATTTCAGAGGAGAACAGGGATCCCAAGGTTTACTGGCATGAGGAGAGCAGGGCCTTTTATATGGTTTTATACCTGAAAGCGAATGATTTCATGATTCTGCGATCTAAGGATCTGAAAAACTGGAAGAAAACCCAGGTGCTTACGCTGGATCAGGCAAGTGAATGCCCGGATTTGCGGGAGGTGCCCGTGGAAGGCGGCGGCAGCAAGTGGATGTTCTGGACCGCGGACGGGTTTTATTTCCTGGGTGATTTTGATGGTTATGAATTTAAATCGGACGGTGTGAGGCACGAGGCGTATCTGACCGGAATTCCCTATGCGGCGCAGACTATCTGGGGGACGGAGGATATTATTACGATTCCCTGGCTGCGTACGAAGAACAAAGGAAAGATGTATACCGGTGTGATGGGCCTTCCGAGAAAGCTGACGCTGGCGCAGACACCGGAGGGGCTTAAGCTGAGGCAGGTGCCTGTCAGGGAATTCCAGAAGGCGAGGGTAAGCGTATCCGCCTCCCAGGGCGAGGGCAAGGTTTTCTATATGGCGCAGAAGCCGGGAGCTGCTGAAATCTGTATCCATATGCAAAAGCCGGGAGATTTCGCAGCTAATATCTATGGGACTTCGGTCACCTATGTCGCATCCTGCGGGAAAATGAATGTGGGAAAGGAAAGCGTGCAGATAGGGAAGGAGCTGAATGACTTCTCCATCATAGCCGACGGCGAGATAGTGGAGGTTACGGCACAGAATGGGCTTATCTATGCGGTATTTGAATTGGATACCGACAGGAAGGCCGGGAATGTGACGGTGGATATCGCAGGAAAGGCTTATGTGGATATTTACCGGATTGAATAAATATAAAAAGGAGCGACTGCGATCATAACAGCAGAGCTCCTTTTTATGTTTGGGCAACATTTATTTATACCAGCCGTTAGGGATATACTGACAAATAAAGCCGGTTAGAATTTATAAGTGGCGGCATTGATATAGACAGTATCATCATTTTTTTCATCACTGCCCTCTGTTTCCTCCGTATAGTCAGAAATAGAGGCAACATCTGAAGAAATTAATTCTATAATACTTTTTAATTCCGGAGGACATTTTATAAGGGCGCAGTCTTCCAGATAAAGACGTTCACGGGCAAGATTTCCGGGGACATCTTTGTCAATTTCCACGGTTGCGCAGTCCATGACATGAAGACCTTCAGGAGTCTGTTCAAGAAGCTGTTTATCTATGTGGAGATTGCTTTTGTCTGAAATAAGGGTTCCTTTTGTTAAAGAAATTTGACCATATTCTACGGGGAACTTTAGGAATTCTTTGCTGTATTTTTCCGGAAGATAGACTGTTCCGGTGACCTTCAGTGACTCCAGGGAAGGGAGAACTTCCATGTTTTTGTCTGTAATATACAGATCTCCGGTTCTGATGAGCTTTTTACCAAGCTGTGCCAGTGTAAATTCGTTCAGTTCCATATTATCCGGCAGCAGGCTGAAGCCGTCGGGAATAACAGAAATATCAGTATTTTCATCAAATAAGGAAAGAGCCTGCTCAAAGAAGCTTTCCATTACCAGGGCTTTTTCACACAGCAAAGTCACATTTTTGTGTATAAGAGTGGAAAGGTCAAGCGATGGATCAGTAATGCTTACTTTGCCGGTTATAAAATAAGGAGTATTTTGTACTGCACGGATTATGAAATACTTATCAACTGTAAGATCTTTCAGGATACATACGGCGTTATCGGGATAACATTTCTGATGTCCGTTTACATGGATACGGGATACCTGGCCAGCGAGACCTTTCGGGTAAAGAAGGGAGCCATTTACCGTGATTTGTACATAATTTTCCATAGCTTTTTCTGCCGCAGGGCGAAGCAGCAATGTACCATTTACTATAAGAAGTGTTTTATCAGCGGTAACGTCGGTTCCGTCTATTTCAACAGAGCCGTTTTTTACAATGGTGTTAATTCCTTCCGGAACCTTGAGGGTACTGGCTGTATTGAGCTTTACGGAGTAGCGGGAAATCAGTACGGATACCCGTTCCGATAACAGAACTGCCGCGGCATTAACGTTAAGCTCCGAATAACTGGAAAGCACTTCTTCCGTGATCTCAGTCATATCACAGAGCGCGGTATTGATTGATAATTTTTTTAACTGTTCCATAACTCTACCTCTCTTTTTCAATCATTTTGTTATTCTATCATTTCCTTAAGTCCAAAATTTTTCATAATTACTTCAGTTCCGGGTATTTCAGGCGCAGTCTGCGCCGGGCGTTTGAAAGCCTGTATCGGACGGTGGAAGCAGGAATTCCGTACATGGCGGAGAGCTGGGTGGAATCATAGCCTTCAAAGTACCGTTTCAGGAACAGGGTCCGTTCCTCATCCGGCAGCTCACTGCAGAGCTGCATGACCTCGATCCGTGATAAATCATCCTCGGTTTCTTCCTTTACTCCCCTTTCAGGACACGCCGCTTCCCGCCTTACCCTGTCGATGAATAAATTGCGCGCTGTTTTATACAGCCAGGCGCGGCACTGGTGTTTATCCAGGTCATTCAGGACATCCGCATGCTCCAGGGCGCGCAGGAATGTCTCCTGAACAATGTCCTCGGCCGAACTTTTATCGCCGGTCATGCCGACGGCATAATGTACAAGTTCCTGAAAAAACAGTTGATATATCTGCGTTATCATAAATTACTCCTGGCAGGCTGCGAATTATCTGTTTGGTTTTATTGTAACGGATTCGGGATGAAAATAAAATCACAGGTTTATGAGTTTTGCTGGTATTTTCCGTAGCTTTGCCAGTTCAGATGTATGGCGTGCCAAGGATAAAAGATTTGAGAAGAAGGTATGTAAGCTTCTCTTCGACAGCGGTTTTTGTACAGACAGTTCTGCTTTGTGTCTGCAGCTTTCGATTTTAGTTCCGGATGTAAAAAGAAAATATTCATAATATAGTTCAGGGTTCATGGGGATCTCCTTTCCTGTGGGTGTGGCTTTATCAACGCTTCCATATATAGAACGAATGGGAGAGGGGAAGTGTTTGGAAAATTTATAATATAAAATTAAATGATCTGAAAAAATGCAACTTTATTCTGAAGATATAAGATTGACTAAAAATGTTTATTTAAATACAATATTTATATAAAATGCACAAACAAAAACAATAGTAAGATAATTATTTATTTAAAATAATACATAATTTTTGCATATAAAAATAAATAAATAACAAATTTGTCAATTTTGTAAATGCTATAAAATTGGGGGATAAATAATTATGTTGTCTGAAGAAAAGAAACTCCTGAAAAGAAAATTTTTAATAAAACTTAAAAGACAAAGAATGTTGCAAATTTTTGCCTGGGCTGGGTTAGTTTACATATTAATTTTTAATTATGCACCCATGGCAGGAATATTGGTAGCTTTTAAGAAGTTTTCAATCAAAGATGGGTTTATGGGTATATTTACAAATGAATGGGTAGGGTTGAAATACTTTATAGAATTTTTTAACGATTATATGTGTTGGCCTGTGATAAAAAATACATTGATAATCAGTCTCCTAAAAATATTGGCTTCGTTTCCTGCACCTATATTATTAGCAATAATGATAACGGAAGTAAAAAACCGTCCTTTTAAAAAATTTGTACAGGCAGTCAGCTATCTTCCTTATTTTATTTCATGGGTAATCGTAGCAGGTATCCTAACTGCCTTTTTTTCCCAGTCAAGAGGACTGGTAAGCGAATTTATAATTAAAACAGGGATTTCAGATAAAGGAGTTTCTTTTCTGACTAATCCGGGATCGTATTATCAATTAGCTGTATGGACTTCCATATGGAAAAGTACTGGATGGTGGTCAATTATTTTTCTGGCAGCAATATCAGGAATTGATCCGGGACTTTATGAAGCCGCTATGGTTGATGGTGCTGGCCGACTTAAGCGTATCTGGCATATAACGCTTCCGGGAATTTTGCCTGCAATAGTTACTGTCCTGATTTTATCTGTAGGAAGTTTTTTGGGTGGGGGAATGATGGGAGGAAACTTTGATCAGACAATGATGCTGGGAAATAAGCTGAATGCTTCTGCGTCAGAAATTATTCAGACCTATGCCTTTAAGACCGGCATGGTAGATTTACGGTTTAACTATGCAACGGCAATAGATTTAATGCAATCAATTATTTCCGTAATACTTATTTTTGCTACAAATGCGGTTAGCAAAAAAATAACAGAAACAGGGCTATTTTAATTGAGAGGAAAAATGAATGAAAATATGGAAAAAAAGCAGAAGAACAAAAGAAGATTGGGTGTTTGATATTATAAATTATCTTCTTCTTATTCTGATTGCCTTGATAACGCTATATCCTTTTTACTATATATTAATTTTATCTTTGAATGAAGGGAACGATGCAGTATTAGGAGGAATTTTTCTATTACCGAGGATGTTTACTCTGGAGAATTATAAAGAATTTTTTAGTGATTCCAGCTGGCTTAATGCACTTTGGGTTACATTTTTGAGGACTGTCGGCGGAACTGCAATAGGTGTTTTTTTTACATGTATGGTTTCCTATGCCTTTTCACGTACTGATTTATTAGGACAAAAGATATATATTAAAGTCGTAGTATTTGCAATGTATTTTTCCGGTGGCATTATACCATTTTATATATTACTGAAGGGATTGGGATTAATAAATACATTTCAGGTTTATATTGTTCCAGGTGCACTGAATATGTTTTTTGTATTGGTTGGAATATCATTTTTCCAAAGTGTTCCTTCTGAATTAATTGAGTCTTCTTATCTGGATGGGGCGTCTGAGTTTAAAACGTTTCTTAAAATAGTTCTTCCTGTCTCTATGCCTCTTATAGCTACTATGACATTATTTATTGCTGTTAATCATTGGAATAGTTGGATTGATTCAGCTTATTATGTACAAAATAACGATCTCAGAACATTAGCATATAAAATGAGGGAAGTTATAAATCAGTCCATGTCACCTACAACGACTGATTCCACTACACTGCAGTATGCCTCAAATCATTCAAAGACAACAACTACGTCATTGCAAATGGCGGCCATGATTGTATCTGTCGCACCAATTTTATGTGTATATCCTTTTTTGCAGAAATATTTTACACAAGGAATGATGTTAGGTGCCGTAAAGGGCTGACATAAAATTTGTTTTCGCGAAACAAATAAATATGATAGGAAGGAGAAAACGAACAGGATTTAAAGAGATGTAACGATAGAAATTAAATGGTGTTATCAGCCATATTTATACGGGCGCTATAAAACGCAGAGGGGAGCAATAATGAGAAAAATAAAAAAGAGTATTGGAATTTTATTAGCAATCAGTATGCTGGTATCACTTTGTGCATGCGGCGGTACCTCCGGTACACAAGGAAATGAAACTACGGAACAGTTAAAAGAAAAGACTACAGAAAGTGGCGACAGTTCTTCGGAAGAACAGGTTACTTTGGATTTATTTGTAAATCATACATGGTGGCCACTGCAAAGTTGGAGTGGTTCTGTTCCGGAATATATAACAGATCAGACAGGGGTTAACATTAATGTAACCGTAGCGGCAGATTCGCAGCAGCTTCCGCTTATGATTTCATCAGGAGAACTGCCGGATTTGATTTATACAGATAATACTGGAAATATGATTTCACTTCTGTCCGATCCGGATTTATGCTGGTCATGGGAGGATCTCATGTCAGAATATAATCCCGGTTATACATTTGATGAAGGGAGAGCTAAAATTTACAGAACGGATACAGATGGAAAATTCTATACTATTCGAAACAATTATTCCACACCTGAGGAACTTGAGGAATATGATGCGGCATTAGTAGGAGTAACCGTTCCAACAATAAGAAAATCAATCTATGAGGAACTGGGAAGTCCGGAAATAAAAACGACAGAAGATTTTTATAATCTGTTAATAGAAGTTAAGAATAAATATCCGAATTTAATTCCCTGTGTATTTAATACTAACTGGACCGGAGCAGGTCAGACCTCCTGTCAGTTCCTTACGGATTTTGGTTTGGTTAATGCAGATTTTGCTTACGATGAAGACAAAGATGAGGTATGCTATTATATTTTTCAGGATGGCCGTTTAGATTATTATAAATTCATGAATAGGTTGTACAGAGAAGGACTTATGATAGCAGAGAATTATGCATTTAATAATGAAGATGAATCCTATCAGTATGCTTATAATCTGCAGTGCTTTGCTTATATTAAAGGATCAAATGCCAAAGAACTGAACCAGGAATGTGCGACTCTGGGGACGGATCAGGATTGGATGGATTTGCATGTAGCGCTTAATTATGATACTTCCTGGAAGAATTATGACAGAAACATAGGATGGTCAGGATTATTTATCAGTAAAAACTGTAAGGATCCTGAAGCAGCAGCGACATTATTGGGATATTTATTTTCTGATGAGGGCATGAGAACAGCGTTTTGGGGAATTGAAGGTGAAATGTGGAATTGGTCTGAAGATAATAAATATCCTGTTTTCTGTAAAGAGTATACAGATAATGAATGGCAGGAAAAAAATGGTCTGACGGAGTGGGGGCTTCTTTCCGGTACATGGGCGACGGAACGGCTTGCAAATTATAATCCTGATGATGAATATGTAGATGAGTTGTTGATGCTGAGCAATCAGGCAAAAGAAAAAACGGTATCCTGCCCTGCAGTCGGATTGGTAATTCCTGACGCTGACAGTGATGAACAGACAATTAAATCTAAACTTGATACAATGGTTACTAATGAAGAGATGAAAATTTTTCTTGCAGAATCGGAAGATGCCTGCGAAAAGGCCTATAATGATATGCTTAATCTGGCAAGGGAGCAAGGGGCAGATAATTTGAATGCATGGGCGAATGAAATGTATCAGGCTGCAAAGGCAACAATGGAAAATTAATGTTGTTGTTGAGTATGCCACGGATACAATATAATGATATTCGTATCCGTGGCAACTTAAAAAGGATTGGTAGTAAAATGACATGATGAAAAAACGATTGACAAATAAACTTCTATTAACCTATTTTCTTGTTGTCATTCTACCAATTTGCGTTGTTTATGGTTTCTTCGTGGTTGTTCTACTTACCAGGACTTTTCAGTCCGAAACCGAAAAATACAGATATGAGCTGGATATGGCGGTTAACGATCTGGAAACAGAGTTGAAGAAGCTTGAGAATATTGCGGACTCTATACTTCAGAATGGGTATATAAAAGAGTTTCTTCGATACCAGTATAATACTGACTGGGAACCAATGTATGATTATATGAGTAATGTCCAGCATCAAATCCATTCCTATATCAATTATAACCAGAATATAGATATAATTAAATTCTATAGTGATAATATGCGGTTAAATCCTGGAGGGTATTTTCTGAATTTTAATATGCTTCCCGTAGTAAAAACTAAAATTTATAATGGTTTTTGGATATTGGATGATGAGAATAAGCTGCATTATTTTCTAGGAAAGTTAGATGAAACTTATAAAAATATTGATTATGCGGTTGAGGTTATTACAGAAAGTGAAGTAATAATAAATTTCCAGAAAATCCTAAAACTAAATGATAAAACAGAAATCTGTCTGATAGATAAAGAAGAGCAGATTCTTTATGGAAAACTTCCTGTAGAGATCAAAAAAGAAGAAATGAGTACATATACGGGTTTCGGATTTATACGTAGTGGTAAATATTGTTTTATAAAAGCAGATATTAAACCATTGAATATGATTGTGGTTCTGTATGCAGATTCTGTAGATATGGCATATGAATCATTGCTTTTATTACTTTTTGATGGAGCATTACTTTTTCTAGTACTGTTCATACTTCTTATAGCGTATTTACAGTATTCTCTTAGATTTGCAAAAAGACTTGTTTCATTTACATCTTATATCCGTTCTATGCCAGATGAAGAATATGAGCCATATTCTTCGGATGAAGGAGAGGATGAAATAGGAGAACTTGTTTCCGTATTTAATGCATTAGTTTTAAGAACTAATAATCTTGTAAATATGGTTCAGAAAAAGGAAATTCTTCGCCGGAAAGCAGAGCTTGATGCTTATCAGTCGAAAATAGAACCTCATTTCCTTTATGGCACACTGGAATCCTTAAGAATGCTTGCTCTAAATAAAGATGATATGGAAGTGTCGGATGGCATTCTGGACCTGGCAAAGTTGATGAGATATTCCCTGACATCCAGCCAGATAAGTACATTAAGAAGTGAACTGAATCAGGTAAGAAGGTATTTGAATTTACAGAAAATCAGACTTGCTGACAGGCTAAACTGGGAAATTGTTGTTCAGGATGAAGATTTGTTGAATCAGCAGTGCCCTCAGTTCCTTTTACAGCCAATTGTAGAAAACAGTATAAATCATGGTATAGAAAAGGTGAGGAGAGGAGGAAGCATAGTTATCAGTGTATGGAAGGAGGGAGATATAATAGTAATATCGGTGGCAGACAGCGGTGCAGGAATAGATCAGGAGCAGATGAATATGATTAGGAAATTACTTAAGGAGTCTTCATCGATGAATAATCTTATGCAAAAGGAAAACGAAGATAAAGGATATGCACTGTATAATATCTGTATGCGTATGAAATTATACTATGGGAAGGATTCTACCCTGGAACTAAAGAATAACGATCCGGTTGGTACGGTATGTACTTTGCGCCTTTCTGCCATGATAAATGAAATAATACAGGATTAATAGAAACACTGACTGTACCCGATAAATGATAAATAGGAGCAAAATATCTGTGAAAATTCTCGTTGTTGATGATGAAAAAATTATTTTGCAGGGGATTGCAAAGCTTCTGAAGGCTAATTCTCTGGTCAGTGAAGTATACTGTGCGGAGGATGCATTTATTGCATTGGACTTTTTGAAATGTCACAGGGTTGATGTGGTGGTCACAGATATCCGTATGCCCGAAATGGATGGATTGGAATTTATTAAAGAAGCAAAAAAGCAGAATTTTTGCAATGATTTTATAATTTTATCCGGTTATGCAGAATTTAAATATGCACAGAAGGCGATTTCTTATCAGGTAAGCGAATACATATTGAAGCCGGTGGAACCCGATGAATTAAACCGTGCCATACAAACAGTCTATCACAGAAAAAAATCCTACGATAATACTAAAGTAAATATAGAAACGCTAATGAAGAAAATACGGGAAAAGGCTTCGGATAAAAATGAATTGGAAAAGCTTCAGACAGTAATAATAGAGCTGCCGGAACAGTACCATCCGCAATCACAGAAAGTGAGGATGTTGTTACAGTTAGTTCTGTTTCATATAGAGCAAACGAAGTATATTTACAGTTATGTAATATCTAGCGGCTTTGCTCCGGAAGAAACGGTAGCCAATAACCTGTTCAAGGCATTTTGTAATTTTGGATTAGGAGATGCCCATCCTTCTGCAGCAATTAAAGCTCTTTTGATTACCATGGAGCAATATACAGATCCGGAAATGTGCCTTGACTATGTTGCAAAACAATTGTTTATGAATACAAATTATCTTTCAGGATTAATCAGTAAGTCAATTGGGATATCATTTCATAATTTTGTAAGGCTTCTGAGGGTATCTTATGCACAGGAGCTTCTAAAATCTTCATCTGATTATTCTATTCAGATGATTGGATATAAGAGCGGGTTTGGCAACACAAATATGTTTTTTAGGACATTTAGAGATATTACGAAAATGACACCAAAAAGCTATCAGACAGGGGGAAAATAATATGGCAGATTTACGAGCAAAACCGACAAAAGAAATGTTGGAATGGCATAATTATGAACTAGGAGTATTTTTTCATTACGATATTGAAGTGTTTCAGCCGGACTATTCCTTTGGAAAGGAATTGATACCAGTAAGTCTCTGGAATCCGCAAAAGCTTGATACGGATCAGTGGGTTCGTACTGCAAAGGCAGCAGGGGCGCGATATGCATTATTAACGGCGAAACATGGAACTGGTTTTTGTTTATGGCCTACCAAATTCCACGATTATCATGTAGGTAATGCACCTGTGTCCAGAGATATTGTGGGTGAATTTATGGACTCATGTAGAAAGTATGGGATTAAGCCGGGATTGTATTACAGTCTTAGTTCCGATCATCTGGATAAAATATGTACTGGCAAGGACGGAAAAGTCGATCAAAAAAAGAAAAATGAGATTCTTCTTGGGCAGGTTGAGGAGTTAGTGACCGTTTACGGTCCTTTGGCTGAAATATGGTTTGATGGAGGAATTTTAAGGCCGGAAAAGGGAGGGCCGGATATCCCCGGACTTCTGGCAAGAATAGCACCGGATTTAATTTGCTTTGGAGGCTGCCCTGGCATAAAAAATGTACTCCGCTGGAGCGGAAGTGAACAGGGGGTGGCAGTACCGGAATGTTGGTCTGCAGCACACTTTTTAACAGATCCGGAAAGAAATAATGTTACATGTGATTCAGCAGGTGATCCTGCAGATGAGGTATGGGCGCCTGTTGAAGTGGATATGCCGGTGAGGGATGTTATGTACGCGTATATGGGGGGATGGATGTATCATGAAAATGATGCTGATAAAACCTATAGTTCGGAGTATTTGTTCGAACGTTATCTGACAAGCGTGGGCAGAAATGCAAATCTGTTGATTGGGTGTGTTCCGGATAGGGATGGATTAATAAGTGAAGATCAGGTCGAATCCTTTGTAGGATTGGGAAATCTTGTAAACAGCAGGTTGAATGTACATATCGGTATGAGCAGCGAAATGTTGGACAATGAAAAAATGGAGGTATGGTTTGACAATCCGGTTGATGTAAGCTATGTAGAAATTATGGAAGACCAGACGGATGGTCAGAAAATACTGGAGTGGGTACTTGAAACAAGATGGCCTGCATACTGGTGTTCAAAGGATAAAAAGGATCAATGGATTCCAGTAGCACAGGGAAACAGTATCGGACATAAAAGAATAATATCTGTTAACCATTTACGTGGATATGCCTTCAGAGTCAGGATTTTACGTTCTTACGAGGGCGCAGTATTAAAAAGTCTGAGAGTTTTCGGAAATAAGGTTCCAATGGTTTTTCATGAACATATGAATGTATAAAAATACTGAAATATGGTTAAGGGGACTGTCCTGAAAACGTAATTCAGGACAGTTCTTCTAAAAGCTGCCGTCCCCGTCATGCTCCTTATGCCATTCCTCAAGGGCATCCAGCATGCCTTCCTTTACCGCGGCCTTCACAACAAAATATAAAATACCTCCTATCACGCCAATAACAAGCAGATAAGTTAAAATACCAAATAATCCACCAACAATTGCCATACCAATCCTCCTTGTTTTGCGAAGCAAAATGCGAACCCTTTGGTGAGCAGAGGATTTGCCTCCTTGTTTTGCGAAGCAAAATGCGAACCCTCCGGAGAGCAGAGGATTTACCTCCTCTTTTGCGGATTCCCTGAGCCGAAAGCCAACGTTAAAGGTGATTTAGGATGGCTTTCGGCAGCAGCTGTAGAAACAAAAGTTACATAAAAATTATAAAGGAAACTGTTCTTAAAATAAACGGTTTTAGAGAAAAATAAGATTAATTTAAGATCTATCTTTAGAATAATCTGCTATAATGTGAAGCATCAATATGGAGGAAATGAGGTAGAGGATCATGGAAAAAAGACAATACATTTGTCCGAAATGCGGATGCCAGAATTATGAGAGCGACCAGTTCCAGGCCACAGGCGGCAACTTCGCAAAGATTTTTGATGTTCAGAATAAAAAGTTTGTTACCATAAGCTGTTGTCAGTGCGGCTATACGGAGCTGTATAAGGCGAAGGGTTCCGATGGCTGGGATATTCTGGACTTCCTGATCGGTAACTAAGGGACGGCCATAAGAACCGGAACAGGTTTCAGGTTATTTCTTTCGCAGGAAGATACAGAAAAGCAGGTATAGAAACAGAATACCACCCATGCAAAAGCCAAGAAAGGCAGGCCAGGGAACGCCCAGCAGAAGAGGTGTAACCGGCGCCAGGCACAGAAGGGCGGAGCCTATGAACAAAGAGGCGGCCAGGATGGCGAGGACCAGGTAGTGAATACCGTTCTTAAGAATCCTGCCCGTCTCTTCTGCATTTACCAGCTCCAGGTTCAGCTTTGTCTGTCCGTTTTTGGTGATGTTGAGAAGGTCGGAGAGCTGAGCCGGGATTTCCAGGGATTTGGACAGGGAAGAATAAGCCAGGCGCGAATTTTTCTTAAGCTCATGGCCTAAATCAAAATCGTCCATGAGGATGGAGGCCATGTGTGAGGAGAGGATCTGGAACATATTCACATCGGGTGCACAGGCGGAGAGCATTCCTTCCATTGTTATCATGCTGCGTCCAAGCAGGGTGATATCAGAAGGTATTGCAATATTGTGGGATTTCACCATATCCAGCAGTTTTTCTATTAAATCGCCCACATCCATGCTGCCGAAGCCGGTGGTCAGGAATTTGCTTACAATATCATCGATGTCCGTATAAAGGAGGGCATGATTAATACGCCCTTTGGCTTCGCCGAGGGCGAGAAGTACATTTTTCAGTTCATACATATCATTTTTGAGGACTGCGACTACGGCTCTTTTAAAAAGGGCGCGGTAACGGGAAGAAAGAGTTCCCATCATGCCCAAATCCAGCCAGGCTATCTGACCGCCGGAAATGCGGATATTTCCCGGATGGGGATCAGCGTGGAAAAAGCCGTCCTCCAGAATCTGCTTGCAGTAATTCTCCGCGGCCTTACGGCCGATTTCCGTCATATCATAGCCCTGTTTTTCCAGCTCTTCGATATTATCAATCTGGATTCCGTCGATATAACTCATCACCATGCAGCAGGAGGTGGTAAGCTCATGATATACAGAGGGGCAGGTTACATAACGGATATCCTTATGATTGAGAGAGAAGGTGTCGCAGTTGGCTGCTTCCTTCAGAAAGTCCATTTCTTCCTGGGAGGTCTTCCACAGCTCATCAATTACCGTTCGGAAATCAATAAGATCACCGGTGCCGATAGTGAATCTCAGAAGAGATACCGCATGGCGCATAAGGGTGATATCCTCCGCCATGATTTCATGGATGTGGGGGCGCTGTACCTTGATGACAACCCGTTCCCCATTTTTAAGCACGGCAGGATGAACCTGGGCGATGGAGGCCGAACCCAGGGGGATGGGGGAAATTTCTGTGAATATCTCTTCTGCCGGACAGCCCAGCTGTTCTTCTATCACCTCTTTTATGACATCAAAAGAAAGGGGCTTAACATCGGTTCTTAACCGTTCAAGCTCCTTGCAATAGGCCTCCGGAAGCATATCGGAACGCATGGACATGATCTGGCCCAGCTTCACGTAGGTGGGTCCCAGGTCTTCCAATATCAGCCGGAGCTTTTCCGGCTGAATACCGGAAGTAATATGATGTTTTTTTAAAACCCCCAGTATCTCTTTTAATCGGATACCGGAGGCGTCATTCTGGTGCAGATTACTTGTTGTCACAATTTTCCCCGTCACATTTGCAGGCAGCATCTTCGGAGCATTCTTTCTCTTCACATCCGCATCCGCAGCCTTCATCTTCAGCAGCTTCGGCGTCAGCATCCGCTTTTTCCTCAGCAGCTTCTTCAGCGGTCTTAGCAGCCATTTCGTTCAGCTTCTCTTTAAGAGCGTCAAGCTCTTCGCGGGACATCTTGTCCACTGCGGAGAAGACATCCTTGAACTCGTTTACCACATTTACGGTAACATGTTTGTTGATTTTCTCTTTGGTGCTGCGCTTCAGTTCTTCGTTCAGGACCTTTCCCTGCTCAACGGTGAGCTCGCCTTTTTCCACAAGATTGTCGATCAGGTTCTTAGCAGCCTCTCCGGTTGTTGCAACAGCGCCGACACCGGCAAGAAATATTTTTTTGATTCCTTCTGTAATATCCATAGTCATTCATCCTTTCTTTCAAAAAAGAGGGTTATTTTTTGTGATGACTATAGTATAACATATTGTCAGGAAATGTCTTGGATTTCAGAAAAGCTTTAGTAAAAATTAAGAGTTTGATAAGTTTGGGGTGGGGGTGATGGCCTGAACCGTGTCAGCACCGGAGCTTCCGGCTTTTGTCACGGGCGGAGAGCGGGTTTTCTCCGGTGGGGCGGCTGTGGGGGGATTTGTTGAACCAGTTTCAAAAACGGGGCGTTTCTAACTGTTTCGGAAAGCCGGAATTCTGCCAGCGCGGCTGAACTCCTCGCCAGGATTGTTGGCGTAGAGGAGTTATATTTTGGCGGCTCGTCAAACAAGCCGCTAGGGACGGCAGAATTCCGGGCTTCCGAAGCAGTAAGAAACAGCCTCCGTTTTTTCGGATGGCTCAACAAATCCCCCCACAGCCGCCCCACCGGAGAAAACCCGCTCCGCCTTCGTGACAAAAGCCGGAAGCTCCGGTGCTGACACGGTTCAGGAGGGTAGGCTGTGGAGAACTAAAATGGTCTGTGAGAGTTGGCGGGGAGGGCGTAGAGGGGATATTGGAGGGAAAATTGTATTGTAAAAGGAGGAGAATGGGGGTTGATTTATATATCTGTAATTGGTATAATTACAGATATAAACTGTTAATTAATATGTTACAGATAAAAATTATCAATATGGGAAAAGAATATGGATTTTTTGTGTGATAGTGAAGGAAGTGGCTGGTTGGGGGAATACTTTTGTTGGAGAGTTTGACAGGGAGAGTTATGACGGGGTTTTAGTGGAAAAGATAAGAGAATGCTTTTACATAATATTTTAGGAGGTTTGGTGGAATGAAGGGGTATATCGGGACTTATGAGGGTGTGGGGAGTATTGGGATTTATGGGTTTGAGATGGATGTCAGGTCGGGGGAGATGTCTGGCGGGGAGTTGGTGTGCGAGGCACCGGATGCAAAGTTCCTGGCGTTGGAGGATGGAGTGTTGGCGGCTCCGGTGAAGAGGGGGGAGCAGGCGGGAATTTTGCTGGCGGATGTGAGGGGAAGGAATGGAAGCGGAAGCCCGGAAGGGGAGAAGGAGGAGGTTTTGACGGAGAGGGTTGCTTCCTGTTATGTGGGAATGGATGTGGGGCGGCTGTTTTCGGCGAATTTTCATGAGGGGACGGTGTCTGTTTACAGGATTGAGGGATTGAAGGCAGTCCTGGAAAAAAGGATTTTAATCGGGGAAGGAGCCGGATGTCATCAGGTTTTGTTTTCAGGGCGGAGGATGCTGGTTCCGTGTATGGAATTGGATGAGATTCGGGTGTTTGAGCGGGATGGGGTTTTTGCGGAAGCGGGCAGGATTCGGCTTCCGGAAGGGTGCGGGCCGCGGCATGGTGTGTGTGACAGGAAAGGAAAACGGCTTTTTATTGTGGGGCAGAAGAATAACAGGCTTTATTGTTTTCATATGATGGAGGATGGAAAATTCAGGGAAGCGTGGAATCTGGGGCTTCTTGACGGAACGGAGGAAAGCGGGAATGAGGCGGCGGCCATACGGCTGTCGGCGGATGAAAGGTTCCTTTATGTAAGTGTCAGGGGAGCGGATATTGTTGTGGTAGTTTCTCTTGAGGAAGGGACTGGGAAGGTGGTGCAGAGGAAGGAGTGCGGAGGCAGGCATCCAAGGGATTTTGTGCTGGCGGCGGACGGCAGATTTCTGATTACGGCAAACAGGGATTCAAGGGATTTGGTAAGCTTTCCTGTGGATCAGGGGAGCGGACGGATCGGAGAGGAGTGCGGACGGGTACGGACGGGAAGAGCTGTTTGTATTGCGTTGGAGGAATAGGCTGGCAGAGTACCGAAATGGCTGTACCGGAAAAAGGGCAGTAATGATTTGCGGAGTATGGATTTTTTAATAGTTTGTAAATTCATATTGCTGCGGACTTAAATATAGAAAAAATAGTATGCACATAAAAAGAAAGGAAAGAAGAGATGGGAACATTTGATATTGGTATGATAGGACTTGCAGTAATGGGAAGGAGCCTGGCGCTTAATATGGCGGATAAGGGGTTCCGGGTAGCCGGCTATAACAGGAGCCGGGAGGTGACGGAAGCGATGGTGAAGGAATATCCTCATGATAATTTTACGCCTTTTTATGATTTGAGGGAGTTTGTGGAGGCGCTGGCGCGGCCGAGAAAGGTGATGCTGATGATCAAGGCCGGAGGGGCCGTGGATGCGGTAATCAGCCAGCTGACGGAGCTTCTGGAGGAAGGGGATATTATCCTGGACGGGGGAAATTCCTTTTTTGAGGATACCAGAAGGCGTTATGAGGCGCTGAAGGAAAAGGAAATCCGTTATTTCGGCGTGGGGATTTCCGGCGGTGAGGAAGGGGCCAGGCGCGGTCCGTCCATCATGCCCGGCGGTGAGAAGGAAGCGTATGAACAGATCCGGCCTGTGCTGGAAAAAATAGCGGCTTATGCCGAGGGCGAGCCGTGCTGTACCTATATCGGACCGGACGGCGCAGGGCATTATGTAAAAATGGTACACAATGGAATTGAGTATGCGGATATGCAGCTGATTGCTGAGGCATATATTCTCCTGAAGTCGGTGGCTGGCTATACCAATGCTGAGCTGGGCGATATTTTTGAGGAATGGAACCAGGGAGAGCTGAAGAGCTATCTGATTGGGATTACGGCTGATATTTTCAGGGAAAAGGATGATTTTGAAGCGGGAGAGCTGCTGGATTACATTGTGGACAGTGCGGCCCAAAAGGGTACGGGACGCTGGGCGAGCATAGAATCCATGAAGCAGGGCGTGGATATTTCCATGATTACGGCCGCCTGCAACGCCAGGATCCTGTCCAATCATACAGAGCTGAGAAAAAAAGCGGCGGGTCTGCTTTCCGGGCCGGAGCCTGTGAAGGCGGAGAACAGGGAGCTTTTCAAAAATCAGGTAAGGGATGCGCTGTATGCGGCCAAAATCGCAGCTTATGCCCAGGGCTTTGATCTGATGCGCGATGCTTCGAAGAAATATGGCTGGAACCTTGATTTAGGGAAAATCGCATCCATTTTCAGGGCGGGATGCATTATACAGGCCGTATTTTTAAATGATATTACTGAGGCTTACCGGAAAAATCCGGAGCTGGATAATCTGATGCTGGATGAATTTTTCAGGAGCCGTCTGGAGGAGTGCCAGGGCGGGCTTCGTCACGCGGCAGCGGAGGGCATCCGCAGCGGTCTGCCGCTTCCGGCAATGACTGAAGCGCTCTCTTATTTCGATGCCTTTAGAGGCGGATATACCGGAGCCAACCTGATTCAGGCGCAGAGGGACTGCTTTGGGGCCCATACGTTTGAGCGTACGGACCGGGAAGGCACGTTTCATCATGATTGGGGGAAAAGAAATTGAAAAAAACAATTACTATTTTCGGCGGGACCGGGGATCTGACCTTCAGAAAGCTGCTTCCGGCCATGTATAATATGCATGTGACAGGGGGCGAGGGAGCTGGGTATGATATTGTAATTATCGGCAGGAGAGATTATACCTCCGGGGAATACCGGCAGATCGCAAGGGATTGGGTAAAGCAGTTTTCCAGGCTGCCCTTTACGGAAGAGAAATATAAAGATTTTTCAGAGAAAATAGAGTATTACCGGATGGATTTTTCAGATCCGGCAGCCTATGAGGGTTTGGAGAATTATTATAAGGAAAGGGGGCTGAGTGAGCATATTTTTTACTTTGCGGTGGCGCCGCGGTTTTTCAGTACGATTGCGGAAGGGCTGGACGGGATCCATGAGGCCGGAAAGGGCAAGGTGATTCTGGAAAAACCTTTCGGGGAAGATCTTGAGTCGGCAAAGGAGCTGAGCAGGCGGCTGGAGGAGATTTTTGCGCCGGATCGGATTTACCGTATCGACCATTATCTGGGAAAAGAAATGGTCCGCAACATGCAGATCATCCGCTTCACCAATCCGGTTTTTGCAAACAACTGGAACAGGGACGCGGTCAGCTGCATCCAGATTTCGGCCATGGAGGATGTGGGCGTGGAAAACAGGGCCGGTTATTATGATACCAGCGGCGCGATGAAGGATATGGTGCAGAACCATCTGCTGCAGATACTTTCCATCGTGGCTATGGAACGTCCGGCTTCTTTTAAGGGAGAGGATCTGCATGAGGAACAGCTGAAGGTGCTGAAGGCGCTTCGGCCGGCATCCGGGAAAACCATACGGGATATGCTCGTACTGGGGCAGTATGAAGGCTATCGGGAGGAAAAGGGGGTAAAGCCCGACTCCGCCACGGAGACCTATGCTGCACTGCGGCTGTTCGTTGACAATGAACGCTGGCAGGACGTACCCTTTTATATCCGCACAGGGAAAAAGCTGGGACGCAGGGAGATGGAGGTAGCCGTGATTTTCCGGCAGACGGAAGAAAATGGCGAAAACAACGTGCTTCTCATTAAAATCCAGCCCATGGAGGGCGTTTACTTTCAGTTCAATATCAAACGCCCCGGGGAATCCGAGGAAGTCATCCAGACAAAAATGGACTTCTGCCAAAGCTGCGTCGTGGAAAACCGCATCAATACTCCCGAAGCCTATGAACGCCTTCTGGGCGCCTGTATGCGCGGCGAACGCTCCTGGTTCTCCCAGTGGGATCAAATCGAGGCAGGCTGGCGTTATGTGAGCGGAATGAAGCGGATTTACCAGGAAGAAAACCTTCCCATTGTCACATATGCACAGGGAACCTCCGGCCCGGAGGCCGCAGACCAAATGCTGAATACGATGGGGCATTCCTGGTTTGGCCAGGATGATTAACAGGAAAAACTGGATTTAATCATCGCGAAAGCAAAAGTATTCGCCAGTGAAATTCCGGTAACGGATTATAACGGTAAGGTTGCGTAGTAAAATAACCGATCAGACAATTATCTGGTCGGTTATTTTCATGTCAGTTGAATATCGTAGTCTTACGCACAGATTCAAATCCATTCTGGTAAAATATTATCTTTTAAAATTCTTATTTTCGCTACCCAAGTTGAAAGGGCAGATATCCCTGCATTTATGACAGTATATTTCCCAATTCCTGGTATCCTCATTATCTCCGAAGGCATTATCCCAACATACCTGCTGGTTAAGTTCTGCTTTTTCAAGCGCGTTATGGGGGCAGGCTTCCACACACAGGTTACAGTCGTTACAGATTTTTTCAAGGACAGGATCCTCCGCCAGTTCCGCCTCCGTAAGAACTGCACCCAGCCAGACCATGCTTCCGAATTCAGGCGTTATAAGCAGGGAATGCCTTCCTATGGTTCCCAGTCCCGCAGCCTGCGCGGCATGCTTCTGGGAAACAATGGAACGCCAACGTCCTGTTTTATCATCCCACTGGCTTTCATTCGTAGGAACAGGAACTGCTAAAAACCCCATTTTTTCCAGTTCAATACATAAATCCAGGGCAATGGCGTCCATTTTAGCGGTAATGGAGTTCCTAACCCTTGTGTAAGGGACCGCAGTCCTGCACGCCAGGGTACCCGCCGGAAACCTGCATGCAAAAGAAATCACTGAATTGCATGAAGGCAGCACATCCCGGGGATGATACCCTTCCGGCGCATCCTCAAACCTTTCTATTCCCGCGATTTTACACAAATCCGCTCCCAGGGAAATTACAATTTTTTTAATATCATCACTGCACATTTTGTCCCCTCCATAAGTGGTTTCCGTAAGCAATACCCGCCTACCCCAACTGTTACGTTTCCATATTCCCACTTTAATTTCATATGTCCGGGCTGTCAAGCCAAAGCGGAAGCAGGCCGATAAATACCGGGAAACAGGCGGGTAAACAGCAAGATTAACTAAGCGGCTTATAGACCCAAACTTTCCCCGAAAAATTCTTTTCATTTTTCCTAAAAGCTGATAGAATAAAATTATAATCAGCCGGTTTGGGCTGTATAAAACAGGAAGGGCGGACGTTTATGTTATGAAAAAATTTGATGTGACAGCACTTGGAGAGCTTTTGATTGACTTTACCGACAATGGAAAGAGCGCTCAGGGAAATACACTGTTTGAGGCGAATCCGGGCGGGGCACCCTGCAACGTACTGGCGATGCTGAATAAATGCGGACACCCCACCGCTTTTGTAGGAAAAGTGGGAAAAGATATATTTGGCCTGAAGCTGAAGGCAACGCTGGAGGAAGTGGGAATCAATACTTCAAACCTGATTGTGGACGAGAATGCACGGACAACCCTGGCTTTCGTACAGACCTTTGAGGATGGGGACAGGGATTTTTCCTTTTTCCGCAATCCCGGTGCAGATATGATGCTTACGGCGGATGAGGTAAATGAGGAGCTTATCAGGGAGTCCCGTATTTTCCATTTTGGAACGCTTTCCATGACTCACGACGGTGTGAGGGAGGCGACCAAAAGAGCCATTGCGGTGGCAAAGGAAAGCGGAGCCGTGATTTCCTTTGATCCGAATTTAAGACCTCCTCTGTGGAAGTCTCTGGAGGATGCCAGAGTTCAGGTGGCGTATGGGCTGGGACAGTGTGACGTGCTGAAGATTTCCGATAATGAAATCCAGTGGTTTACCGGAGAAGAGGATTTCGATGCGGGAATTGCCAGGCTCCGTGAGCAGTACCAGATTCCTCTGATTCTTCTTTCCATGGGAAGAGACGGCAGCAGGGCTTATTATAAGGATCTGAAGGTGGATGCGGCGCCGTTCCTGCAGGAAAGCACGATTGAAACAACGGGAGCAGGGGATACCTTCGGCGGAAGCTGTCTTCACTACATACTGAAATACGGCCTTGATAAGCTGGATGAAGAAAAGCTGAAGGAAATGCTTACCTTCGCCAACGCGGCGGCGTCCATTGTTACCACCAGGAAGGGTGCGCTTCGCGTAATGCCTGAAGTGGAGGAAGTGGAAAGCTTTATCCAGTCCAGAAAGTAGCAGATACATTTTTTATGAAAGCAGCGCAGGTGTTGGATTGCCGTTTAAGGCACGCCGGGAAAACACCTGCGAACTTTCTGTGCCCGCAGGGCGGTACGGACCGGACAGGGGGAGAAGGAACTTCTGGACGGTGGTTTGATTACCCGAAGATACGATGAGGAGGATATCATGGAAGCTTATAGTGTGTTTAAGGATTTGGCGATTATCATAGTAGCGGCAAAGGTTTTTGCGATCCTGGCAAGAAAATGCAAGGCGCCCCAGGTAGTGGGTGAAATTGTGGCAGGACTTCTTTTGGGGCCAAGTCTCCTTGGACTGGTGCAGCAGTCGGAATTTATTCTGCAGATGGCAGAAATCGGCGTTATACTCCTCATGTTTTCAGCAGGACTTGGCACCAACCTGCGTGAGCTGATGAAAACAGGACCGATAGCGCTGTTGATAGCCACCTGCGGCGTAGGCATTCCATTGATCGGCGGCGCGCTGTTGTATATGTGCTTTTACGGATTTATGCCCTGGGGATCGGAGGACTTTTATAAAGCGGTGTTCATGGGCGTAATTCTCACCGCAACTTCGGTCAGCATTACCGTGGAATCATTGAAGGAAATGGGCAAACTGAAGGGGAAGGTGGGAACCACAATCCTGAGCGCGGCGATAATCGACGATGTTATCGGCATCATTGTCCTGACCTTTGTTATCGGTTTTAAAAATCCCGAATCCAATCCCGGAACGGTAGTCATGGACACGGTTCTGTTTTTCCTGTTTGCCATTGGTGTTGGCTTCGTATGCTATATTGTATTTAAATGGATGGATAAAAGATATCCCCATACGAGAAGAATTCCCATCATGGGCCTGGCTCTCTGCTTTGCCATGGCATATATTGCGGAAAAATATTTTGGGATTGCGGACATCACAGGGGCCTATGTGGCAGGACTGATCCTCTGCTCCATTCAGGATTCCGACTATATTGCCCGTAAGATGGATATCAATTCCTATATGATATTCGGGCCGATTTTCTTCGTCAGCATCGGTCTGAAAACAGATATCGGCGACATGAATATGTCCATTCTTCTTTTTGCCGTATGTTTTGTTCTGGTGGGGCTGCTTACCAAGATCGTGGGCTGCGGCCTGATGGCAAAGGCCTGCCGTTTCAATGCGGCGGATTCCCTGAAAATCGGCGTGGGTATGATGACCAGAGGAGAGGTTGCCCTGATTGTTGCGCAGAAGGGGTTGAACGTGGGGCTGCTTAATCCCGTATACTTTACGGCGGTCATCCTTTTGATTGTATTTTCCTCTATCCTTACGCCTATTATCCTGAAGGTTCTTTACTCAAAGGATAAAATGCCCCAGGATCCGGAATCAGCACTGGTTTCTTAGGAGGACTGAATGCTTTTTAACTCATACGTATTTATTTTTCTGTTTCTGCCCCTCGCACTGGCGGGCTGGCTGATTCTTAACAAATGCAGACAATATAAGCTGGCACAGGGATATCTGATTGGGATGTCCCTGTGGTTTTATGCTTATTTTAACGTCAGCTTCCTGTGGGTGATAGCCGGAAGCTGTCTCTTTAATTATGGGCTCAGCCTGATACTTTCAAAAAAAGACACCCCGAAAATGAGGAAAACGTTGATGCTCCTTGGCTGCCTCGGCAATCTGGGGGCGCTGGGATATTTTAAATATTGCAATTTTTTCCTGGAAAATATCAATGCGTTGTTCCGTGCCGGTTTCCAGATGAAGAACATCCTTCTTCCGCTGGGAATCAGCTTTTTTACGTTCCAGCAGCTTTCCTTCCTCATTGACAGGTGCCGGGGGGAAGCGCCCCATTACGGGCTGCTGGATTATCTGAGCTTTGTCACATTTTTCCCGTCCCTTATTTCCGGACCGATTGTGCTGCACGCGGCGACGGTTTCCCAGTTCCGTGATATTTCACGCAGGCATTTTGATGAGGAAAGCTTTGCAAAGGGCGTTATGCAGTTTACCATGGGCCTTGGGAAAAAAGTGCTTCTGGCCGACACGTTCATGCTGGCCGTGAATTACGGCTATGAAAATATCGGTTCCCTGGACACTGTTTCAGCCCTTCTGACAGCCTGCTTCTATACGCTGGAGCTTTATTTCGACTTCAGCGGCTATTCGGACATGGCCATCGGTGTGGGAAAAATGTTCCGTATTACAATCCCGGAAAATTTCAATTCTCCCTATAAGGCGGTGTCGGTCAAGGATTTCTGGAAAAGATGGCATATTACCCTCAGCTCCTTTTTACAGACCTATATCTATTTTCCTCTGGGAGGAAGCCGCAGGGGAAAGGCCAGGACTATCATAAACACCCTTATCACCTTTCTGATCAGCGGCCTGTGGCACGGAGCCAACTGGACCTTCGTGTTCTGGGGGCTGCTTCACGGGATCGGCGTTGCCTTTAACAGCCTGAAGCTCTTTTCCATCAAAAAGAAATGGCTCTGCCGCCTTTTTACTTTTTCCTACGTGTGCATGGCCTTTGTATTTTTCCGGGCGGACAGCCTGGCGGATGGCTTTCACCTGCTGGGCCGCATCCTGTCCTTCCAGTACAACGGAAGCCTGGTGAACCTGGCCGCCGCCATGGAGCCGTCGGAAATCTATATCGTTACTAAAGCGCTTTCCATGATGGCCCCCGGCCTGATAAGCCTGGTCCAGATCGGTATGATGCTGCTTATCACTATAATATCCGCAGTGGTCCTCACCCGCAGCACGGCGCGGCAGATTACAGAACAGAAAAAAATAACCGGCAGGTTTACGGTTGCCCTGGCATTTTTATTTGCCTGGTCGGTCATTTCCTTATCCGGGGTAAGCTCCTTTGTTTATTTCAATTTTTAAACCCGCCGCTGTTGCGGCAGGCCTGAAAGGCACGGAGAAAATATGTATCGGAAGTTTTTGAAAAATTTTACAATTACAGCAGCCATACTTTTCATTGCGGCAGCAGCCCTGGTGCTCTTTTTTGATCCTTTTTTCCACTACCACGGGCCGGCCGCCCCGCTGAAAGCCGTCCTTACCAAAAAGGAATATCAGGGTATCGGCACCATCCGTAATTTCAATTACGACAGCCTGCTTGTGGGTTCCTCCACCGCGGAGAACTTCAATAACAAATGGTTTGACGAAGCCTTTGACGCTACTACCATCAAGGCTATCAAAAGCTCCGGCATCACCGCCCAGCTGGATTACTACCTGACCCAGGCGTTTGAAGAGCGTGAAATCAAAAATATTTTCTACAGCCTGGATCTGTTTGCCCTGGGAGGCGACCCCGAGGCCGAATTCCCGGATGATTCCATGCCTCTTTACCTCTACGACAAAAATCCCTTCAACGACATAAATTACCTTCTTAACAAAGACGTAATTTTTGAAGACATCCCATACATGCTGGCGGAAACCTTCCTGGATGACTATGACGAAGGAGCCTCTTATAACTGGGCACAATACAAAACCTTCGGAACGCAGGAGGCTCTGTCCCACTACGACCGCCCGGCCGAAATAACCCCTATGAAAACGGAGGATCAGTACAAGGCTGTCATAGATGCCAATGTGGATCTGCTGATAAAGCAGGTAAATGCCCATCCGGAGACCACCTTCTATTTCTTTTATCCGCCCTATTCCCTTTTGTGGTGGGACAATATGACCCGGAGCGGGGAGCTGAATCAGGTTCTCTATGCTGCCCAGGCTTCCGCCCAGGCACTGCTTTCCTGCGACAATGTTAAGCTGTATTACTTCCAGAATGATCCGGATATTATTTATAACCTGGATCTCTATATGGATCCCATCCATTTTACGGCCGATATCAACCACTACATGGTAACCCAGATGCAGCAGGATAATTACCGCCTTACCCCGCAAAATTATCTCTCAGAACTTCAGAAAATGAGGGAGTTGGTTCAGGAGATGGAGGAGAGTGAGATTGGGAAGTATTATTAGCTGTCTCTTATACACATCTGACGCTGCCGACGAATAGAGATGTGTAGATCTATGTGGTAGCGGTATCATTCAAAAAAAAAAAAGAAGAACTATAACAGCTTAGTCGGAGTGTGAGATAGTAAGATGAGAGATTACACAGAATGATTATGTTA
>OJJT01000158.1_pt1 | contig 46859 bp, 49 predicted proteins | sample 1596281 | NCBI WGS metagenome assembly OJJT01 (sample SAMEA4350145, study PRJEB24818) | metagenome | biome: human; feature: gut; material: faeces | place: Denmark | collected 2013-09
CAACGTTACGCACAACATCTTCTGCTGTACTCCATCCCTGCGAGTCATCATCCCCACATCACCGCCTTTGCTTTTCCTCCAGTATACCATATGCGTCGCGGCTATGCGTAATTTTGTCAACAGGGCCTTTTTGGGTAGCCTTTGCTACATTTTCATTTTACCGAAAGCACATCTGGCATTTTGTTAAAGGAAGCAAACTGCGAAGAATTTGCAGCTACTTGTTCAAAGAAAGTCGGTTTTTGTTGAAGAGCATAGGTTTGGACTTGGCGCGCCATCGTGAGCTTGATGCAAATGTGTGAGTTGCTTGTATGTAATATGCTGAACAGGACCACTCCTGGAGCGCACAGTTTATGCACCAAAAAAGTCACATTACAGCCGGAGTGACGCGGCAGTTCGTTGACAGGCATCTGGCACGCTGATATAATGTATCCAGTAAAAATTAGGAGGATTATAAAATGGGCTGCTGGCTGCATCGTATTTCTCATGAATGGGAAAAAATGAAGGAACTGTTGGATTCCGGCCTGCTTTCGACAGGGTGGCGCTGCTTCGCGGACAGCGGCATAACCGCTGGTATTGACAGCGCAGAATTCGATGAAATAATGGGCCGAAGCGGCGAGACCAGACGCTCACGCTGGGCGCTGTGGTATTTTGCGCAAATGCGGCCGGGCGACATGGTAGTGGTCCCGCTCTATGGCGAATCTATGCAGATATGCGAGGTGACCGGAGTGATGCGCCGCGCAAAAGAAGCCGAGGCGGAAGACTATGACATAGGCTTTGTCATTCCGGTGAAGTGCCTTGCGGAGCTCCCCCGGTCGTGGGCATCAGCCGCCATACAGTCGCGCCTGAAATACCGAGGGACCACCGCAAGGATGGACGAGCTGGAATGTGACATAGAAGCGGCGCTCGAAGCAGAAGGCCCGGTCATGATACATGACAGAGTTATCGATGGGCTTTATGGGGATCTCAAGGAGATACTGCTTAAATGGGTAACGCCAGATAAGTTTGAGCGGATAGTGAAATGGTATATGCGCTCGCTTGGCGCATCGTATGTATATATCCCGGCCAAAAATGCCAGTGACAAGCCTGAAGGCGGAGACGCAGACGTTATAGCCGAGTTCGCAACCCTCAGGGTGCGCTTCTACATTCAGGTCAAAAAGCATGAGGATATGTCCGGGAAAAAAGCGGTAGAGCAGATAGCTGCGTACACTCAAGCCATAGATGAAGACGGTTACACCCTGATCTCCTGGGCAATCAGCACGGCAGAATTCGGCGATGATGCAAGTGAGCTTGCCCGCGTGAAAAACGTCAGACTCATTGGTGGACAGGAACTGTGCCGTATGCTCCTCGATGCCGGCATAGGCTCCATTGATGAGGCCATGATATCATGAGCAGAGAGCCCAAAAAACTTGCCCTTTTGCGAATTCTGCAGTTGCTGCAAAAACTGAGCTATGAAGGTCATCCGCTTACACACTCCGACATCGCGCGTGAACTCGAACAAAGATACGGGATCACAATGGAGCGCAAGGCTGTGAGCCGCAATATCTCAGTTCTGCGCGAAGCAGGCTACGATATAGTTTCTGTGCGGGACGGCTGCTACCTAAGAGAACGCGAGTTCGAGCCGGGAGAACTGCGGGCCTTGATAGACGGAGTGATATCCAGCAGATATATCAACGGCTCTCAGTCAAAGGCTCTGATTGAAAAGCTTACAGACCTTGGAGGTCCGGGCTTCGATCCGCACATCAGGCATTTACGTACGCTTCCCTATACTGACAAGGCCGATAATCAGGAACTATTCTTGAATATTGAGCTCGTAGATGAGGCTATTACTGCTCAAAAGCAACTCAGCTTTGACTACAACAGGTATGGGGTTGATGGCCAGCCGCACAAGACAAAAAGGCACAGGGTGAGCCCATACCAGCTCTTGCTGCATAACCAGAGATATTACCTTGCCGCACGCAATGAGCGCTATGGAAGTCTCACCTTCTATCGGTTGGAACGCATTACGTGCGTCAAAATTTTGGACGAACCTCTGACACCGCCGGAGCAGGGCATGGATTTTTCTGCGCTCTCACTTGAACGTCCGTATATGTTCACAGATGCATCGGAGAAAGTGGTGTTTTACGCAGACGAGTCTATTGCCGACCAGGTGATCGACTGGTTCGGTTCTGCCGCGCACATCCGCCCGGAAAAAGGCCGCCTTCGTGTTACTGTGACGACCAGCACAGAGGCAATGAGATATTGGGCGCTGCAATATTTGAACTACGTTGAAGTTATCTCTCCGCCGAAGCTCAGAGAGAACATTTCCCGCGACCTGGCGGCAGGCATAGAAAAATATAAATGCCAGGGCTTATAAGGTATGAGCCGTTGATGAACCATTCTTGTCCCATGCGCAATAGTATAATGCAGGCGAGAAGGGGGCTTGAATGTGGAGCTCATCAAAGAAGAAAGCAGGAAAATCATCGTTGTTGTTGACAGAGAGGAGCTGGAGCTGAATTTTCAACGCTGCCGGGCAGTATATCGAAACGGAGGCAGAATACGGGATGTCAGCTTCAGCGCCGAGCCGTGGAGAGAGGGCGCTATTTACCGACGGCTATCTGAGAATGGGTTGATGCGCAGAGAGTTGAGCGCAGCATTTACACAGCGCTTAGGAGAGCTGGCCTTCGCTTACGGCGAACTCAAACCTGGGCGCTTTGTGGAGCTCTGCTGCTTCCAAGGCTGGCCCAGAAAGTTTTATGACGCGATACCATACAGCTTGAGAGCAGACGGGCTGGGTGTGGGCTTCAAGCGCAGGGCAAGGCGCCTGCGTTTTGCTGCTGCGTTTCCGGCACTTTATGAAGAGGCCGGACTGCCGCCTGTAAAGTCCATACGCAGGGCTGTGTTCGATGAGCCCGGCTTTGCATTTTATTTGCCGGAGCTTGCTTTGCTGTGGCGCGTTATAAATAACATTGACCTTTTCTGCTGCATGCTCAGGAAAGAATGGATATGGGATCTGTTGGCGGCGCTTGTCAACTACGCAGAGGCAGCGGAGCTTTTCATGCTTGACTATATAAGCCGCCGCTCGCTCAATATGCTGATGAAAGTTTTGCAAACACACGTGTACGAGCTGAGCGACTATGTTTCATGCTATTCAGCGCTCAGGCCGGCTGCTCGAAGGTTTGAACAAAAGTGCTGGGGCAAACATTTTGAGACTTTCCCACGCAGCGATTTGCTCACGGGAGGTTTCTCGCTTCCAAATGGGGATCACGGCCTGTTTGATGGACAGGTCGAAGGGCTTTATTTTACTGCGATGCGAAGTGGGGCAGACCTTCAAAAGGCGGGGCGAGAACTAAATAACTGCCTGCATGAATATGAAACAGAAACTATTTATGAGGTGCTTTCATATGGCAAGCCCATTGCTGCCATTGAGTTGAGAAACGGGAAAATAGCTCAGGCTAGGGGCTGCAACAATGCAGGCATAGCTGAAGGCAGCGAACTGCAAAAAGCAATCATATCCTGGGCGCTGCATTTCGGACTTGACTGGGAAGACAGTCCTTGCAAAGGGAATGCTGACGACAAAGGCTGAAGTGAATGGCTTTAAAGAACCAAGTGTCAGTGATACAGAGACTATGCTAAATCAGAGTAGAAGGTATAAACTGCACTATGAGAATGTGTAAAACATGAATGAAGAAGCAGTTCTTGCCATAATCGTGCTGCTGCGAATGCATCGGTAAAATAAGCATTCGTAAGTATGCGCTGCCGAAACCACTCTCGACCGCAAAGCCGGGAGTGGCTGAGTTTTTGGTTATTGCGATGTAAATCCCAACCTCCACCATTGGTAAGTGTCCGGACACGGACATTGCTTGCTGGTCTACAATATGCTTGACCCCAAAAGCAGCATGTTAAAGAATGTGCTGTTCAGCGGTTCATACCAAAGCTACAATGAGAGGGTAATCGGCCTTTTGAAGCATTGCTTGAGCTAATCACGCTCGATGGTGCAAACTGTCAGCCGGCCCTCATTAATTCTCGTCCCCGCGTGGGGGGCATCGGACGTAGCTAACTGCACGCAGACGGCGAGCTGGACATTTCAATTCTCGCCCCCGCGTGGGGGGCGTCTGTGGTGTATAGAGAAGTAACATAGGTAACAGGTAAGGAAGGGACATAGGTGACAGTTTTCTATATAATTCAGGCATCAAACGCAAAGGATGGTTTGCCTGATGCCTTGGAAAGGATTGACTGTCGTGCAGCAGAGCTCTATGTTCGTCTCTGCCGCCCTCGAATGCTCCCGCTCCTTCGCGGAGACCTGCCGTCTGTTCGGCATCTCACGCAAAACCGGCTACAAATGGCTCCAACGCTACCGCCAGGGCCTGCCCCTCGACGACCGGCCGCGTACACCTAACTCCTCGCCCTCACGTACTCCACCAGAGGTAGAAGAGCTCATCCTCTCCGTCCGCGACGCCTGCCCCGCCTGGGGCGGCGCCAAGATCAAGGCCTTCCTCGAAGCCCAGGGCTGTACCGGCATCCCCAGCGTAAAGACCTGCGCCAACATCCTCAGGCGCAACGGGCGCATCGACCCGCGCGCCTCGCTCGAGCACCGGCCCTGTACACGCTTCGAGCGAGAGCACTGCAACGAGCTCTGGCAGATGGACTACAAGGGCGACTTCGCCCTGCAGGACGGCCAGCGCTGCTACACCCTGGACATCATCGACGACCACAGCCGCTTCGCCATACTCGTGGAGCCGAACACCACGGCCACAGGGGCGCTGGACTTCCTCAAACAGGCCTTCAGGGAGTACGGGCTGCCTGACGCCATTCTCTCGGACAACGGCTAGCAGTTTGCGGGCTTCAAGAATGGGATAACGAAGCTGGAGCGATACCTGATGGATTTGGACATACTTCCGATACACGGACGTGTGATGCATCCTCAGACACAGGGGAAGATAGAGCGGTTCCACCGGACGATGAAGGAGGAACTGCTGCGAGAGCCGATGGCGGATTTGATGGACGCGCAGAAGCGGATGGCGGTGTGGCGGATGCAGTATAACGAGCTGAGGCCGCATCATGCACTGGGGCTGAAGGCGCCGGCAGAGGTGTATGAGAAGAGCCGCAGGAAGTACCGGGAGCCTGAGGAGTACAAGTACCCGGCGGGGGCGAGGCTGAAGAAGCTTGACAGCTGGGGGTACTTACGGTACAGCAACGCGATGGTGTACATCAGCGAGACGCTACGGAACACATATCTTGAGCTGCGGCAGACGGAGGACGGGCGGATAGAGGCGCTGTACCGGAATTATGTGGTAGCTGAGATAGACGCATCTACGCAGAAGCTGGTGAACCGAAAGATAAGGAAAGTGTAACCCATGTCCTTGCTCTAACTGTCACCCATGTTTCTCTTGACAGGGCGGCGCCCCTTATGTATCGGCCTGTGCGCAAATTTCAATTCTCGCCCCCGCGTGGGGGGGCGTCTCCGCTGCCGATGTCGCCTCTGTAATGGCCGTAGCCATTTCAATTCTCGCCCCCGCGTGGGGGGCGTCTTTGGCGTTGTTGAGCCTTGCAATCTCGCTCTGATTTCAATTCTCGCCCCCGCGTGGGGGGCGTCTGAATGGCCGGGTAAACCCCTCCAAGGGGACAAGATTTCAATTCTCGCCCCCGCGTGGGGGGCGTCGCCTATTGCAGCAGGACGGCTGAAAGGCAAGACAATTTCAATTCTCGCCCCCGCGTGGGGGGCGTCGTAGACCCCAGAGGAAAAGGGTTCACTCTCAACAAATTTCAATTCTCGCCCCCGCGTGGGGGGCGTCCACTTCCTTTCTTGTGTATGTCAGGCCGGGAACCTATTTCAATTCTCGCCCCCGCGTGGGGGGCGTCGCTCTATCAAGAGCACGGACGGTGGATGGAGAACATTTCAATTCTCGCCCCCGCGTGGGGGGCGTCCCACGGGGCCCACAGGTGCCGCGGGTGTTACCGATTTCAATTCTCGCCCCCGCGTGGGGGGCGTCTGTGGGCGCTGGGCGCGGAGCCGTTCGCGGATATATTTCAATTCTCGCCCCCGCGTGGGGGGCGTCGGAGGCGTTAGAGGGTTCTCTGGTGTGCGTCAAAATTTCAATTCTCGCCCCCGCGTGGGGGGCGTCCATAGGCATGGTCATGGAGACACCGAGTACTCTATTTCAATTCTCGCCCCCGCGTGGGGGGCGTCGCAGGTTCACATCCATGGCGTCACCGATGGTGGTATTTCAATTCTCGCCCCCGCGTGGGGGGCGTCAATGAGGCAGTCAAGTTGGCACAGAGGGTAACAGAATTTCAATTCTCGCCCCCGCGTGGGGGGCGTCTGTGGCAAAAGAAGGCACTGGCCTATATACTTCCATTTCAATTCTCGCCCCCGCGTGGGGGGCGTCCAGGCATATAATCCTCTTTAAGACTACTAACAAATTTCAATTCTCGCCCCCGCGTGGGGGGCGTCAGGAGGGGTGAGTAAATGGACATTACGCTTATTATTTCAATTCTCGCCCCCGCGTGGGGGGCGTCCGTCGCCGGCGAGATTGGCCCGACCGGCCCAATCGATTTCAATTCTCGCCCCCGCGTGGGGGGCGTCCGTCGCCGGCGAGATTGGCCCGACCGGCCCAATCGATTTCAATTCTCGCCCCCGCGTGGGGGGCGTCCAATCAAGACGGTCAGGGTCAACATAAATATCTGATTTCAATTCTCGCCCCCGCGTGGGGGGCGTCTCATATTCGTGCTGGAGCTGCCTTGCTGCTTTGTAATTTCAATTCTCGCCCCCGCGTGGGGGGCGTCCGCAACAGGCCCCACCGGCCCGACCGGACCGAAAGGCATTTCAATTCTCGCCCCCGCGTGGGGGGCGTCATTGCTTTGAAAGGAATTACTTTTGTTCCACTTAATTTCAATTCTCGCCCCCGCGTGGGGGGCGTCAAACAATTGCAACACAGCCATTAGACAAACTAATTTCAATTCTCGCCCCCGCGTGGGGGGCGTCTGCATTTTATCAGCGGGCATTTCACCTAAATAAGTATTTCAATTCTCGCCCCCGCGTGGGGGGCGTCCAACGCCAGTATCGGTAATACTCACATTAGCAACAGATTTCAATTCTCGCCCCCGCGTGGGGGGCGTCATATTTTTTGTCCAAAGGCACTATGCAAAAAAAATTTCAATTCTCGCCCCCGCGTGGGGGGCGTCTCTCAGTCTCAATCAGCTCGCACAGACGGTCGATATTTCAATTCTCGCCCCCGCGTGGGGGGCGTCTGCAAATTCATACAAATGAAATCAGCTGTTTATGTGCAAAACGGTAGAAATGAGGATTGCAAGTTGCTGCCTATAATTGGATTGTGGGTAAATCCACTAAAAATAAATGGGAGGCTTTGTGCGGATTAAGTAAGGCATCCTAAATGCCTTTGCGCAGGTCTGTAGGGATATTGTGTTTTGCTGAGGTTGGCGCAAAAGATGGCCTACAATAGAATAGGTTCCCCAGTTTGGACAAGATCTGTTCGGCCCATGGTATCTATACGATTTTTATAGCTGTTCCCTAAACGATAGAATCTGACAGAATCATGAACATGGTCTATTGTGGTTGCCAGTTCCGCCTTTAGCGTTGCAAGCTGGGCTGCGTCAACAAGGAGCTCAAATACCGAATTCTGCACTCTTAAGCCATACCGCTCACATAGCTTGGCTACTTTACGCAGCCTCTTTTGCCCGGCAGGGCTTGATGTGTTGACGTCATAAGTTACAAGCATTAACATGAACTATCTCCATACAAATGGTGGGTAACAATCCAGGTCTCCACGCAAAAGTCTTGCGAATAGCATGGCTTGTGTATATGGTATCAAACCAATTTGCACCTTTTCTCCGAGAAACGGATGATCGATTGTCTCGCCCTTGCGCTTTTGCCACGCAGACAATACTGTGCGCCTGCCCTTTTCGTTGAGATATACGGCCTCTTCATAGCTCTCAAACTGAGTTGCTGAAAGCTGTCTCCGGCGGAAAAGTGTCAACACGAAGCGGTCACACATCGGACCGCGCAGTTCTTCCATAAGATCCAATGCAAACGATGACCTTCCGGGGCGCAATGTGTGAAGATATCCTGCAGCAGGGTCCAAACCGACAACTTCAAGCGCCGACGTAACTTCACGTCGCAAAAGGGTATATACAAAAGACAGAGCCGCATTGACCTCGTTTTTTGGAGGCCGCCGGCTGCGTGTTTCAAAGCGAAACGGACAAGAAATGCCGAGCATCCTGTCGAAACACGAAAAGTAAATCGAAGCCGCCGCACCTTCAATGCCACGCATTGCATCTACGCTCTCTGTGTCGTGCAGAGCCTTCGCCAACTCGCTGAGCCGGCCAGCAGCTTCATACAATGTGGTGTCGCCTGTTTCTTCGCTTCTGGCCGAACGAAGAAGAACGGTTTTGCTGTTGCGCAACTTTGCCATCAGCAAGTTTCTTACAAATGTCACCAAGAAGTCTTGGTCGTTCAGGCTCTCATATTGACGTTTGCGAAGTAGAACATTGCCGCTGACGGGACCCTCCACCCGAGCCATAAACTGTCCGCGCTCAGATAAAAACACTATGGAGATACCGCGTTCTGCGCAGAAGCCTATCAGAGGAGTTGAAATCGTCTTCTTGCCAAAGCATACGATAGCATCAATGCTCAATGCAGGAACCGACACCTTTTCTTCGTCGCCAATTTTGACACAAATTGTCTCATTCCTGCTAAATAGATAACTGTCCGGCGTTAGAACATAGAGAGTGTTCAGCAGCTTTTTCACAGCATCTCAACCTCCATTGCCGCTTTTGCAAGTCTTTTGCAATACGTCTTTGCGGAACGGCTGATTTTAGGCATACAGTACTCCAGAATCGAACAGCGCCTACATTTCGGGCCGTATTCCGCTGGAGGGACAATGTGTTTATCCCATAATTCTTTCAGAAGTTCAGCCCGTTCTCTGACTCCTGCTCTTAGTTGCGCTGTAAACTCCACTTCCATACGCCGGTGAGCAGATATGAAAAACAGAGCGCCGCAGGAAATGCTTGTGGAGAACATCTCCTCCAGGCACATGGCCTGAGCACAAAGCTGGACGATGTACGAGTGCTCTTCCCGCATTGAACCGTGCTTATATTCCACCGGGTAGAGCCTGACAGGAAAGTTGACGGCGTTGATCGTACAGCCTTCCGTGCAGTACCAAGCTTCAATGCAGTCGCATTTTCCCATAACGCCCAAGTCGCTTGAAAACACAGTATATTCATAGAGCTTCAGGCTGTCGCCTCGACGTTCCACACGCGCATCGTGAACCCGACTGTGCTCAGCCCGGCCTTTTGCTGTATCGACGTTTTCCACCCAGATCCGTTCATTTAAAAGCAGCGCTGCCCGGCGTGGGCAATAGTCGACCTGCGATAACCAGGAAAGCGGCAAATAATCGCTGTCATCCAAGGTGGAACCAGTCCTCTCCTGCTGGCAGCACGCCCCAGCTGATCGGGCCGTAGGGGTCGCCCTGGAAGCCTATTTCCACGCCCGATGGTACACGGCTGACGTCGATTTCTGCGTCATAGTCGCGGTAGTTCCTCGCAAATTCCACGTCAGATCTCTTCTGCACGTGCACAAGTTCAAACAGCTTGTGTGCGGGAGCGCAGCCCAGCTTAGCCTGCCGCGTCCGCTGGGTCTCGTCGCTGTCCGTGCCGACATGCTTGAAGATTATCAGCGGCGATACAACGGACATCTCACCCTTGCTGGACGAGCGATCATGTTCGTACATATTCAGAATGGACTCGAACAGTGCCTTGAGGTCGTCATCGTCAAAGCCGGTCTCGGCCGCGAGGTTGGCGCTTATAAAGCCCCTGACCTCATAGAGCCCAAAAGGTATCAGCTGCTTGCGGCCCATGGTGCGCAGCTTGTCCTCGGCGGTTTCGGTCTCCTGCTTGAGATAATCCTCCACCTTGCCGTCTTTTATTGCGTCAGCTGAGGCCATGCGGGTTATAGAGATGTCCAGAGGCAGGACCGGGTCAAGGCTCTTACCGAAGGTTATCTGCACCGGGCCGCGCACCTGGCCCGCGTTTGGGCCGGTGGACATGACGGCGCCAAAGGTACGAACATCATAGAATAGCTCGCAGGCCTTTTTGCGCCCTGCATATACAGCCTCTTTTTCCTTGGCGCAGTCCTCAACGCCGGCTGCGCGTTTGGCCTCAGCGATGTGTCGGTTGAGATTTGTGGACTGCTGTACGATGATGTTCATGCCGGGCTGACCGGCGTACGCGGCCTGTATATAATTGCGGATGCGGCGTTTAGTCGCTACGTCGGTAATAAACCCCTGCATGGTCTGGGGGTCTATCCGTGGGGAGTTTCCCATGTCGGGATCACCGTTTGGATTGGCGTTGGTGCAGGCAACGTAGTAAACGAATTCGTAACGGTTCTGAATAGTCATGTCAGTCTCCTCCTCAGTCTGCTTTCTTTTCCGCAGCAGCGGCTATGCGGGCGCGGCGGTCTTTTTCCATTTTGGCACACATCTGGTAGTAGCCCAGCGCAAAGTAGGACTGCTGCTCAGGGCGCAGTACTGTCGGGATGAGATCGCCGATGGCACAGACAGTCCGGTCACGCAGCGCAGCATACTCTTTTCTGCGCGGTTCTGATAATTTGTCTATGTGATAATTTGACAGCTTGGACAACTGGCCCAGCACGAGCGCCGGTGTCTGGATGGCTGAGGCATAGTATCGGTCGATTATACTGGCGTTGACATCCTTCATGGCAAGCCTCTGTATTTCCCCATATACTGCCACCAACGCACCGCAGTGATAAGCGGGCTCCGTATGCTTTTCATTGTATTCCACAAAAAGCTCCTCCTTCAGATATTTTTCTCTTTCCCGACGGCACAGCCAGGCTTTAAGCCACTGGCAGGCCCAGGGGTCAGGTATTTTGCGGCCCTGTGCTTCATCTCCGGAGCTGAACATTTGAGAGCGGATGTAAGCCAGCGCCCGGATTGCAACAGAGTCGGGAAACTGAGTGCAGTTAATTATTGCGCTTATAATTGCTGGTGTCAGGCCGGCAAGTTCCTTGGACATACGGTCAAAGATGTTCTTCTCAGAGTTCTGTCTGGACATCAGGCGGATGAGCCTGGCAGCAAGTTTGACAGGCCCTATCTGCGCTGTACCGGCACTGTTCGTGAGCGCCAGATCCTGTTCCCATGCTTTCAAATTCTCAGTCAGCCGCTCATAACTGCCCTCTTCATAGGAGCGCACCATTACGCGGCCATTCACGCCGCTGAGCAGCAGGATATAGTACAGGTTTGGTAGCTCATGGGCAGGCGCACCGCTCTTGACAGCGCCGACGATGGCATCCGCCTGCCTTCTTGCCTGGGCGGTGTTGACGACGGGCTCCGGCTCAGGTCCGGCATCTCCGTCTTCATCCTCAAATATGACGGGGAAAAGCGCATCAATGCAGTCGCATCCTGCGTCGATGGGCTTGTCGTACCAGTGGACAAATTTCATCCCTGCCAACACCGGGGCGCCCTTGAGCAGCTCGTCTAGCGCAGCCTTAACGCCGGCAAAGGCCTCTTCGGAGACAGGCGCGTTGGCCGCCTGCTTCAGGCCGTAAGAACAAAATGAGTCTTTATCAAAGCAGATGAGCGCATCTCCGCGCGCGTGTCCTCCCACGACGGACAGCCCGGAGATTGGCGGTACCGTTGCAGTTGGGATGGTGGGATTGCCTGTTATCAGGCATGGAGCCTTGGCTCCCGACGGCCGGAATTGCTGCCGAAACTGTTCCCACCAGCTTCGCACGGTCTGGAATTCCAGTATGCTCTCGCCGTCCACCATGAAGCTGAGCACCTTGGCGCCATCAAGCTTCAACCGATCCAGCTCGGCAGAGATGTCGGCTGCCGCATACTTGTCGCACAGCACTTTCAGACAGAACTCCAGCCGCGGTTCCAGCTTTGCCGCTTCCGCCATGGTCTGCCGGAAGTACGCCGCCTTGGCTGCATATTTTTCCCGCTGCTTTTCGTCACCCGGAAAGAGGATACTGCGCTTTTCCGCCAGAACGTTGCACTTTTCGCCGCTGTTCGCCATACTGCCTATGTCAGGGCATGGCACCTTTTCATTCTCCGCGGAGACTATCCCAACATAGTTTCCGTCCTTAGAAAGCGATATGTAGGCGAGGACCGGTTTCTTGACATATCCGGCGGGCAGTATGAGATTTTCCCGGAGCGCGTAATCGTACAGTTCTCTCAGCATACGGCATCTCCTTTCAATACCTCAGGGCTGTCGTATGGCGGGACCTGTATCACTCCCTGTTTCATCACACAGCGGTAAAGAGACAGACGGGGTCGGGCCTTTTTCCGCAGCTCAAAGTCGTGCAAGTCGAATACGTCGTAGACCATCAGCCCAAGGTCCATGTCCACGGGTATCGGCTCCATCCCTGCCGAGTCGCCCTCCTCAAAGTAGGCCACAAATTCCTTAAGGCCAAGAGCTGGCTGCACAAAGGCTTTGCCCTCGCGGATGCGCCGCAGTGCCTGCGCATACAGCTGCGTCTCGGTGCCATCGAAATTGGGCCGTGGGCAGATGCTTGCGGCAAAACGGTAGCGCACGTCCCGCAGTGCCACCGTCTGGCGCTGGGTCCTGTCGTCGTCCGTGAAGATGGGTTTGTCCCTCACCTTGGATTTGACCTCGTTGCGTTTGAAGCTTATGTAGCGGATGGGCTTAAGCACTTCGATGCGGTTTACCTGCCAGACAAACTCCCGGGGTTTAGCATATATACTTGACAGTATTCCCCGCACCGCGGACGGCGTGGGTACGGGATAGGTCAGGCGTTCGACCTTGCTCTCCGGTTTCGAAAAACAGGCAAAATCGCCCCAGACCTCTAAGATGACTTCCAATTTTTTCACCTCCATTTTCCCGACCACGTGCGAACACACAGCCGGGAATAATCATACTCATATTTCAAGCCCCAGCTGAGCTCAATTCAGCTGTCATGAGTATTATAATTATAACATAGCATCTTGTCAAGAATTATTTCCCATATCAGTAAAAATCCGGCGTCGCATTTGCGGCGCCGGATTCTGTTATGCTAAAAATATATCGTCATCTGCCTCAGGCGCAGCAAGCTGCAGCCCCATATCCCGCAGATACAGACCCTCGCGGCCAGCGGATAGAATATAAAAATCGCTCTTTAACTGCTCGTCTTTGCGCCCTTTTTGATACGGTATTTGCTCACAGTACCGCCTGACAAGCTCCTCATTAAAGCTGGACACAGAGATTGGCGCAGCCTGTCTTATCAGCGGAGGCGTCACGCCTTCCTCTGCCGCAGCCAGTCGTATTTTTCGGTACAGGGCCTCATCATAGGGCACGACCACCTGTACGCCCTGCTTTTCAATCAGCCTGTATTCCCGCTCGACCGACTCGTAGTCCTCTGCGGCGATAGCAGCTGTCAGCTCAGCCTTGTCTTTCGCACTGCGAAACAGGCGCCGGTAATACTCCTCGATGGTCTCCGGGTCGTGTATGTCCGGCTCCGCTGCCGCACACATGAGTTTCACGGTCTCTGCAGCATTCCGGTATGCTTTGCCCGGATAGATTTCGTGCTCGTCCTCTGGTATAAACACCGTAACTGTCCCGCCCCCGGGCAAAGTCCCGTTGCGGTTGCAGCGTCCGGCCGCCTGGATGATGGCCTCCAGCGGTGCTAGGGCTCGGTACATGGTCTCAAAGTCGAGATCCACGCCCGCCTCTATGCACTGGGTTGCGACGACCCTGCAGGGAAGATGGGCTGAGAGCCGGAATTTAATGGTATCAATGACCTCGCTCCTGTGAGCGGGGCACAGGTCCGTAGTCAGGAAAAACAGGCTGTCCTCTTCTCCCTCCGGGCACGACTTTTTCAGCTCCTCAAACAGGCGCACGGCATGGCGGCGCAGGTTTACAATGGCACAGGCGCTGTTTTGCACGGACAGCTCTGCGGCAATATCCTGAAGCGGCGTCGGGCGATCCAGCTTCCACAGAACCTGTGTGCGCCTTAGCGCAGCGTAAAGCTCTCTCCCGCCCCGAAGTATTTCCCGCGGCTGCCAATCCCGCAGTTCCGGCAGGGAGGCAAAATCCGGCTGTGTGGCAGTGGAAAACACCATAGTGCAGCCGTATTCCCGGCACAGGGCCGCGGCGGAACTCATAGTCGCGGCGGCAAGCTCCGTCGGCAGGCTCTGGGCTTCGTCAAACAGGACAACGCTCTGGGCGATGTTGTGGAGCTTCCGGCAATCCCTGGGGCGGGATGCAAACAGGCTCTCGAAGAAGCGGACCGAGGTCGTTATGATAAACGGCGCGTCCCAACGGCTCGCCAATTCCCGCTCTTCCTCGCTCAGCCTGCTCTGGCTGTGGTCCGCCAGGATATGCGGAACGAGCTTTTCATATTCCCGCTGGCTTTGTTCCGTGAGTGTGAGGAAAGGAAGCACGAGTATGACCCGCCGTTTGCCATGCACAGCGCAGTGCCGCAGTGCAAAATGCAAAAGCGCCATGGTTTTCCCAATGCCCGTCGGGGCCGTCAGCGTGAAGAGGCCCGGGGGCATTTCCCCGGCGTCGCCGCATTGCCTGAAAACCTCGTCGCGCATACTGTTGAGCGCCTTATCTGAGCCGGAGCTTTCCCGCAGAGCCCGCATGTGATCGTAAAGCCCGCAAAGCCGTCGCTCGGGTTCCAGATTTTCGCCTTCCGAACCGATATGGCCCGAGGACACGGTATAATCGGCGTCCACCAGACAGGACAGGAGCATACGGGTGCGGAGCATTCTCTCATCAGCGGTTGCATCTGCGAGCTGTTCCAGCTTGGGGAATTTGAGATCCGGGAAATCACTGGAGAAAGCACGCTGTGCAGCATTGTATTCCGCCGGGCCGAACAGGGCACTCCTTTTGCCGCTGGCACAGATGCCTGAGCCCTTGCCAAGGCATATTTCCCGGAGCTCCGGTACCATGGACTCGAATGCGCGCAAAGCACTGTGGTGCGCCGCAGCCGCAGCCGCCACGAGGCGATAGGCCTGGTGCTTGCCTGTCATATTGGCACCATACAGGAACGCTGCCGAACAGATGGCGTGGTCAATACTCGTCGCCGTCCCGTTTAGCACGCTCTGAAATGCCTCGCTGTATTTGCCGAAGTCGTGAAGTATCCCCGCTGTCCACGCCAGTCTGGGCATGCTGAGCGCTTCTCCGAATCGCAGGGCAAGTTCTGCTACGGATTTTAGGTGTTCCCTGTTGGTGGTTTTATTTCCGGACTCATCCGCAGATTTGGCGTAGTAGATCACAGCCATCATTCGGTCACCTGCCTTTTATGCCCATTCTATAATGTGTGTAACTCGTTTGCAACCGCCTCGGATGTGCAAACGCGGCGTTTGATTGCCTGCAGTTTCAATCATTGTGGCATGTTCAAGCAACAAGTGGTATAATTTACATATCCTCATCGGGCCGAGGGGCACTAAGAGAGATAAAGGAGCGAGACCATGGACATTGAACGCGCGAAAGAGCTGATATCCGCCCTCGCCGACGGGGTAAACCCGCTTACGGGCGAGGTGCTGAGCAGAAGCGACAGCTGCAATCAGGTGGAGATCGTCCGTGCATTGCATACCGTGCTGCATGAGCTGGACCGGCTCCCGAAGAAAAAGGACAAAAACCTGCCCGAAAATGCCGGGAAGCCCTGGATCCGTGAGGATGAGACGGCACTGTGCAAAATGTTTGACTCCGGCGCAACAAAAAGGGAGCTCAGCGAACGCTTCAAGCGCACACCCGGCGCGATAGCATCAAGGCTCGTGCGGCTCGGAAAGCTCCATACCACTGACGAATTCTGGAGAAGGTAGCCCTGACCATGTGCATATACTTTGGAGACACGCCAGGTCTTACATACAAAAAGCGCGAGCACATTTTTCCGGCGGGGCTGGGCGGAACCATGACGCTGCCGCAAGGGTGGGTGTCCGATCAGGCAAACAACTTCTTCTCCTCGATGGAGGACAAGCTGATGCACGACTCGCTGCTGGCCCTCGACAGATATTTCTTCGGCCCCGGTGACCGGCGGGGCAAGGCCTCCAAGTCAAACGTGACCGTGGGCGTGCAGGATGACGGCAAGGTCGCGCTGTCTTACCTGTCGATGGGAAAGCCGTATTTGATCGATCAAATATATCTGCACGCCAAGGACGCGGTCATATCCGCCCGGGACGACGGATCTAACGCCGGACTCATTATTGAGCGCCTCACCGACGCTCTGAAGAAGTTTGGGCCGCAAAGCAAATTTGTATTTCTGCCATGTCCTGACATTGCAGCGGAGGACATGATCATAGGCGCGCACGACGGTAAGGTGTTTGCCGCATGCAGCGGCGAGCGTCCCGGCAGCGACAGAGTTTATGATGCGATCAGGAAGATACTTGGCGGCTTTCAAAGCGGAGAGCTAAAGCGCGACAGTCAGCACATACGACAAAATCACGTCCTCACCGAGAACGGCAGTATTGCCAGAATGTATGCCAAGACCGGCATGAATGCGCTCGCACATCTGCGAGGGTATGAATACGCCGCGCATCCGGCCTTTGACGGGATCAGGCGGTGGATCGTGAGCGGGGAAAATGACGAGGGGTTCAACTACCTGCCAAGCATCTCCGCCGAAAGAAGCAGGCTTGCATATGCGCTTCCCAAAGATGCGCATTTCTGCGTGTTTATGCAGATTGAGGGCGAAATACGCGCGATTGTCAGCTTTTACGGCAGGTATACGCGCCGGTTCACCTTCGGGCAAGCGCCTGCCGCGGGAGATTTCAGGTATCCTGCGGCATACATATGCGACTGGAGGAACAAGGATGAGTATACGCTGGCAGAGCACATTGAGCGCCTGACCGGGCATGAGATATAGGAGCGCAACACCGTCAGCGAAAATAAAAGGTCGCGAATCGCGACCTTTTATTTTTCTATAGCACCCTCAATCCTCCAGCCCATGCATCCCTGCGGCCTCACCCAGGTACTGCTCCAGCGTACCGTCGAGCGCCATCTGGGCGTACTCGAGCGGGGCGTTGTATATCAGCCAGTCCATCTCCGTGCGCATGGGCTGGGTGGTGTCGAAGCTGTCCTCTATGCCGGGCGTGTAGAGGCTGAGCGCCTCGCCGTCGGCGTAGCGCAGCTCGACGCAGGCGGTGTCGATATTGAACTCACAGGATACAAGCTTTCTCATGCTCATTCACCCAGCTTTGCGTAGTCCTGATACATCAGCCGCAGCTTGCCGGTCTCTTTGACCGTGTGGAAATGCCCGGCGTACCAGCGCTTGTAGTCCAGGCGACGCTCGATGCTGTCCAGCCACTCCTCTGTGCTCGTGTCCACCGTGCGCTGGTCGATGAAGGGCAGGAAGGCCTCTCTCGGCTCGAGGCTCAGCGGGGCGGTGTGGCTCAGGACTATGTCTGCCTGCCAGCCGCGGCTCGAGAGCACCGATTCCACCTTGCGCTTTATTGCTGCGCTCGGCTGCTCGTCCGGCCACCAGCCGCCGCGCATGAGGCGGTACTCCTTGTCGATGCTGTACGCGCCGCCGATGGCGATGCAGCTTTGCCCATCCAGCTCGTACACCTCGCCGTCCAGAGCGAAGAGCTGGTTCGGGAACTCCGACTGTACCATGACCTCACCGCCGAAGCGCCGTGTCCGCTCGTATCCCAGGCCCGCCGTCGGGCGGCGCTCGTGGTTGCCGTGGATGCACAGCAGCGTAATCGGCATCGACGCTATGTACTGCTTCAGCTTCTTGTCCCGGTGGCCGCCGTAGTAGTTGATGCCGGCGTCGCCGAGTATGATGAGCAGGTCGTCGGGGCCGGTGCCGTTGTCCTTGCAGAAGCACGCTATGCGCTCAAAGCGCCCGTGCGTGTCACCAGTGAGATAGATATTTATACGGGCACCTCCTCAATTGTGTCATTTCAGCAGCCGCGGATAGTCCGTTTTGCCGTTCACGACACGGTAGATGGTCACGACGCCGTCTATTATGCGGTAAACTGCGACATAGGTGCGCGTCAGCACCAGCTTCCTATAGCCGGACTGCGCGAGCACGGGATCCGGGTGCGTCTGCCCCATGAGCGGGAAATCCGCGAGCAGCCCGAGCTTGTGGCGCATATCCGCGTATATCTTCCGCGCCGAGGCCGGGCCGACCTCGCTGATGTGGAACTTGACTATTTCCTCCATGTCCTCCAGCGCCGGCCGGAGGTAGACGATCTCAGCTCTCGGCGGCATTGAAAAGCGCCTCCATACGCTCATCCAGCTCGGACTGGGAGCAGACAGGCTCGCCGCTCAGGCGGCTGAGCTCGGCGGCGTAGATGGCGTCGCGGTGGCGAAACATCTTCTCGCGCTCCTCAAACGCCTCGACGCTCATGAACACGCCGTCGCCCTCGCCCTTATTCGTTATAAACACCGGTTCACCTGTTTTCCTGGCGAGCTCGGATATGGCGTTGTAATCGTTGCGCAGGGCGGAGGAAGGCCGGATCTGCATATCCTCATCTCCTTATCAGCTTCTTGATATTATTATATCATGTTTTGCCTAAGATGCAAGCCGGGCCAAGGACGTTATTCATTCCTCGCCCTTTCCCTCCAGCTCTGCCACATCCTTGATGATGTCCGTCACGAGCTTCATCGTCCTGGCGTTACCGGCGCTGATGACCGGGCGGCCCATCTCCTGCTCGAGCTCTTTTCTCGCGTTGCCGGCGACGCGGCCGCCGCGCTGGGCGACGGCGAGGTTTTCGGCCATGCCCTCGGGCTTCTCGGCCTGGGAGATGCCGGTCGTGCTGGCCTCGGCGAGCATGTTGAGCACCAGCTCCAGGTCGCTCATGTTGTCGCGCAGGTTCTCCTTTTTCAGCCCCTTGTAGCCCTTGTACTGCCGCGTGGTCATGCCCGACCAGGCCTTGCTTATCTCGTCGGTCAGTATCGCGTACTCGCGGCCCTTCTGCACGCCGCGCTTTTGCCACTCGTCGGTCAGCTCGTTGCGTATCCGTATCGAGAGCAGCCGCTGATGCACCCACTCCTCGCTGTAGCCCTTTTTTAGGTATGTCTCCAGCGCGCGGTCTATCGCCTGTTCGGGGTCTATTGTCTCGTCTATCCGCTCGCGCCCCACGCGAGCCAGCCAGAGCTTGAACGGCTCGGCCTTCGGCGAGGGGATGGACTGGATGATACGCAGCAGCTGCTCCGTGTCGGCGACGTCGGTCACACGTTTTTTGCCATCCGCGGCGGTCATCTTCAAACCGTGACAATTTGTCACGGTTTCATTTCCCTCGTCCCTGAGCCGCTGTTTGAGCTTGCGCCAGTACGCCGCCGGGTCGCGGCTGCCCGTCAGCGCGGCCACAACGTCCACGACCGAGAAGTACCACTCCTCCTTCTCCGCATCCCAGGCGGAGCGTATCGGCTGATCCTCAAAAAGCTGCAAAGAGTTATTGTCCTTCATAGTATGTACCCCCGTATTTGTTAATCCATTATACCACATTTTACCCGAAACCTCAATGTTTATCTAACTTTTCCGCTCACCTCCTGCATGGCGCGGCAGAAGCGCTGCCACGGCTCCAACGTTGTCAGCAGCGGGTCGCCCTCGCGGATGCGCATGGTTCGGCGGATCTCTTTGGGGATGACAACACGGCCCAGGTCGTCTATGCGGCGTACTATGCCGGTGGCTTTCATGTGTAGTTTCCTCCTGCCTTTATTTCTTTGTGCAGGAATTAGTATCCGCAGTTTCGTTTTACCTATACGCAGCCCAAAAATTGGCGCGAACATGTCAGCCGTTGTGCCTGCAATAGGTGCGCACAGTGAGCCCAAACCACACCGGAATCTGCGCCGCAGCCGCGATGAGCAGGACATACGGCGACCAAATCACAAAATCTCCTATCCACAAAAACCGCAGACCCGTCAGCTCGTCCATCATCGCCCCCGTCAGCGAAACGCCCCCGGACGGCAGACAGATGCGGAGCCAGTTGAGCAAATTCCCCTCCGCCGCCGCAAAGCCCCGGCCGAAGCTTCCGCCCGCCATGAACATGCGTATCACCGTGGATATGAGCACTACTGCCGCCGACAGTGCCAGAGCGGCAAGCGGACTTTTAAAACGCGACGACACAAAAAGCGAAAAGCTGCATGTCGCAAGGAAGGAGAGCGCGGCTGACAGCACGATCCACCCCAGTACGCCCATCGCATCGAGGCCCCGGGGATTGAAGGCCACCTGCAGCAGCTCCGCCGAGGTGATGTCGTCAAAGCCGAAGGCTAGATAAACGACCACCAGAAATGCGCCCAGGCAAAGCGAGAAGATGCCGGAGCCAATTAGGAGCGCTGAGCCCGTCTTTGCCGCGGCAAGCCGCCCGCGTCCGTACCTGGAACAGCGTAGAATGTCGTCCGCGCCGCTTGCATAGTCGGAGGAAAAGACTGGCGCGGCCATGATAACGCAGATGAACGTCACAAGAAACGCGCAAAGACCGAAGTTGGCAAAGGCGCTCGTCGCGCTTATACCGTAGCTGTAATTGAAATTTCCGCTCTCTCTGCCGAGCCGGGACATGGTGTATTCGACGACCTGAGGCGTCTGCTCGTATTTCTCCTTCAGGTTTCGCTCCAGAGTGGACAGCCGTTCCTGGTAATAGTTCAGCGCGCGCTCGGGAGAGATGTCCGCCGAGGTCAGGGCAGCGCCGAATTCATCTGAAAATGCGTTGAATATCCAGGTGAACACGGGCGAATATGGCCCCAGCACTCTGCCGCTCAGCTCCGGTGGGAAGTCATAATCCGTGCCATATCTCGCCAGAAGCTCGTGGTGCAGCTCCACGGCAGAGGCGAAAAGCTCCGGCGTCACCTCGCCGCGGATGACGGAATACCGCTGTCTGTTCTCCTCGTACACGCCGATACCCCGGACTATCTCCGTATACCCGTCGTGGTCTATGTATTTGACCACCTGTCTCACGGTCGAAAAGGCCGAGCTCAGACATATGAGCAGGGCTATGGCCGCGAGGCACCAGGTCGAACGGGTTTTTAGGATACGCTTTAATTCGGCTCTCAGCATATTTCTCCCTCCCTGCTTGCGGCTTCGCGCCTGAACAGCCACAGGTACAGGTCCTCAAGGCGCGGCTCCGCCGGACACGAGTCAGGTATCTCCGGGGTATCTGATATATATCGCACTCCGACCTGACCGCCGCGTTCTCCCTTCATGCTCACGATACGCACCGCCTCCTCATAGCGCGGAAGCTCGTCCTGTCGTATCACCGCCGTAAACACCTTGCCAGCAACGGCCCCAAGCAGTTCCTCTGTTTTGCCGGCGCCGATGATCCTTCCCTCCTTCATTATCACGTTCTGCGCAGCTATATACTCGACGTCCGATACGATATGAGTGGAGATGAGCACGATGCGCCCCTGGGCAAACTCCGACAGGAAATTTCGAAACCGCACCCGTTCCCCTGGGTCAAGGCCGCCCGTCGGCTCATCCAATATGAGCACATCCGGGTCGTTCAGCATGGCCTGCGCTATCCCAACGCGCCTCTGCATACCGCCGGAGAGCTTTTTTATCTTCTTTTTCCTCACCTCGGTAAGGCTGAGTAGTTCAAGCAGCTCCTCCATCTTTTTCCTGCGCTCCGGTTTGCCTATGCCCTTGAGCGCGGCCACGTATTCTAGATAGTCCGTGACCGTGAATTCGGGGTAGAAGCCGAAGCTCTGCGGCAGGTAGCCCAACGCGTCCCTGTACGCCTCGCCCAGGTCCCGGATATCCACGCCGTCATAGAGCACGCGCCCCGAGCTGGGCGGCAGGATGCCCGCAATCATCCTCATCAGTGTCGTTTTCCCGGCGCCGTTTGCCCCTATGAGGCCCCACACGCCGGGCGTTATCGAAAGCTCGACGCCTCGCACGGCAGTCTTTTTGCCGTAGCGCTTGCTTAGATTCCTTATCTCCAGCTCCATGTCACACCTCCTGAAACTCCACTGCTTCATATGCATCAGGCCGGGCCGCCTGCCTCAGCAGCCTGCGGCACTCGAGGGCCAGCACGACCGTGAGGAGCACGCAGGCGGCTGCGGCGAAGCTCCGGCCCTGCCCGGCAAGGACGGCGCCAAGCTCCTCCTGCAGCAGGCGGTATCCCACCGCGAGACCGAGGCCGAAGCCCAGCGCGGCGAACAGCCCCTGCTCCCCTCTCGCACGGTCCAGAATAAGCAGGATGCCAGTACAGCACAGCAGGAACGGCAGGACTATGCTGGACAGCACCAAGCCGACAGCCCCTGCCAGCAGTCCCGCAGAGACCTGGGATATCACCGCCAGGCATATAGCGTCCCCCAAACCGACCGCACTGAGCTTCGCCAGCATCAGCTTTCCATGGGAGGCCCTCGTCACGCCCTCGATCTCGCGCATTTTAAATCTGCGGGAGCGACCGTGGAAGGGCAGTACGCTCATGGCGACAAAAACGGAGGACATGCTGAGCAGAGCCGGGCCGTCGGCCTCGAAATCCTCCGCGGCGGAGGCCAGGTACAGCAGCAGGCATGTGCAGAGCACGACCGCTGCCTGCAGAGCCCATATGGGAGCTGCAATGAAGCGTATCTGGCTTACGACCATTTCGGGAACGCCAATTCTCCGCAGCGGTCTGCGCGAGCGGTAAGCGGCGAGACTGAGGGTCGCCGTCTCAGTGAGATGTTCCGCGCGTGGCTCCGGCAGAGGCATCGAGCCGAGTTCGGCTCTCAGGATGTGTTCAACTTTTCTGCTCATTTGCAGCTCCTTTCACAGTGCCTTTTCGAGGGCTTTCAGCGCCGCGCGCAGCCGCGACTGCACGGTGCGGAGCGGTTCGCCAAGGACCTCGGCTATCTCTCTCAGCTTCAGCTCGTGGACGTATCTGAGCACGACCACCTCCCGCTGCTTTTCCGGCAGCGCGGAGATGAGCTGCGTCAGGCTGAGCTCCGACTCGACTTGTTCGAAGCCGGGCTCCATGTATTCCTCCGGCTCGAGGGGCTCCGTACGTCCGTTTCGTCGCTGCAGGTCGGTACAGGTATTTGCCGCGATTTTGTACAGATACGCCCTGAACTTTCCCCGGTGCGCATAGGCGTCGATATGCCTTACCGCCTTCAGGAAGGTCTCCTGAGCTGCATCCTCCGCAGTCTGCCTGTCCGGGGTGTGCCACAGACAGTATCGGAGTATATCTGGATAGGCTCCTATTACAAGCTCCTCCAGCGCCGCCGCGTCACCCTCGCGCAGTCTCTTGAAGAGCTCGTCTTCCCGCGTCAAAATACCACCTCCCGCCGAGAGCATCCTCTCACCAAGTATAACGCAACAGACCGGTAAAATGATTGCAGGTAGGAAAAATAAAGCATCTCACATATTCTGTCCTGCGGTGTGCTCCGGGGCCATGATTTGAGCCCGTAAAGCGCAAAAGATGCTTTGACAAGATTCGGCCTCATACTGAGCGCCTGCCGCGGAAGAGATTTTCTCTTCCGGTGCAGATGCGGTCGCGCTTGATGGGCAGGTCGGGCGCGCAGGCCTCGAGCCTCGGGGCCTCAAGCAGGTTCGCCACGCGCTTTGTGATACCGGCCTGGAAGAAGGGCTTTAGCTCCTCGTAGAGCTCTCGCCTCAGCGGGTCCTCGTCCGTGACGCGGCCCTCGACCCTGACGGAAAGCTCAGGATCATAGCTCTCCGAGCTGGATGCCGTCAAAACACACCGCTTCGCCGAGCGTGCCGCCAAGCTGTTGAATAGGTTTGGAAAGTATGCCAGTGATGGTTTCTGATCCGGTATCGTTGGTTAGGGCAGGCAGGATACGCAGCTGCAAAAACTCTCCCGGCCTTTCGGCAGGGAGAGTTTTGCTTTTATGGGTTTGGGATGAAGACCAACGAACGTACTTGCAAATCGGGGCCATCCATGCCCGGCTTGTGGCTTTTAGACAGACGAGCGCGTTTGTTCCGTTTATAAACACTAATTCTCGCCCCCGCGTGGGGGCGTCTGGCCTCGCCCGAAGTCCTGGCGTCTTCGTCGATACACTAATTCTCGCCCCCGCGTGGGGGCGTCTATCCCTCGTATCGACATCGCCCGGCACCCTACCTACACTAATTCTCGCCCCCGCGTGGGGGCGTCCTACTATGCGGTGGAGCGTGTAATTAGAGGTCGTACACTAATTCTCGCCCCCGCGTGGGGGCGTCGAATGGCCGGGTAAACCCCTCCAAAGGAACAAGACACTAATTCTCGCCCCCGCGTGGGGGCGTCTAGAGATGGCGGGATAATCAAGTTTCGTGGCAAAGACACTAATTCTCGCCCCCGCGTGGGGGCGTCGTACACGGGAATCCATATCCCGCGCTCGTCTTTACACTAATTCTCGCCCCCGCGTGGGGGCGTCGGCAAATTCACACAAATACAAATTGGTGTTTATGTGCAAAGCGGCAAAAGTGAGGGTCACAAGCATTTTCCTATAATTGGATAATAGGTAAATCTGCTAAAAATGAAATAGTGGTTTTGCCTGACTTAAACAAAAGCATCCGAAATATCATTGCGCGAACCTGTCGGGATATTATGTTTTGCTGGGGTTGGCGCAAAAGCTATACTACAAGAGAATAGGCTCTCCAGTTTGGACAGGATCAGTTCGGCCCATAGTATCTGTTCGGTTTTTATAGGTGTTTCCCAAACGATAAAACCTGACAGAATCATGGTTGTGATCTATTGTGGCCGCCAGCTCTGCCATTAACTTTACCAGCTGGGCTGCGTCAACAAGAAGCTCAAATACCGAATTCTGCACTCTTAGGCCATACCGCTCACAAAGTTTAGCTACTTTGCGCAGCCGCTTTTGCCACGCAGACAACACTGCGCGCCTGCCTTTTTCGTTGAGATATACGGCCTCTTCATAGCTCTCAAACTGAGTTGCTGAGATCTGTTTCCGGCGGAGAAGGGTCAACACGAAGCGGTCGCACATCGGCCCGCGGTGTTCTTCCATAAGATACAGTGCAAACGAGGGCCTCCCAGGGCGCAATGTGTGTAGATATCTTGCGGCAGGGTAAGCCTACGACTTCAAGCGCCGACGCTACTTCACGCCGCATGAGGGTGTGTACAAAAGACAGAGTTGCATTGACCTCGTTTTTGAGAGGCCGCCGGCTGCGTGTTTCAAAGCGGAATGGGCAGGAAATACCGAGCATCCTGTCGAAACACTAAAAACGAATCGAAGCCGCTGCGCCTTCAATGCCATGCATAGCATCAATGCTCAATGCAGGAACCGACACCTTTTCTTCATCGACTATTTTGACACAAATTGTCTCATTCCTGCTAAACAGATAACTGTACGGCGTCAGAACATAGAGGGTGTCCAGCAGCTTTTTCACGGTGTCTCCACCTCCATTGCCGCTTTCGCAAGTCTTTTACAATACGCCGGTGAGCAGATATGAAAACAGAGCGCCGCAGGAAATGCTCGTAGAGAACATCTCCTCCGACACATGGCCTACGCACAAAGCTGGACGAATTTCATTCCGGCCAAAACCGGAGCACCCTTCAGCAGCTCATCGAGCGCCGCTTTCACGCCAGCGAAGGCCTCTTCGGAGACAGGCGCGTTGGCTGCCTGCTTCAGGCCGTAAGAACAGAATGCGTCTTTATCAAAGCAGATGAGCGCGTCTCCCTGATGCCCTCCGACGACAGACAGGCCGGAAATTGGCGGCACCGTAGCAGTCGGAATGGTGGGCCTACCTGTTATCAGGCAAGGGGCCTTGCCTTTCTCCCTGCGTAACAGACGCCGGCAATACTCTGCGATGGTTTCCGGGTCGTGTATGTCCAGGGGCGCGGACGCGCACATGAGTTTCACGTTCTCGGCCGCATTTCGGTATGCTTTGCCGGGATAGATTTCGTGTTCGTCCTCGGGTATGAACACCATAACTGTCCCGCCTCCGGGCAAAGTCCCGTTGCGGTTGCAGCGCCCCGCCGCCTGGATGATGGCCTCCAGCGGCGCAAGGGCGCGGTACATGGCCTCAAAGTCCAAATCCACGCCCGCTTCTATGCACTGAGTTGCCACGACACGGCAGGTCAGGTGGACTGAGAGCCGGGCCTTTATAGTATCGATGACCTCGCTCCTGTGCGCCTCAGTGCGGCGTAAAGCGCTCTCCCACCCAGAAGCATCTCTCGCGGCTGCCAATCCTGAAGCTCCGGCAAGGAGGCAAAATCCGGCTGCGTGGCTGTGGAAAACACCATGGTGCAGCCATATTCCCGGCACAGGGCCGCGGTGGAACGCATCGTGGCTGCGGCAAGCTCTGTTGGGAGACCCTGAGCTTTGTCGAACAGGATGACGCTTTGGGCAATGCTGTGAAGTTTCCGGCAATCCTTGGGGCGGGCAGCAAACAGGCTCTTAAAGAAGCGGACCGAAGTCATGATAATAAATGGCGTGTCCCAGCGGCTCGCCAATTCCCGCTCTTCCTCGCTCAGCCTGCTCTGGCTGTGGTCTGCCAGAATATGCGGAACGAGCTTTTCGTATTCCCGCTGACTTTGCTCCGTGAGCGTTAGGAAGGGGAGCACAAGTATGACCCGCCTTTTGCCGTGCGCGGCGCAGTGGCACAGGGCAAAATGCAAAAAAGCCATGGGTCTCCCGATGCCCGTCGGGGCCGTCAGCGTGAAGAGGCCCGGGGCCATTTCCCCGGCGTCGCCGCACTGTCGGAAACCTCATCGCGCATACCGTTGAGCGTTTTATCCGAGCTGGAGTTTTGACGTAGAGACCGCATGTGATTGTAAAGTCCGCGAAGAAGCCGCTCCGGCTCCAAGCTTTCGCTCTCCGAATCGAGATGGCCCAAGGATGTCGTATAGTCGGCGTCCACCAGGCAGGATAAGAGCATAGGACGCGGAGCGTTCTCTCATCAACGGTTGCGCCTGCGAGCTGTTCCAGCTTGGGCATTCTGATCTCTTCTCCAAACCGCATGGCCAGTTCTGCTACGGCTTTTAAGTGCTCCTGATTAGTGGTTTTATTTCCAGACTCATCCGCTCCGCAGATTTTGTGTAGTAGTAAATCACAGCCATTATTTTGTCTCCTACAATTTGCTTGAAATGATGATCATTAAACTCCCGTGCTTGGCTCACTTTCTTCTTCGTTCTTTGTCGAAGTTTTTCATGAGTGCGTGTTCGGTTGGAACACTGGAAAGCTGCTTCGGTATGATCTGCGCGCCGTTTGCTACAGCTGTCTCTTTGGCGAATGGCTGCCACTTTTCCTATGCTGCGCGGGATATCCTTGATGTTTTTAAAAATTATGGCATAATTGAACAATAGGCGGTATAATTTGCATATCCACATCGAATCGAGGCAAAACGCATGACGGAAGTAGTCGCGGCCCTTATATGGGAGGGCGGGAAGTTCATGATATGTCAGCGGCCGGAGCGTAAGGCGCGGGGACTGCTGTGGGAGTTCGTGGGCGGCAAGGTCGAGTCCGGTGAGACGAAGGAGCAGGCTCTCGTGCGCGAGTGCCGCGAGGAGCTGGGCATCACCGTCGCCGTCGGGGACGTGTTCACCGAGGTCACGCACGTTTATCCCGACATCACTGTGCACCTCACACTCTTCAACGCCCGCATAGCCGAAGGCGAGCCGCAGCTGCTAGAGCACAACGACCTGCGCTGGACAACGCCGGACGAGATCGACAGCTACGACTTCTGCCCGGCGGACGAGGCGATCCTGAATAAAATAAAGCAGCGCTACAAGAAAGGAGCTTTGCGAGCACTTTAAGCGCACGCCCGGGGCGATAGCGTCAATGCTCGTGCGGCTCGGGAAGCTCCGTAACACCGACGAGTTTTGGAGAGGGTAGTCTGACCATGTGCATATACTTTGGAGATGCGCCGAACCTTACCTATAACAAGAGCGAGCATATTTTCCCGGCGGGGCTGGGCGGGACCGTGACGCTGCCGCAGGGATGGGTGTCCGATCAGGCAAACGAGCTCTTCTCTTCGATGGAGGGTGAGTTGATGCACGATTCTCTGCTGGCCCTCGACAGATATTTTTTCGGTCCTGGAGACCGACGGGGCAAGGACTCAAAGTCAAACGTCACTGTGGGCGTGCAGGATGACGGCAAAATCACGCTGTCATACTTGTCGATGGGAAAGCCGTACTTGATTGATCAAGTGTATTTGCGCGCTAAAAATGCAGTTGTATCTGCCCAGGAAGACGGTTCAGACGCTGACCTCATCATGAAGCGCGTTGACAAAGCACTGCGAAAGTTTGAAGCGCGGAGCAGATTTGTTTTCCTGCCCTGCCCTGATATGGCGGCCGAGGATTTGCTCATAGGCGCGCACGACGGCAAGGTATTTGTAGCATGCAGCGGCGAGCGGCCGAGTGGCGACAGGGTCTATGACGCAATCAGAAAGATACTTGGCGGCTTCCAAAGCGGAGAGCTAAAGCGTGACAGCCAGCATATACGACAAAATCACGTCCTGACTGAAAACGGCAATATTGCCAGAGCATATGCCAAAACGTGCATGAATGCGCTCGCGCGGCTGCGAGGGTATGAATACGCCGCGCACCCGGCCTTTGACGGGATCAGGCGGTGGATCGTGAGCGGGGAAAACGACGATGAGTTCAACTACCTGCCAAGCATTTCCGTCGAAAGGAACAAGCTCGCGTATGCGCTTCCGGAAAACGTGCACTTTTGTGTATTTATGCAGATGGGTGGGAAAATATATGCGCTGGTCAGCTTCTACGGCAGGTATACGCGTCAGTACACCTTTGGGCAAGCACCCGCCGCGGAAGATTTCAAGTATCCCGACGGTTATATATGTGACTGGAAAAACAAGACTGAGTATACACTGGCAGAGCACATTGAGCGCCTGATTGGAAATGTGAGATCGAAACTCGAAACTCCCTATTAACGGTGTCGCGTTTCACGACACCGTCAGCAAAAATAAAAGGTCGCAAAACGCGACCTTTTCTTATTTCTATTGCAGCCCTCGGTCCTCCAGTCCGTGAGTGTCGCCGGTGTGATGGATGTTAATTCCTCATCCTTCTCCGTCAGCTCGTTGCGGATGTGTATCGCCAGCAGCCGCTGGCGCACCCAATCCTAACTATACCCCTTCTTGAGATACGTCTCCAGCGCGCGGTCTATGGCCTGCTCGGGGCCTATCGTCTCCTCGATGCGCTCGCGGCCCGCCTGCGCCAGCCAGGGCTTGAACGGCTCGGCCTTGGGCGAGGGGATGGACTGGTAGTTTCCTCCTGCGTTTGTTGTGCAGGAATTAGTACCCGCACTTTCGTTTTACCTATACGCAGCCCCGAATTTGGCGTAAGCGTGTCAGCTGCAGTGCCTGCAACAGGTGCGCACAGTCGGTCCAAACTACACCGGAATTTGCGCCGTCACCGCGGCGAGAAGGACATATGGCGACCAAACCGCAAAGTTTCGTATCTACAAAAACTGTTGGCCCATCAGCCCTTCCATCATCGTCCCCGCCCGCGACACGTCTTCGAGCACTGCAAAATGCCCGACTCCGGCGCAATAAGGAGAGAATGGCCACGAGCGAGGATTTGAGGTTCGTGGACAAAACAAATGGTCGCGTTTTACAACCTTTTGTTCTGTTGAGCTTTACAGTTCAGCATACATTTCCGAGGTGACGCCGAGATTGAACTTACTACCGCTGTGTCTACGAGAAGCCTCTGTAAATGGAAGCCTGAAAGTACTGCGCCGCAAGGGCAAATGCCACGGTACGAAGAAAACGCAGGGCAAACTCAGCGAGGGGCCGTCCTGCTGTAATAATAGTTGGAGGTGGATGCCTTATGTGATAAAATTAGTTTTATAAAGGAATTTTTAACCGCAGAGGTGATGGCGTTGAAAAGGAGAATGCTTGGTTTTGCGGCCTGGCCGCTGTATCGCAAGCTATTCTTGGTCATGGCGCTGGTCTCGCTCGTGCCGGTGCTGATCGTACTATGCGTTTCGCTTATGCTCTCCTACAGGGCAATGGAGCAGCAGCTTGTATACGACAGTCAAATGAGCGCAGAATGGCTTCAGGAACGACTTGAAATGGAAATTGAGGATTACACACGCACATTTTACGAATTTGAAATCGACAAAGACTTCAGGAATGCTCTCGCTCAATGGTGTGCCCATGGGGATGACCTCAATTACAGTTTCAAGCTCGAACTTATTACCGAATTAAATCAGACCGTCAGTATCAATAAGAACATAAACGCCATAGAGCTGTACAGCCTCAGCCAGGGCAAGGCCCTGATCGCGGAGCGCTCCAGTACGTATTTCACAGATACTGACGACAGGTTGGAGCAGTGGCTCTCTCGTGATGAAGCGCTTCAAAGCAATCTGGTGTTCCTCAGAAGCGGGAGAGAGATACTTCTCGTGCACCAGATGCACCGGTTTGAAAATGGCGAGCCATATGCGCTTTTGATAGTACGGCTGAGGGCCTATTTCGTGCAGGACATACTCGACGCCATCAAGTCCACGCCGCAGGAGTCCATCATACTTTTCAACGACCAAGGTGAAGTTATTGAGTCCGACATGTCCACGCAGGCGGACTTCAGCCCGGAAGAAACTCTAGGTTATGCAGAGCGCTTGTCCGGCTCCGTTTCCGGTCATGCTCATGAAAGCGGCAGTTACTGGTTTTACCGCTCAGTCAGTGGAGGCAAGCTCAATATTATACTGGCAATGCCCGACAGCGCGATACGCAGTTCGCTAGAGGGTACGCTCGTAAGTGGCATATTCGTTGCCATCCTCGCCGTGGCCGCCTCGATGCTGTTTTCCGCTGTCATGTCGCGCGTCATAAGCCGCCCCATAGTCGAGTTGGCAAACACCATGCGCAGCAGCACCATCGAGGACGCCGTGCTGGTGCCATCACAGCGCAGCGACGAGATAGGCTTCCTGCTCGACAGCTTCAACCTCATGCAAAAGCAGAACAAGGAGCTTATAGACAGCGAGTACACAAGCCAGATCGCCCGGCGCAGCGCTCAGCTTCAGGCCCTCCAGTCACAGATAAATCCGCATTTTCTATACAACACCCTGCAAGTCATCGGAGGCATGGCTCTGCGCAAGAATGCGCCTGAAATCTATTCCGTCACGACCGCGCTTGGAGACATACTGCGTTACAGCCTGAACTTTACTGATGAGACTGTCGCCCTGGGAGAAGAGCTGCACTATTTTGAAAGCTATCTCTCCATCCAGAAGCAGCGCTTCGGCGACAAGCTGCACATAAGCATAGACGTACCGAAGGAACTGAACGCCGCCCCTGTCCCGAAGCTGATATTGCAGCCTATACTCGAAAACAGCTTCCGCCACGGGCTCCCTGACAAAGAGGCGTGCTGGGATATATCAATAAAAGCCGTGCGCAATCATGGACGGCTGGAGATAACTGTTGCTGATAACGGCGTCGGAATACCTGCCGGCAAGCTCTCGGAACTTCAGGAGATGCTGCACACCGCAAGCTACAGCGCACTGCGCTCCGGCAGACACATTGGGCTTGCCAATGTCAACATGCGTATAAGGCTGCGCGACGGCGGAGACCCGTTCGGCGTTGATATACAAAGCGTGGAGGGAGAAGGTACAGTAGTGCAGCTGGTGCTCGGGGACAGGCGCGGAGAGGAGGAGAGGGATGAACTGCACTGCAGTGATAATTGACGACGAGCCATGTGTTCGGGATGTCCTGAAGGCGCTGGGCCACTGGAACGAACTGGGCATAACAGTTGTCGGAGAGGCCGAGGACGGTATAGCAGGCCTGGAGCTGGTCACACAGCTGAAACCGGATATCGTGATATCTGACGTTAAAATGCCTCGCATGAGCGGGCTTGAGCTCGCCTCCCGGCTTCAGAGCGTGCCTTGTCCTCCCCAGGTCATCATTGTCAGCGGATATGACGACTACAACCTTGTGAGGCAAGCCCTTAAGTGCGGAGTCACGGACTACCTGCTCAAGCCCATCAAGGAGGCGGAACTCAATGAGCAGCTGGCAGCCTGCGCGCAGACGGTGTCGCAGCGCTCCACAGACTCCCCAATGCATGCAGAATGGCAGACCACGCTTGCGGGCAAGTCCTGGCTGGTGCGTTTCCGCGCCTTCCAGCACGAGCTCAGTGAGCTTCTGAGGAGCGCCGACAAAAAGGTGATCCGAGAGAGATTCGCCGCTCTCAAGGCGGGGATAGGGGACGATGCCGGACTGCCGGAGATGATATACTGCTATTACTCGCTCGTCGCCGTACTGCAGGGCTTCATGCAGGAGAGCGGCCTGGATGGCTTCGAGAAGCTCAGCTATGTGTTCGGCAGCGGGGACGATATGGCCGCAGTACTGGATCGGGTATGCGTGTGGTTCTGCGAGGCCTCAGACATGGCCGCGCAGCGCTTGAGACAGCGCGGCCGTCTGGACATGGGGCAGGTCAGGCAGTACATAGACGAAAACTATGACAAATATCTCAGTCTACAATCAGTTGCCGACCACTTTCATGTAAGCCGCGAATACTTGAGCCGCAGCTTCAAGGCTGAATACAAAGAGAGCTTTTCCGACCATCTTCTCTCCTGCCGCATGGAACGGGCAAAGCAGCTGCTGGTAGAGTACAACATCCCCATAAAGGAAGTGTGGAGGATGCTCCGCTTCGTTGACCAGACGCATTTTTACAAGTGCTTCAAGCGATATTTCGGTATGACGCCGGGAGAAATACGCGCTGGGTCAAAAACAGACAATAAAACAGGTCAATAGCAGCTAATGCTATTTGCACAAAAATTGTGTATCCTTTAATCAGCAATTGGTAAAAGCGACTAAAATGAAAAGGAGGATACACTATGAAAAAGTACTTGGCATTGATCCTGGCGCTCTGCATGCTCCTGGCGCTTGCAGCATGCGGAGAGCCGTCGGAGCCCTCCGGCAGCTCCGAGCCGCCTGTCGAGAGCGGGGAACCCGTGAGCGAAGAGCCGGTGGAGGCCGAGCTCGACATCATGATGAGCTTCCCGCAGTTCATGGACCAGTGGGAGACCTACTGCAAGCAGTTTGAGGAAAAAATGCTTGCGGAAGAGAACATCAAACTCACGATCAACCTCGAAATGCCCAGCTCCGGCGACTATGAGAGCGTGCTTCAGACGAGGCTCACCGGCGACGATGCGCCCGACCTCTTCACGCTGCACAGCAACAACATCGCCACCTACTATGAGGCTGGACACCTCGCCGACCTCTCCGGCGAGGAGCTGGCGGGCAAGATCTATCCCGACGTGGCTGCAATGGTGACCTACGACGGCAAGCTGCTGGGCGTGCCTATTGAGAGCCAGGCCTGGGGTCCGCTGTACAACAAGGCAATCTTTGAGGAGTGCGGCCTTGAGGTTCCCAATACGCTGGATGAACTCAAAAATGTAGTCGCAGTACTTGAAGAAAACGGCTATACTCCCTTTATGCTGGCCTTCCAGGAGCAGTGGGTGCCCCAGCTCATGACCGCGCTGACGCTCGGCGGCAAGGTCTCCGGCGAGGTCCCCGACTGGGTGGACAGGATGAACGCAGGCGAGGGTTCCTACGCCGAGATGGCTGAGATATTTGACGTCATCGACCTTATCATGCAGCACGGCACCGACCGGGCCATGGAGCAGGGCGCCGAGGCTGGCGCGGCCGCCTTTGCAAACGGCGAGGCCGCCATGTTTGTGCAGGGTACCTGGGCTTCCGGGACCATCATGGCCACGAACCCCGATATGCAGCTCGGCGTGTTCGCTCTGCCCATAAACAACAATGTGGACTGCACAAGGGTCAATCTCTCCGTGTCTACAACTCTCGCCGTGCATCCCTCGAGCGACCAGATGGACCTCGCGCTCAAGTTTGCAAACTACGTCCTGGACGACAATGACTCCTCCGCACTCTTCGAGAGCTGCTCCTTCAACCCCCTGGCTACCTGCCATACATACGAGCCGGCGAGCTGGGTGGCGGACGCTTCGGCCTATGTCTCCGAGGGCCGCTGCTACAAGGACCTCGTACTGCCCTCCGCCGTCACAGATGAGCAGGGCAGGCTGCTTCAGGAATACTACGTCGGCAGCGTGACCAAGGACGAGATCATCCAAAGGCTCGACGAGGTGTATGCTCAGGCCATAGCGGGATGACAAGAATTTCCTGGAAGGGCGGGCTTATACCCGCCCTTCAATCTTATCTACGGAGGTGTTCGGCTTGAGCGGGACCAAGAGAGCCAATCTGAAGCTGCTGCTATTCTGCGCCCCGGCGCTGGTTGTCTACCTTGTATTCAAGCTCTATCCGGCGGTCGCGGGCATCGGCTATGCGATGACAGACTGGAACGGCCTGAGCAAGGATTACGAATTCGTGCTCTTTGACAATTTCATCGCGGCGTTCAAGGACAAGTACTTCTGGCAATCCATATGGTTTACGCTGAAATATGTCGCCGTCATGGTTGTGGTGGCCAACGCGGTTGCCCTGGCCCTGGCCGTAGCCATCGAAAGCCGCAGGCGAGGACGCGGCATATACCGCACGATTTTTTACATGCCGAACATGATTAGCATGGTCATCGGCGGCTATATGTGGATGTTCATCTTCACGAAGGTGCTCTACTACATGGCCGACAACTGGGGCATGAAATTCCTGGACCACTCCTGGATAGGCGACCCCAGGTATTCCTTCTTTGCCATCATCATTGTCGCGTCCTGGGCCACGGTTGGCTATCTCATGATAATCTACATGGCAGCGCTGCAGGGGGTTCCGGCCGATCTGATAGAATCCGCCCAACTCGCGGGAGCTAACTCAAGGCAGTGCTTTTTCAGGGTGACGCTGCCTCTCATCCTCCCGGCTGTGACCATCTGTGTATTTTGGACGCTGAACTCGGGCTTTCAGGTATTCGATGTTATCTACGCCCTCACCGGCGGCGGGCCGGGGCGCGCCACTCAGTCCGTAGCCATGAACATCTATGAGGAGGCTTTCCGCGGCAATATACGCTACGGCTACGCCACGGCCAAGTCCACAATTTTGTTTGTCATTGTTCTCATAATCACCCTCATCCAGCTGCGGGTGATGAAGTCGAGGGAGGCGGAGCTATGAAGAGGCAAAGAAGGCTTGGCGGGGTCCTGGTTCACCTCGTCCTGATCATCGGCGCGCTGTTCTGGCTTGCGCCGCTGCTGCTGGCGCTGATGAACTCCTTCAAGACCAACGGAGAATTGCTGACCAACGTCCTCTCACTGCCCAAGGCGCTGAGCTTTGAAAACTATGCCCGCACTCTGGACAAGATGCACTATTTCCGCAGTCTGGGGAATACGGTCCTGCTCTCCGGCGTGAGCGTGACGCTCATCATACTCTTTTCATCGCTGGCAGGCTGGAAACTGTGTCGGACCAAGACGCGGCTGTCGAAATTCATCTTCGGGCTCTTTGTGTTTTCCATGCTCATTCCCTTCAGCTCCATCATGATTCCCATATACCGCGTTATCCTCGCCCTCAAGCTGAAAAATTCGCTGCTCGGGCTCTCGCTTGTATACGCAGGGCTGGGCGTGAGCATGGCGGTATTCCTCTATCACGGTTTTGTCAAGGGCATACCTCAGGAGCTCGAGGAGGCGGCCGAAATGGACGGCTGCGGGCAGTTCCAGGTCTTTTGGTACATGGTCTTTCCCCTTCTCAAGCCCATCACCGCCACGGTGTGCATCACGAACGTCCTCTGGGTGTGGAACGACTTTCTCCTGCCGCTCATAGTCATATCCGACAATAAAAAGTACACGCTGCTGCTCTCCACGAATACGCTCTTCGGCCAGTACAGCAGCGACTGGACGGCAATACTGAGCGCGCTTATCATCGCCGCTCTGCCCGTCATTGTGTTCTACGCCTTTTTCCAGAAGCAGATACTTCGGGGCATATCCGAAGGCGCGCTCAAGGGGTAACGACATGGAAAAACTGTACGTTGAAAACGGCCGGCTGATGGCCGGAGGCGCCCCGCTGCTGCTGCGCGGCTTCGGCCTGGGCGGTTGGCTGCTGCCCGAGGGCTATATGTGGAAATTCTACACGAAGTGTGACCGTCCTCGCCGGATAGAAGCGCTCATCGAAGAGCTCTGCGGCGCGGAATACGCGGCGTCCTTCTGGGAGCGGTACTACGACTCATACATAACCGAGGCGGACATCCGCCTCGCGGCAGAAAACGGCTTCAACTCGGTGCGCCTGCCCTTCAACGCCAGGCATCTCATGGAGCCGGGCTACCTCCGGCGCATAGACGACTGCGTCCGTTGGTGCGGGAGGCATGGGATATATGCGATACTCGACATGCACGCCGCCCCCGGCGGGCAGACGGGGCAGAACATAGACGACAGCGAGCGGGATCTGCCCGAACTCTTCATGCGCCCTGAGCATCAGGACGAACTGTGCGCGCTCTGGGAGATGCTCGCCGCAAGATACAGCGGCGAGGCCGCTGTGGCGGGCTTCGACCTGCTCAACGAGCCGCTTGTGAAGAAGGACGCTGGGTATAACAGTCAGCTTGTGCCCCTTTACATGAGACTTGCGGATGCCATAAGGCGGGCTGACCCTGAGCGCATCGTCATTTGGGAGGGCGCGCACTGGGCGACGGATTTCTCCGTCTTTGACGCCCTGGAGAAAGAGGAGCTGCCGGAAAACCTCGTGCTGCAGTTCCACAAGTACTGGAGCCCGCCCGAGGAGGAGAGCCTGCGCTCCTTTATGGCCACGGCCGGGCGGCTGGGACTTCCGCTCTACTGCGGCGAGTCAGGTGAGAACAATCTCGACTGGTACGCCTCCATGTTCCCGATGCTGGACAGGCTGGGCATAAGCTGGAGCTTCTGGTCATACAAGAAAATGTCAACTCCAAATTCCGTTTCGGTCTTTCCGGAGCCCGAGCGCTGGGGAGAGCTGCTTGGCTTCCTGGACGGAGGAGAGCGCCCCGCACACCCACAGGAGATATTTGACGGCTTCCTGGACTGTGTCGGCAGCTCGGAAATACGACGCGATGTCATCTCTGCGCTTTGCAGGCGTCCGCCGGTGCGAATACCGGCCGTGGCCTTTGACGAGTGCAGGGCGTCCGGTCCCCGAAGAAGGGGGGCGGACTTCCGGCCTGCCTCGCCCGTTACGATAATCTTTGCCGGCGGTCACACAGGCGCGCCGGATTTCCGCCGCTACGGCGGGGAGCCGCAGCCCGAAAGCGAGCGCATGCTCGTGGAGCTTTGCGATGGGGACAGCGTGACCTACCGCATTGACTGTTCCGGCCTCGCAAGAGTGCGCATTGCGGCGTCTGCCGCCGAGGGCCTCAGCGCGGACGGCGGCTCCGGATACGTGAGCATTGGGCAATGCGGCGGGGAGGCCGTTGTCAGGCTGGACGGGAAGCTCAGCCTGGTCTGCGCGTCGGGCAAGGCGCTTTTGGGCTATATTGAGGTATTTGAATTATGAAAATGATCACCACGTCCGGCGAGGTCCAGAGCCGCGCCGCAGTTTGCCGCATCTGTTTTCAGCCTGACACCTCCAACAGAGAGGAACTCATCCTTAATCTGTACCCCGGGGAGCGTTTTCAGTCCTTCCTCGGCTTCGGCGGGGCCGTCACCGACTCGGCGGCCTATGTATACTCTACCCTTTCACCGGAGCTCAGGGCCGAGGTCATAGCAGCATGCTTCGGTTCAGACGGGCTGGGATACACGCTCGCCAGAAGCCACATTGACAGCTGTGACTTTTCATTGGAGTCCTACTGCGCAGATCCGGCGGAGGAGGACGCGGAGCTCAGGCGCTTTTCGCTTGAGCGCCCGGGAAAGTATGTCTTCCCCATGCTGGACGACATCGTCAAAATCCGCCCCGAACTGAGGCTGCTGCTATCGCCGTGGTCGCCGCCGGAATATATGAAGGACAACGCGAAGCGCACGGGAGGCGGAAAGCTGCGCCCCGAATTCCGTGAACGCTGGGCGCGATACATGTGCCGTTACGCGCTGGAGTATCGGAAACGCGGGTACGATGTCTTTGCCATGTCCGTACAGAACGAGCCGAATGCCGTCCAGCCCTGGGAGTCCTGCATATATACGCCGGAGGAGGAGCGGGACTTTCTGCGTGATTTCCTGGCCCCAGAGCTGCGGCGTCAGGGGTTGGGGGATATGGTGATTACGATATGGGACCACAACAAGGAGCGCCTCTTCGACCGTGTGGACGCCATCTGCTCCGATCCCGGGGCTAACGCCTGTGCCGGAGCAGCGGGTTTTCACTGGTACGGCGGGGATCACTTCGACGCGCTCCGGCTCGTGCGGAGAAAGTACCCGGACAAGCTGCTCATGTTCACTGAGGGCTGCATTGAGTATTCAAAGGGCTCGCACGAAGCCCAGACTGAAAATGCCGAGCGCTATGCATGGGAGATACTGCACGGCTTCAATGCCGGGCTGAACGCCTTTTTCGACTGGAACCTGCTGCTGGATATGAGCGGAGGCCCAAATCACAAGGGCAACTACTGCGACGCGCCTATAATGGTAGACCCAGAGCGGAAATCGCTCAAGTACAATCTCAGTTACAGCTATATCATGCACTTCTCACGCTATATCCGTCCCGGAGCAGTACGCATCGGGACTACTTGCTATGACAACGACCTGGGATTCTGCGCCGCGCTTAATCCGGACGGTTCCATTGTCGCCATGGCGCTCAATACGTCTGCCGCGGGGAAAAAAGGGTTTGTCCGTCTGCGCGGGGAGCTGGCTGAGGCATTCTTTCCTCCGCACAGCATAAGCACTCTGCTCATAGGCGGAGAGGAGGTCTGACGTGGACAGCTGCTTTGAAGGCGACGTCTTTGTCCTTCGCGATTATAACCAAAAGCCTCCCTTTTCCAGCTTGCTGCCCGGTGTTGCCGGACCTCAGGGCGTGCCGCTGTGGTGCTTTTATGTGAGCCGCGGGCAGTGCGTGGCCTCCTTCGGCGCAGACGAGCGCGACGGGGCAATGATGGAGTATGTCCCCGCGGCCGCTGCATATGAGGACACGGCCCGGAAGGGGTTCCGAACTTTCATAAGCTGCGGCGGGTGCTGCTTTGAGCCCTTCTCGCCCAGCGATGAAAATCAGGAGCAAGAGCTGCGAATCAGCCGGGCGGCGCTCGAATTGAGGGCGATGCACAGGTCCAGCGGGATAGAGGTGCGAGTCGAATACCGGATACTGCCAGGCGAGGACATAGGCGCGCTCATGCGCAGGGTGACAATACGAAACACCGGATGCGACAGCATAACTTTCCGGCTTGCCGACGGTATGGCGCGCATCATACCGGCAGGCATACGCAATACCGAATTCCGCGAAATGTCAAATCTGCTCAAGAGCTATTTTGACGCGGAGATACACGAGAGCGGAGCGGCGCTCTTCTCCTCTCGATCTACCACCGAAAACACGGCCAGGGTAGGGGAAATAACGCGGCGAAACTTTTACTTTGCTTCAAGCAGCGGACGTTCCCTGAAGCTGGTCTGCGACCCCACTCAACTCTTTGGCCCCGACACGGGGCTTGGCTGGCCCTCGTGCTTTTTCGGCCCAGGCTTCGACCTGGAGGCTGTTCCCTCGGACGCCCGCGATGTTATACCCTGCGCCATGGCCCTTGGAGAATTCTCGCTCGGCCCGGGCGGGGAAACGGTGATAGATTCTTTTGTCGGGTGCGCTGACGGCGCGGAGCAGGCCACGTTTTACACACATAAGTTTGCGGACAAGGCCTGGTGTGACGGTAAACATGCGTTAGCAGAGTCCGTCGTCGAGAAGTTAAGTTCAGACCTGGAGCTTGAAACAGCGCAACCGCTCTTTGACGCCTACCTGCGACAGTGCCTGCTCGACAACACCTTGCGCGGAGGGAGGCCTGTAATGCTTGCAGGCAAACTTCTGCACCTCTACGGCCGCAGGCACGGGGACCTGGAACGCGACTACAACTATTTCAGGCTCCAGGCCACGCACTATTCGCAGGGCGACGGAAATTTCCGTGACATCTGCCAGAACCGGCGCAGCGACGTTCTGCTGTTTCCCGAGGTGGGTGAGCGTGAAGTTCTGGAGTTTCTCGGGCTTATCCAGCTGGACGGATACAACCCGCTCGAGGTATATCCCATGCGGCTCGTGCTAAGGCCGGAGAGGCGGGACGCGGCGGCGGGGCTGCTGCGCGGCGCGGAGAGGGTAATCGAAAAGCTCTCCGCCGGCCTGAGCGTTGGAGAGCTTTGGCGGGAGCTGCGCGCGTCCGGGTATACGAACTCTGATGAGTTGATCTCCGAGCTTTGCCCCCTGTGCGATTACCGGTCTCACTCTGAATTCGGGGACGGATATTGGATAGACCACTGGACCTATGTTCCGGAGCTCGTGGAAAATTACCTGAAAATATACCCCGAGTTCGGGGAGCGGCTGCTGTTTTTCTCTCGCATCGGCTGGCCGGAAATTGGCGCCCGCGTCCTGCCCATGCGGGAGCGGCTCATAGACACCGGCCACGACCTGAGGCAATACGAGGCAGTAAAAAGCGCCGTCGTTCCGGCTGCCGAGGTTCCTGAGGCAAGCGTCTATGCCAAACTGTTTTTCCTTGCTGCTCTCAAATGCGCCACTTTGGACCAGAGACAGGCAGGGCTGGAGATGGAGGCAGGCAAGCCGGGTTGGAACGACGCACTCAATGGTCTGCCGGGGTTGTTTGGGAGCAGTTCATCCGAGTGTGCGGACCTTCTGCTGCTGCTGCAAAGGTTGAGGAGCTGGTGCTCCGTACCTGCGGTAGAGTTTCCATCGGAGCTTATCGGCTTTGTCCGCAGATTGAGCGGCTTGCTGCGCGAATTTGACTTTTGCAGCACTCCGTCTCTGGAGTTTTGGCGCGTGTCGCTGAAGCTGCGCGAGGAGTGGCGAGCCAGAGTATACAGTGGGAAGCTGTGCGGTGGGACCGAGACGGTGAAGCGCGAGGAGCTGTTGGGGATTATATGCGGCCTTGAAACACTCGTCCAAAACGGCCTCCGCCGAGCGAGAAACGGCTCGGGGCTGCTGGACACTTACTTCGTAAACAAGCCGTTGGTCCAAGGAGCTCGGCTGTCCGAAGACGACATCACAGCGGTAGTAAGCCGCCCGCTGCCGTTGTTCCTGGAGGGTCAGGCAAAGCTCATGCGTGTGTCGCCGGACGAGGCTGCGGGAATACATTTCTCAGTTGAAAACAGTGAACTATATGACAGAGAGCTTAAAATGTACCGTCTGTGTGCTCCTCTCCACAGAGAAAGCCCGGAGCTGGGCCGTATAACGGCCTTTACTCCCGGAATTTTTGAGCGTGAGAGTATATTCCCCCATGCCGAATCCAAGTATCTGCTGTCTATGCTGGACGTCGGACTGTACGAGGAGCTGTTTGAGCGCATGAGGACGGTGCTGCCTCCATTCTTTGACCCGGAGATATACGGACGCAGCACACTTGAGAATTCGTCTTACATCGTATCGTCGGCAAATCCGGACCCAGAGCTGGCTGGGAGGGGATTTGTCGGCCGACTGAGCGGCGCGGCGGCAGAAGCCATAACCCTCTGCCTGCGTATGTTCCTTGGCGACAGGCTGTTCTGCCTTGACAGCGGAGAGCTGACCTTCGCCATAGAACCTGCGCTCCCAGACTGGCTGTTTCGTGAGGATGGGACCCTCAGCTTCCGCTATCTGGGCTGCCGATTTATATATATCAATCGCTCAAGGCGAAATATCTACGGTCCAGATAGCGCAAGGCAGGCCCGTATTTCCTGTCTGGGCCAAGAGATCCCCGCCGCTTGCCTGCCATACGGACTTGCGTGTCAGCTCCGCGAGAAAAAACTTGAAGAACTGACTGTTATATTTGAGTGACGGAAGCAGAAGAAAATGAAAGGAGAAGGCAATGAAAAAAGTAATGCGCATAACAGCTATGGCACTAGTTACGGTACTGTGTCTCTTCAGCCTCATATTGACGGGGTCAACTGATGCAATGGCGGAATACACGCCCACTCTGTCAATGCTGCACACGAGCGGTATAATGAAGAGAATGAGCAGATCACCCTGCGCGGCACCAACCTCGGCGGTTGGCTGATGCAGGAAGGCTGAATGACGCCCCTCGGTTCTGGTGAGATCGACCACGATTTCATAATGAACATAACCGCGTCGGAAACGAATGGGAGCAACATCGCGGCGTATGCAATTGACACCGTGACAGAAAACGGGCTGACCACAAACAACATGAATACATACTGGCAGTCCACCTCTGCGCAGGCAGCAGACAGCGCGGAACTGCTGATAGAATTCGACAAGACCAGATACTTCGACAGGATAGTCGTTGAAACTGGCCCCGATCATACGGGAGATTATCTCAGAGGCGCTGTTGTTTGGATGAGCAACAACTGGACCGACTGGTTCTCTCCTGCGTCCATAACCGTGGACGAAAGCAAGGCGTCAGAAGGCATTATAACTGTACTTACCGGCGAGCAATCCGCAAAATACATTGCGATTCGACCGGGCAGAGCCTCGGAGAATGGACAGCGCTGGACAGTGGCAAACATAAGCCTCTGCATGACCGATGAATATAATGTGAGGAACCACCTTATACGAAGATTCGGCGAAAGCAGGACCAATGAGATGATAGCGACCTTCCAGGATAACTACATCACAGAGGCCGACATCATTAACATTGCAAATATGAACATGAATTTTGTTCGTGTGCCCGTTTATTGGATGGATTTTGCCCTGAAGGACGGAACGCTGAGGACAGATGCTGACAGCGGTTTTGCCCGGCTCGACTGGCTGCTCGAGGTCTGCGATGAGAACGGCATATACGTCCTTATCGATTTTCATGGAGCGCCCGGGGGAGTAAACTGCTGGGCCAGCTGCGGACAGGCCAGCACAATCCCGACCGAGCTGTATGCAGGAGACCCTGACACCGTTGAATGGAATCAAAACGTAGTGCTCAACATATCTGACCTCTTTTATTTCTTTCCTCCAAGCGCATCGGGTCCGCCGACTTTGTCGTGACCCGGGGCCATTTTTATGCCGGTGAACGCGAGAACCACGCAGATTACCAGGACCACAAGCAGCGCTTTGAAAAGGCTGCTGTAGGAGCCGGTGAGGTCATATACCACGTTTGCCGCGGGGATACCCACGCTGGCTCCGACAGTGACGGCGGCGGTGAGTATTGCGATGATCGTAGCGGAATCGCGGCTGCCGAAGCAGAGGGCCAGCGGCGTGTGCAGGACCTTGCAGAAGAGCCAGCAGACGCCTATGAGGCAGCAGCCCACATACATCATGCCGACGCTCGGCGTCATGAATCCGAGTACTATGCAGATGACGGCGTAGAGCACGCAGAGGATGAAGATGGTGATGCGCGGACCCAGCTTGTCCGTTGTGTAGCCGCCTACGAACATGGCGATCACGTTGGCGGTGTTCACAAAGCTGAAGATGGTTCCGTAGAGTTCCGGGGACCAGCCCAGGTCGGCCATGTAAAGGGAAACGTTGGCGTAGGCCGCGTAGAAAGCGATAGCATAGAGTACGAAAAAGGCAACCATTGCTCAGAAATTATAGGTCTTGACGGCCTGCTTTATGGTATAGCCCGCTCGCTCCTCCTGGGAATGGGCGACCTTGTCCTGACCGCTGGCCCAGAGCATGGTGGTGTTTTTTGTCCTGCGGGCTGTTGCGCACAAGAAGAAATACAACGACCATGACGACAACTATGAGGATGGCCATATAGCGGAAACTGGAGACGCAGCCGATGGAGCCGAGCCAGCGCCCAACTATGATGGAGCCCAGCGTGCCGCCGAATCCGCCTATCGCCATGGAGATGCTCAGGAGCGTTGTGTTCAGCTTGCCGAACCAGCGGTTCACGATTGCTCCCGTGGTCGTGGATGAGCAGAAAGCCGGGAACACGCCGACGAACAGAGCGCCTATATAGAACATGACCATGTTTGTGGCCATGGAATATATGAAGTAGCCTATGCCTATTCCGATGCCGCCTATCAGCATGACCAGCCGGAAGCCGAGCTTCTGGACGATCTTGCCGTAGAGCAGGAGGAACTCCGTTGCAAAAACGGAGTGCAAGGTCGGTACTATCGAATATGCCGTGCGGCTTATTTCCGGATTGGCCTCCAGGATACTGGCGGCGTAGAGATTGAACGAGCTGTACACCACGGAGAAAAAGAAATTCATGAGCACAGTTGCCAGGAAAACCACCCAGGCGTAGTGAAAGGCGTGTTTTTTGTTTTCCACGATTTTACCTCCCTCTAAAGTCTTGACAGATTGTGTTAATTAATTGATTAGCAATTTGTGTAAATAAAATCCCAGCCTTAGGACGGATACTCCCTCAGCTCGAGCTCTGCGGCCGGGGCGCGGCCGCAGAGCGGGAGCGAGGAGACTCACATTGCCGTCCAGCCGCCGTCGACTCCGACGATCTGACCGGTTACATAGCGGCTCTCGTCCGCCGCGAGGAATACGACGACGGAATCCAGCTCGCCGGGATGGCCCTCCCGTTTCATCGGACACTTGGTCTTGAGGAAGTTGTCGAACTTCTCGTTGCCGACTGGGGAGACCTCACTTGCAAAGAAGCCGGGGGCGATGGCGTTAACAGTCACACCGTTGCCGGCCCACTCGACTGCAAGCTGCCTCGTGAGGTTGTTGACGGCACCCTTGGAGGCGGCGTACTCGGGGATACCCATGCCGAATTCCACGTCCATCCCAACGGAGCCGAGCATGGAGGAGATGTTTATCATGCGGCCGTAACCGTTCCTGACCATGACCTTGGCGAACTCACGGCAGCAGTAGAAGAGGCCGTTTATATTGACGTTCATTGTGGCTAGCCACTTCTCGTCGGGCAGTTCCGTCGTCCAGCCGCAGTTGCCGCCGCCCGCACAGTTGACGGCTATGTCGATCCTGCCGAAATCGCGGACGATCTTCTCGGCGGTCTCGGCCACCATGGAGCTGACGGTGACATCGCAGACGTAATAGGCGGTTTTGACTCCGGATTCTGCGGCGATGTCCTCAGCGACCTTCTTGAGCATATCTTCTGACGGAGATAGAGATGGGCTCAGACATAATGAATCACATCTGCATTTCACGAACGATGAAGGGACGAGAGGATTATTTCAGCTACATTGACGACGAACTCGCAGCCAAAATGATCAGGTTGACGGAGCTGGCGCAAAACGAAAAACAGATAACGAATCCCTGCCCGCCGGCGGACCTGCTGTGGGTGAGCTATTCGCTGATCCGGGGCGTGAACATAAAGTGGTGCTTCCAGTGGGGCGCCTGCGACCTGATTGAGGAGAGCCTGACGAGCCTCAACACCCTGTTCATCCCTTCTGAAGGTTTCCTGCTTGACCCGCAAAATCCGTGACCGGGACGCCCGCAGCGGCGCTCAAATGTTTGGAAAACGCGGAGAACTCCCGACCAAAAGGTCGGGAGTTCTCCGCGTTCTTTAAATTCGTCCGAGCCGGGCGGGGCGGACGTTCAGGCGCATCAGCCGCCCTGGCCTGCGTCCGCTCGCGGACGCAGCACAGTTTGTACCACCAGGCGGGCGTCGTTGTATTCATAGCTGCAGGTTGAGAGGCGGAGGACCCGGTCCTCCGCGCCGGGGCTGACGCCGGTTTCTATCACGGAGTTTGCCGCAACGGAGTCCAGCCGGGCGGAAAAATCCGCATCGTCCTCAAAATCCAGCTGCCAGGCGTCGCCCGCGGCGGGCGCGACATAGGCCGAAAACACTGTCGCTTCATAGCTGCCCTCCGGCGTCAGGAGCAACAGCGACGGGTGTTCCTCGTAAAACGCCTGTTCCTTATAGCCGTCCAGTACGGAGAACATACTGCCGTCTTTCATGTGGTGTCCGTAGACGACAGAGCGCCGCGACGAGCTTGCCGCCCCGCTTGTGCCTAGCTTCGGTGGTCAAATCAGACCCCCCTTTCTTGGTTTGTGCATAAACTTACGGGCAAATGTGACGGCCCTGTGACTTTTTGCGTCCGAGGCTGTGATATGGTATAATCACATCGAAGAGAGGAGAGATTCGCGTGTATAACGTTCTGCTCGTGGACGACGACCTCCACATCCTGAACGCAAACGAGAAATACCTCACACGGCAGGGCTACAGGATAAGCCGTGCCGAGGACGGGGAGAGCGCCCTGAAGCTCGCCTCAACGGCCGCATTTGACGCCGTCGTGCTGGATGTGGATATGCCCGGGATGGACGGAGTGTCCGTATGCAGCCGTCTGCGCGAGGTAAGCGCGGTCCCCATCATCTTCCTTTCGGCCTACGCCCGCACGGATGACCGCATCCGCGGACTGATGGCCGGGGGCGACGACTACATCGGCAAGCCATACTCCCTTGTCGAGCTGGAGCTGAGGCTGAGGCTGCGTATCCAGCGGCACAAGAACGTTGAGAACGGAGAGGTGCTCCGCTTTGACGCGCTGGAGATAGACCTGGGCCTGCGGGAGGCGCGCTTCCGCGGAGAGAGAGCCCAGCTGACTGTGCTGGAGTTTGACCTGCTGGCCTTTCTGGCGCGGAACCCGGACCAGGTGTTCTCCTATGAGCAGCTGTACGACAGGGTGTGGAAGGCGCCGATGAACCAGGGCCTGCACAGCATCCAGGTCTGCATGGCGCGGGTCCGCCAGAAGCTGGACGCGCTCTGCCCGGGCGTACACTGGATCGAGACGGTGCGCCGCAAGGGCTACCGCTTCAACAGCGGCGCGCGGGCATGAAAAAAGCCCCGGGCTCAATGCCCGGGGCGGGTGAGTTCGTTATTTCTTCTTTTTGAAGGGACCTGCCTTGGCAACGGCCAGGCCCACCGTCCCGCACACCACTATGCCGGCGGCGGCCAGGATCGCCGTCGTCACCGGCCCGGCTCCGCCTCCGCCGTCCTGGGGAGGCAGCTCGGGTGCGGCTATCTCAACGTCGTCGGAGGGCGGGGCCTCCGGGGACGGCTCCGGCTCGGGGGGTTCCGTCGTCTCGGGGCTCGGTTCGGGCTCCGGCGTGGGAGTGGGAGAGGGCGTGGGCTCCGGCGCGGGGGTCATGCTGTGCTCGGAGCCAATGGGGTCAGGCCTGTGTATTAGACACTTATGACGCTGCCGGCGAATGGAGAAGTGGGGAGTTTGGATAACGCCGTTACTGAGAAACCATAGGAACAATCAGTAACGGACAGCGAACT